>ERZ772972.834-NODE-834-length-11396-cov-1.923464_pt1 | contig 11396 bp, 8 predicted proteins | sample MGYA00580673_ERZ772972 | MGnify/ENA primary metagenome ERZ772972 (study PRJEB29015, sample SAMEA2738051) | human oral metagenome | biome: human oral; feature: human-associated habitat; material: saliva | place: China | collected 2229 ... | reverse complement strand
CGTCTCACGGTAAGGTAACGGAACATCTCGATTCTGCAAAGTCGGGCGAGTCGCCAAAGGCCGACCGCTCGGTCCCTGACGCCGCGGCGCGCGCCACACACTTCGACAAAAACTTCAGAATCGACCCGGAGCCGCGTCGTTTCTGAAGTTTTTGTCGGTTTGTGTCGATGTCTATGCGCCGGCCAGGAAGTCGCGCAGGATCGCGTCCATCTGCTCGGCCTCGATGAGGAAGCCGTCGTGCCCGTGCAGGGAGCTGATGGTCTCGCGCCTCGCCCCGGGGATGCCCCCGGCCAGCTCCTCGGCCTGGGCGGGCAGGAAGAGCCGGTCGGAGTCCACGTCCACCACGAGCGTGCGCGCCTGCACCCTCGCCAGCGCCGCCTCGATGCCGCCGCGCCCCGTGCCGACGTCGTGCACCATCATCGAGTGGGTGACGATGAGGTAGGTGTTGGCGTCGAAGCGCGCCAGCAGCTTGCCGGCGTGGTAGTCCAGGTAGGACTCCACCTGGTAGCGCCCGCCCACCGCCGGGTCCTCCTCGCCCTGGTGACGCCGCCCGAAGCGCTCGTCGAGCTCGGCGGCACTGCGGTAGGTCGTGTGCGCCAGCGCCCGCGCCAGCCCCAGCCCCCGCACCGGACCCACCGAGTGGGAGTAGTAGTCGCCGTCGAAGAAGAAGGGGTCGGCCACGATCGCCAGCTCTTGCAGATGGCACCAGGCCAGCTGGTCGGCGGTCGTCGAGGCGCCCGTGGCCACCAGCGCCAGGTTGCGCACCCGCTGCGGGTGGGTGACCCCCCACTCGATGGCCCGGTGCCCGCCCAGCGAGGCCCCGATGACCAGGTGGAAGACCTCGATCCCCAGGGCGTCGGCCAGGCGCGCCTCGGCCTCGACGGCGTCGCGCGTGGTTAGCCACGGGAAGCGCGACCCCCAGGGGCGCCCGTCCGGCGCCGTCGACGACGGGCCCGTCGAGCCCTGGCAGCCGCCCAGGATGTTGGCGGCCACCACGAAGTAGCGCTCGGTGTCGATGGCCCGCCCGGGCCCCACCAGGTCCGACCACCAGCCCGGCGTCGGGTGCCCGGGCCCCGCCTCACCGGTGACGTGGGAGTCGCCGGTCAGCGCATGCAGTACGAGGACCGCGTTGTCGCGCTGCGGACTCAGCTCCCCCCAGGTCTCGAAGGCCAGGACCGTGTTGGGCAGGACCTCCCCGGACTCCAGGGGCAGGTCCCCGATCTCCAGGAACCGGCGGTGCCCCGGCTCGTCTCCGGGCCGCCAGGCGCCCGTGGGGGAGCCGGCCTTGCGGTCCACCAGCTTGGAGGAGGCCGTCCCCACGCCGAAGGCGGCCGGCTCAGTCTCGGTACTGCCGCTGGAGACGGGGTAGGAGGAGGACGTGGTCGCACTCATGGCACGCCGCCTCAGGCCCCGGCCGCCGCGCTCGGCTCGCCCGCCCCGACGGCCCGGGCCGCCGCCAGGCCGCGCTCGAGGTCGGCCAGGATGTCGTCGATGTGCTCGATCCCCACGCTCAGGCGCACGGTCCCGGCGCTGATCCCGGCCGCGGCCAGGCCGGCGTCGTCGAGCTGGGAGTGCGTCGTGGTGGCCGGGTGGATCGCCAGCGAGCGCACGTCCCCGATATTGGCCAGGTTGGAGAACAGGCTCAGGGCGTCGATGAAGGCCGCCCCCGCCTCACGCCCACCGGCCAGGTCGAAGGTGAGAATCGAGCCCGCCCCGCGCGGACAGTACTTGCGGTGCCGCTCGTAGTAGGGGCTGGAGGCCAGCCCCGAGTAGCGCACCGAGGCGACGTCGTCGCGCCCCTCCAGCCAGGTGGCCACCGCCAGGGCGTTGTCCACGTGCCGCTCCATGCGCAGCGAGAGCGTTTCGATGCCCTGGGCGATGAGGAAGGCCGAGTGCGGCGCCAGCGCGAAGCCGAGGTCGCGCTGGCCTTCGGCGCGCGCCTTGAGGATGAAGGCCAGGTTCGCGCCCAGCGGGCTGCCCACCCCCAGGTCCCGGGCGTAGACCAGGCCGTGGTAGGACTCGTCGGGCGTGTTGAAGCCCGGGAAGCGCTCGGGCTGGGCCGCGAAGTCGAAGCTGCCGGAGTCCACGATCACGCCCGCCACGGAGGAGCCGTGCCCGCCCAGGAACTTCGTCGCCGAGGCCACCACGATGTCCGCGCCCCACTCGAAGGGGCGGGTCAGGAAGGGTGAGGCCACCGTGTTGTCCACGACCAGCGGGATGCCCAGCTCGTGCGCGGCCGCCGCGATCGCCTCGATGTCGAGGATGTCGCCGCGCGGGTTGGGGATCGACTCCCCGAAGAAGGCGACGGTGCGCTCATCGGCCAGCGCCGCCCAGGCCGCCGGGTCGCCCGGCTCGTCCACGAAGCGTGCCTCGATGCCCAGCCGCGGCAGGGTGTGGGTGAGCAGGTTCGTGGTGCCGCCGTACAGGGAGGGCGAGGCGACGATGTTGTCCCCGGCCCCGCCCAGCGTCACGAGGGCCAGGGTCGTGGCCGCCTGGCCCGACGACGTCAGCAGCGCCCCGACGCCGCCCTCCAGCGCCGCGATCCGCTGCTCGACGATGTCATTGGTGGGGTTGGTCAGGCGCGTGTAGATCGGGCCCAGGTCGCTCAGGGCGAAGCGGGCGGCCGCCTGCTCGGCCGACTCGAAGACGTAGGAGGAGGTCTGGTAGATCGGGATGGCCCGGGCGTGGGCGGGCTCGGACATCGGGTCGTGCCCGGCCTGGACCTGCTTGGTCTCGAAGCGCCACCCAGCCGGACTGGTGGGGGAGGGGATCGGATCGGCGCTCTGGGGGGCGGCCTGATCGGGGGTGGTGGGGTGCTGGTCGGTCATGAGGACTCCTTGGTGGTTCCCGGTGACCGGCGGCGATGTCAGCGTCACGAACGGTGCCTGCCTCGCGCCGGCGGTTGCGGCGCGCTGGTGGGCGGTTGCCTGAGGCCCGCTGCGCCCGGCGTCGGAGCTGGCCCGGCAGCAGGGGGGCGAGGAGTCGTGGCACTGAGTCGTCCGCCGTCACCGTTGCTGCAACTTCTGTGGTGGTGCGGGTGAGGGCGGGGACGCGCACGTGGGCCGACGGCGGCGTGCGCGTCAGCTGCGCATTCGCCCCGTGGTGGGGGCGTCCGGCCGAAGGGCCTCAGGACGACGGAACATGCTCCGACTTTAGCGGTTTCCTCCGCAGGTGGTCCAAACGGGTGTCCGCCATGCGGCTGCGCGAGGGGTCGGCGCGGGGGCGGCGGTTGGTGCGGCGCCGCTTCGGCGTCCCCTGGCCATAGGGCTGGGCTGGCGCGGTTGAGCGTCTTCCCTTAGTGACGGGTCCGGCCGTTTAAACCCGTAGTGACCTGCACAAACGGTCATTTGTGCCGGATGCCATATCGGTCACAGACATATGACGATGGCGGGGAGTCCTGTCGGCGCAAGTGCAATCCGCATAACTACAGGGGTGTAAGTTACGATTGTGAATAGTGTGAAATCTGTTTTCAGATGGGACCAAAGCGACTAGTGTGGCTTTGTCGCATCCGGGCCGACGCTGCCTGCCGTCTTCGTCCCCTGATCCGCTCCGCGCCCCTGATTCCGCGGAACGGTTCCCGACGGCGGGCCGGCGCCGGTCCCCGGGTGAGGCGTCATCCTCACGTTCAGCCCCATCACGACGGAGAACCCCTGTGAGCCCGATCCCCTCAAGACGGCACGGACACGGTGTCGTCGCCACCGCAGTGGTGGCCCTGGCATGCACCCTGGCGCCGTCGGTGCTGGCCGACCCCGTGGACCAGAGCGACATCGATCGCTCCAAGGCCTCCGAGCGCTCGACCTCCACCTCCATCGCCTCCCTGGAGGCCCAGCTCGCCCAGGAGAGCAGCAACCTGGAAGACGCTCAGATCAAGGCTCAGGTCGCCAACGAGGACTACCTGGCCGCCGTCGACGAGCTCAACAAGGCCACCAAGGACGCCCAGACCGCCCAGGCCAATGCCGACTCCGCCGCCTCCAGCACTACGTCGGCCCGCTCCGACCTCGGCTCGATCGTCGTGCAGACCTATCAGGAGAGCGGCAACCCGCTCGACCCGCTCACCCCCTACCTGACCAGCGAGTCGCTCGCGGACCTGGCCGACGCCGACGTCGCCCTGACCCGGGCCGGCGAGAAGAACAACGCCAAGGTCCAGAACGTCGAGGCCCTCGAGGCGGTGGCCACGAGCATGCAGACCATCGCCGACCAGAAGGTCAAGGCCAAGGAGACCGCTAAGACCTCCGCCGAGACCGCCAAGTCCGACGCCGAGGCTGCCGCCAACGACGCCCAGAACGCCGTCACCACCACCCGCACCAACCGGCAGAACCTCATCGTCCAGCTGGCGGCGCAGCGCAACACCACCGTCGAGCTGGAGACGAAGTACCAGAACCAGGTCGAGGCCGAGCGCAAGGCCCGTGAGGAGGCGGCCGCCCAGGCCGCCGCCAAGGCTGCCTCGGAGAAGGCCGCCGCCGACCTCGCTCAGAAGCAGGCCGAGCAGGCCGCTGCCCAGCCCCAGGAGTCGGCCCCCGCTCCCCAGGAGCAGTCGAGCCAGCCCAGCCCGAGCCCCCAGTCCTCCGCCCAGGAGCCAGCCACCACCTCCCAGCCGGAGCCCGAGGCGGCCGAAGAGGAGGAGGCCGCACCTGCACCCGCACCGGCCCCGGAGCCTGCGCCCGCGCCGGCGCACTCCGGCAGTGCCGCGTCCACCGCCATCAACGCGGCCATGGGCTACCTCGGCACCCCCTACGTGTGGGCCGGGGAGTCGGCTGCGGGCCTGGACTGCTCCGGGTTGACGATGGTCTCCTATGCCGCCGCCGGCGTGGAGCTCACGCACTCCTCACGCGTGCAGTATGGGGAGGGCTCCCTGGTCCCGCTCGACGCCGCTCAGCCCGGGGACCTGGTCTTCTGGTCCTCCGACGGCAGCCAGTCCGGCATCTACCACGTCGCCATCTACCTGGGCGACGACACGATGATCGAGGCGCCGACCTTCGGCATGACCGTGCGCGTCACCTCCATGCGCTACTCCGGCGTCATGCCCTACGCGGTGCGCCTCTAAAACGGGGGCGGGGCGGAGCGCGTATGCCGCCCCGCCCCGCCAACTCGGGCTGTCCGTGTCAGTGGCCCTCGTGGGCGACGCGGTCGGCCTCGCGCTGGAAGGACTGACGGATCTCCTCCTCGGCCTCCTCGCGGCCCACCCAGTGGGCGCCCTCGACGGACTTGCCGGGCTCGAGGTCCTTGTAGACCTCGAAGAAGTGCTGGATCTCCAGGCGGTGGAACTCCGAGACGTCCTCGATGTCGGTACGCCAGGAGGCGCGCTGGTCGGCGCTGGGCACGCACAGGACCTTGTCGTCGCCGCCCTTCTCGTCGCGCATGCGGAACATGCCCAGCGCGCGGCAGCGGATGACGCAGCCGGGGAAGGTCGGCTCCTCCAGCAGGACCAGTGCGTCGAGGGGGTCGCCGTCCTCGCCGAGGGTCCCGTCGATGTAGCCGTAGTCGTCGGGGTAGCGCGTCGAGGTGAAGAGCATGCGGTCCAGGCGAATCCGGCCGGTCTCGTGATCGATCTCGTACTTGTTGCGGTTGCCCTTGGGGATCTCAATCGTGACGTCGAACTCCACGGGGAGCCTCCTTCGCTCGTGTCTTCAGCTCGTTGGGCGCTGGAGCGGCGCCTGGTGGTCGGCGTCGATCCGGCGGGGCGGGTATTGATGGCACTAGTGTGGCGCACGACAGCGCCTGAGGTCGGTAAACGCGTACTCTGCACGTCGGTGCACGGATGGCAGTAACCTCCTGGGCGCCCCACCCACCTGATATACAGGCCATCCCAGCCTGTCCACAACCCAGTCCGGAGGACGTATGCGCAAGGTCCAGACCGCTGCCCTGACAGCGGCGAGCCTGCTGGTTTTCGGCGGCTACTACAGCCTGGGCGATGCTCTCGACCTGCTGCCCGGCCCGGTGACGGTCGCCTACGCCGACGTCGCCCCCCGGCCCTTCCCGACGCCGGCCGGCCCCAGCGCCAAGACCGCCGCCCCCTTCGGCCTGGACCAGGGGGCTCCCACGCCCTCCAAGGCTGCCCTGAACGGCTACATCCAGGGCGTGGTCTCCGACGCCGCCCTGACCGGGGGGAACGTGACGGCCTCCGTCGTCGACGTCGCCACCGGCGAGGAGCTGCTGGACCGCTCGGCCGCCTCCGGGGTGACGCCGGCCTCCACCAACAAGGTGCTCACCGCCTGGGCCGCCCTGTCCTCCATGGGGCCGGGCCACACTCTCCAGACCAAGGCCGTCCTGGAGGGGCAGACCCTCACCCTCGTGGGCGGCGGTGACGTGCTGCTGGCCGAGAATGAGGGCGACCCGAACGCCACGGCCGGCCACGCGGGCCTGGGCGACCTCGCCCGCGCCACCGCCGAGAAGCTCAAGTCCCAGGGGACGACGTCGGTCTCCCTGCGCCTGGACGACACCCTGTTCACCGGCCCCCAGTGGAACGAGAAGTGGGAGGCCGGCAACGAGCAGTACGTGGCCAAGATCCAGCCGATCATGGTGGATGTCTCGGCCACCCAGAACCAGGGCTACCCGGAGGACCCGGCCATGGAGGCCGCCCAGGCCTTCGCCAAGCACCTGAGCGAGGCCGGCATCACGGTCGACGGCGAGCCGACGCGCGCCGCAGCCTCCGGCGGGGCCCGGGAGGTGGCCTCGGTCTCCTCCGCCCCGCTGTCCGACATCCTCGCCCTGTCGCTGAAGACCTCCGACAACACGATGACCGAGGTCGAGGGTCGGCTCGTGGCCGCGCACGCCAAGGAGACCACCGACTTCGCCGGGGCCTCCAAGGCCGTGCTCGCCCAGCTGAGCAAGGACGGCTTCGACACCTCCGGGGTGACGCTCCTGGACTCCTCCGGGCTGGCCAAGGGCAACAAGGTCCCCGCCAGGCTCCTGACCCAGATCCTTACCAAGGCCGCCGGAGGCGAGGGCGGCTCGGCCGGACGCACCCTCATCGCCGACCTGCCCGTCGCCGCCCTGGACGGCACCCTGGGCAAGCGTCTGCACGACACCGCCGCGGCCGGGACGGTGCGCGCCAAGACCGGTTCGCTGGAGCAGACCGCCTCCCTGGCCGGGGTCGTCACCACCGCCGACGGGCGCCAGCTGGCCTTCGCGGTCATGACCAACGGCTTCCCCACCAACGGCGGTGGGGCACCCGCAGCCGCAGCCGCGATCGACAACCACTTCGTGGCGCCCCTGGCCTCGTGCGGATGCTCCTGAGGGGTGCGGCGGCGTGTTCAGCGCAGCGGCGACAGGCAGGGGCTCAGACAGCCCGGTGAACTCGGCGAGAAAGGTGTCACGGTGACGACCCAGGGCACAGCGGCGGGACTCGTCGACTGGCGGACGGTGGAGCGCCTGACCGCGCTCATCCCGGCCGGCCCCAGTGCCTCGCGCTCGGCGCGCGCCAGCTCGGTGGCGGTCCTGCGCCGCTCCGCCCAGGAGGCACCGGCCTGGGTCGCCAGGATCACCGGCCTGAACCGGGCGGCCCAGCAGGTCGCCGAGACCACCCGCGTGAGCGTTGTCGACCGGGCTGGGCTCGTGCGCGCCTCCAGTCGGGCGCTGCGCGGCCTCATGGAGCAGGTGCCCGCCCCGCCGGCCTCGGAGGCGGTCCAGCTCGTCGGGGCCGCCGAGGTCGCCGGGGCGATGAGCCTGCTGGCCACCCGGCTCCTGGGGCAGGTGGTGCCCGCGGCCCCGAGCAGCCCCCACGGCCATGGGACCGGCTCCGCCCGCCCCACCGGCGAGGGTGGCGACGCCGCGACGCCCGCCTCCGCACCGGCCGGTGATGTGACAACGGGCGGAGACGGGGAGGCGACGGCGCCGCACCTCCTGCTCGTGGCCCCCAACGTGCTGGCGATGCGCCGCCAGATGGACCTGGACATGCTCGACCTGCCCGCCTGGGTCTGCCTGCATGAGATGACGCACGCCGTCCAGCTGGCCGCCGCGCCCTGGCTCGGCCCCTACCTGTCCGACTCCATGCGCATGGTGATCGGCGCCGTCGTCGAGGCCGCCTACGGCGGTGCCGACGGTGCCCGAAGCGCCGGCGGTGGGAGCCGGCAGGAGCGGGGGAGTCGGTCGCATCGAGGCCGGGCGGTGCGCCTTGCGGCGCGCGCCGGTCGAGGACGGGTGCTCGAGGGGCTGATGAACGTCACGGATCGCTCCGAGGTCGCCTCCCTGGCGGCCGCGCTGACCTTCCTGGAGGGGCACGCCGAGGTGGTCCTCGATGACGTGCACCCCAACCGGATGCCCTCGGTCCACCGGCTCCGGGCCGTGCTCTCGCGCAGCCGCGCGGCTGACGGCGGCATCGGCCCCGGGCCCGGCCTGGGGTCGCTCCTGCTGCACCGGCTCATGGGGCTGGAGGCCAAGGAGGCCCAGTATGCCGACGGCGCCGCCTTCGTGCGCAGCGTCGTGACCCGCATCGGGCACGAGGGGCTCAACGCCGTGTGGGCCGATCCCGAGCTGCTGCCCACGCCGGCTGAGCTCGCCCGCCCCGACGTGTGGGTACGTCGCGTCAGCTGACGTGTCAGGCCGGGGCCCGTTGTGGCAGGCTTATGGCGTCGACGCGGACCGGTGGCCTCCCCGGCCCTGGTGGCTCCGCGTAAGCCATGACGACGCATGAGGAAGGCGGGGGCGTATGGACGCCACGGACATGGGATCGGACCTTCAGCAGGTTCTCATCACCGAGGAGCAGATCGGGCAGCGCCTCGATGAGATGGCCGCGCAGATCGACGCGGACTATGCGGGCCGTGACCCTCTGCTCGTCGGTGTGCTCAAGGGGGCCGTCTACGTCATGGCGGACCTGTCGCGCCGGCTGCACATGAGCGCCCCGATGGACTGGATGGCGGTGTCCTCTTATGGCTCGGGCACCAAGTCCTCCGGCGTGGTGCGCATCCTCAAGGACCTGGACACCGACGTCACCGACCGGCACATCCTCATCGTTGAGGACGTCATCGACTCCGGCCTGACCCTGTCCTGGCTGGTGGGCAACCTGTCCTCTCGCGGCGCGGCCTCGGTGGAGATCGCCACGCTGCTGCGCAAGCCCGACGCCGCCAAGGTCGAGGTGGACGTCAAGTACGTCGGCTTCGATATTCCTACGGAGTTCGTTGTCGGCTACGGGTTGGACTACGCCGAGCGGTACCGCAACCTGCCGTTCATCGGTACGCTGCGCCCTGAGGTCTACGGGGGCTGACTGATCCAGGTCAACCTTGACGCAACCTGAGGGTCAGACGGAAAAATAACGGGATGTGGCGCCTGAGCGCCATCGTCGGGCGGTGGTCAAGGGGTCCCGGAACTGCGATCTTCCCCCTTTTCAAGGTGGTCGGAGTCGCGTACGTTACGTTAAGATAACAAGTGTAGGTCGCCGGTGGATGCCTCTTCCGGCGGGTGACGTGGAAGGACTGTTGGTAACAGTGAAGAAGGCTGTGCGTCGACGCGCCCCGAGGCTGGTCGGCCTCGCCGGCGCGGTGGTGCTGTCGTCCTCGCTGAGCATCCCCATGATGGCCCCGGTGGCCGCCGAGCCGGCCGCCGACGACACGTTTAATACGGTGGCCGAGATGGCGCAGGTCAGCGGCGCTTCCGGCACCCTGACCACCCTCGGTGACGAGGCGCCCGGCGACGGCGGTGGCCTGACCTACGACGTGCAGAGCACGAGTCCCGAGGGCGCGCTGGGTGCCGTCTCGGTCATGCTGGCCGATGGTCAGTGGGCCGTGCCGCAGGGGTTCCCAGCCTTCCCGAGTGCCGCCGCGGACGGTGCCGCCGCCAACGACGTGGTGGCCCGGACCCAGTCCTTCGTCAACGCCGGGGGGTCCCTGGTGTCGGACGCGTCGCGCCCCACCCCCTTGTCGGGCGCGAACGTGCACGCCAGCGGCTCCGCCCCTTACGCGATCACGTCCTCGGCCCTGGTGGGCATGGTCCTCTCCGGCTGGGACTACTCGCACACCACGTATGCGGCGGACCAGAACACCCAGGTCGGCTACCGGGCCGACGTCGGCCAGGACCTCTCCGGGAGCTGGAAGCCGGACGACCTGGCCGGCTGGTTCCACTCCCAGGGGCGCCTGTGGCTGAACACGGACGGCTCCATCAGCCCCGGGGACATTGTCTTCTTCTCCAACCCCTTGCCCGAGGGGCAGGGCGATTCCGGCTCGGCTCCCTCCCAGTCCACGGTGTTCGCAAACGTCTACGACGTCGGCATCTACGTCGGCAACAACCAGGTGGTGCGGGCCTCGACGGGTACCGCCCAGGCGCAGACCCTGGACGCGCAGACGATGGCCGAGGTGGCTCTGGTGGCGCGCCCGCAGTGGTCCGCCCCCGCTGGTGGCGCGCCCGCCCCGGCGGATCAGCAGCGCGCCGGCGCTGGCGGCGGTGCGGGTGCCGGCGGCGGGAGTGCTGCGACGCCGGCCCCGGAGGCCTCGGCGTCGGCCTCGTCCCAAGCGAAGCCTCAGCAGGGCCCGGCTGCGGGGGCCCCGTCCTCCAACGGCGGCTCCGTGCTGGACGGCGCGAGCGCCGGCTCGCAGTCCTCGAGCGGGGTTGGGAGCAGCGACCACAACGAGGTCGTGGTGGGTGCTGGCAGCAGCCAGGACGCGAAGGGGCGCACGAGCGCCGCTGAGCGGCCTTCGGCCCAGAGTGTTCGGGAGCGGTGGTTGCCGGTGACGGGTGTGGCGATCGGCGTGCTGTCCGTGGCCGCGATCCTGCTGTCTGCCGGCCTCATCGTCCTGCGCCTGCGCCGCTCCTGAAGCGGGGGCGGTGCGCGGGGCGGCTTGGTTGGGCTGTTGTCGGCCCGGACGCCTGGTCGCATGACTGCCTGCCCGCTCGTGGGCGGGTGACGAATGGGCGTGAGTGGGCGGCTGCCGAGTTTCTCGGGGCCGCCTGCTTTTGTGTGCGTCCGCTTGGCCAACTCCTGCGGTAGAGGCGTTTTGGCTGCGTGACGTTTCCTGGAGTCCTGCGAGCTCACCTGGCATGAATCCCGCTGGGGTGTATGTCTTGAGGATTGCTCACAAGCGTCTCGCCCGTTCACGCTTGCTCAGGTCGGCGGCGGCCCGCTTCGCTCCGGGAACGAGTTTTGTTGAGGGTGCCGAGGAGGACTGTGCTCGTGGTGGGCAGGATTGGCCCAGGTTGGCTCGGAGGGCCTGTTCAAGGGGCTGACGGTCCGGCTGCCTGATCTCCTGAGGTGGGGTGAGTGGCTTGTTGTCTTCACAGTGGGCATGGATTGTTGCCTCTACCGCCGGAGGCAAGGGTTGGAATTCTGTGGTTCTTTCGATCCTTCCGGAATCTCGGCAGTGTCTATGCCGCTTGTGGGGGTGCTGTGTCATCAAGTCCCATCCCTGTCGGCAACTGTTGTGGAGCTGACTGTCGTCCTTGCTGGATTGGTGATTGAGGGATGCTCT
>ERZ772972.828-NODE-828-length-11424-cov-3.205823_pt1 | contig 11424 bp, 10 predicted proteins | sample MGYA00580673_ERZ772972 | MGnify/ENA primary metagenome ERZ772972 (study PRJEB29015, sample SAMEA2738051) | human oral metagenome | biome: human oral; feature: human-associated habitat; material: saliva | place: China | collected 2229 ... | reverse complement strand
CGTGGAGGTCCCTAACGGGCGTTGCAGCGCCGATAACCATCAGTACAACCCCACCTGTGGGGATGAGATTAACCTGCGCCTGGTGCTTGCCCAGGAGCCTCAAGACGGCGAGCAGGTGATCGAGTCAGTCTCATGGGAAGGTGATGGCTGTTCTATCTCAATGGCTGCGGCGTCGGTGCTCTCAGAGATGGCGCCGGGCATGACCGTAGGGGAACTGCAGCACCACGTGGATGCGTTCCGCCAGATGCTGCGTTCACGCGGTCAGATCACCCTGGATGAAGAAGAGTACGGCGATATGGCGGCATTTTCAGGGGTCTCAAAATTCATGGCCCGCGTCAAATGCGCAATGCTCTCCTGGGTTGCCGCCGAAGAAGCAGCCCGGGAGGCTGCAGGAAAACAAGCGTAGTACGTTCTGGTGATGCCAACTGGTCAGCGGGGAATTTCTACCCCGCTGTATCAGTGGCGTATCTCGTGGGCACGTACCATGCTGTTGCCTATGCTTTGGCGGTTTTATACCCGGACGATAGAAGCAGTACAGCAGTCGAAAGTACCTACCCGTTGAATAAATTCCACGCGTGGGGTGAGGGATCGTCGTAGAATATAAAATGATCTAATTCTTCCACCTCTATATTTTGGCAAAATAAACTGGTGTACATAATTTCAAAAAACTCTTTATAGGTGATTTTACTGTTGGGGGTTGGAAAAATACTTCCGCTATAAAAATTTAGTAAATCTTCCAGCTGCGTCTCACTGCAGTTCGTAGTACAGTACAGAAAACTTAGCCGTATCTTATACTGGTTTTCTGGTGAATAGTGCAATAGCTCAGGCCGTAGCAGGTCTTCGAGAATGATATTTCTGTCTTTCTCCGTGGATATATCCAAGTCAGCATACTGAGTTGTGGGTGTACCCGCGCATTCTAGAATTTCCCCGTCAAGTATAGTGAGTATATTAAGCGCGTAGAAGGTATTTATACGATTCTTTTTCATTGTAGAAGTCCTAGGTTCATAAACTGCTCATGGGTAAATGGTGATTAACCGAGAAAACTTTTAAGGTGCCGCTTGGGGGAGAATAGCCTAAGGATTTTTGGAAAATTCTCACGCATATAGTATGCCGATTGCATATCGAAGTTATTCACACTATCCCCTTCATTAGTACCATAATTCTTAGTTTTTATGAGGTGAGTCGGCAAAAGATTACCCTAACTTCCTGCTGCTTGTGCTGTGACTTCTGACTAACAGAGGCCAATGAAGAGCGGGTATCCTTCCGAGGTGATTGGCGCGACCTTCACGATAAGCCTGCCGCGGAACTGAGCGGTGCTAGAATTAGGCTGGTGCCTGCAGATCACGGCTTTTCCCTCCCTAAATGCCCCTTGTTTTCATCCAAGAAACAGGGAACGGACAAGCGCTAGAGGTGCCACCAAAAATTTCATTATTCAGTCACCCACGAGAGAACCCCATGACCATCGGATACGCCGCCGGCGCCTACGACCTTTTCCACGTCGGCCACCTGAACATCCTGCGCCAAGCAAAAGCGAACTGCGACCACCTCATCGCCGGGGTGGTTCACGACGACGTGCTGGAACAAACCAAAGGCCGCCGACCCGTCATCCCGATTGAAGAACGCGCCGAAATCGTCAGCCACATTAGCTACGTGGACGAGGTGCATATTGAGACTAACCCGGATAAACTACATACCTGGTCTCAGAAGCCCTTTGACGTGTTTTTCAAAGGCGACGACTGGAAAGGCACCGAAAAAGGCATAGCCTTAGAAAACCGCTTCGCCGAAGTGGGGGTGCGCGTACACTACTTCCCGTACACCGAGCACACCTCAAGCACCAAGCTTCGTAAAGTTGTAGACCTGTTGGAGGCAGAACACGACGCAATCGAAGCTCTCGGGCGCATTATGCGCCTGCTGGACGACGAACAGCAGCACGGGGCCAGCATCAAAAGGGGTCTCATCGCTCAGGAGAACGACTAGACTAGCAGTTGAAAGCCCTCACCTGTTGGGGGAGGGCTTCTCTAAAAACTTAAGCGGCAGGTGCACCACGCAAGGGGTGCACCTGCCGCTTTACGGTGCTACACGGGGTAAGCCGATGTGGGGCGGTAACCGCCCGAACACCGTCACAGAACTAGTGTTACTGCTGTGCGGTCCACTTCTCAGCCGAGGTGCCCAGCACCTTCAGCACACGGCCAACCTGCGGCTCAGCGGAGGCAGCAATCTTCTTGCCCACCAGTGGGATCGAGCAGGAAACCTCGCCGTTCACATCCACACGGGTCTGCTCGCCCTGGGATACCAGCGCCTGCGAAGCCTTAGCGTTCACCGGCATGCCGTTCACCTTCACCTCGGTATCCACGGTGCGGGAACCATCAGCGGCGGGGGCGCTTACGCGGTCAACCTGAGTCATATTAACGCCATTGGACACAAATTTACGGGCAATATCGGGCACACGGTCCGAGGGGATGGTGCGCACAGTAGTCGCGGTGAACTCACCGGAAGCGTCGCCCTCAAGGGAGAAGCTTTCAAACTCAACGCCGACCTCAGAGCACACGAATCGCGCAAAGTCCTCGCTCGCGTAAGCGGTAGCGATCTGCTCAACGGTCACGTTAACTACGGTGGATTCCTGAACTGACATAGTTTTCCTTTCCAACAGTGCGCGGGTTATCCCAAAACGCACAAACCATATACAAGGCTACCGCGCCTCGGAAGTCAAAAGAGACCGGCGGCGGTAAAAATAGCTGAGAATATCCTGTGAGCTTCGTAGGCTATAAATTTAGAATACTGCTTATTTTGGGCACGGCAAACCAGGGCGGTGTGAACTTAAAAACACAATCCTAAGCATTAGGAGTTAAAGAGCTAATCCGAGCCATTTCACGTTTACCCAAAAAATGCGCCCGGGCAGCATTTTTAAAACGAGTCACATAACCCTCGGTGCGGTGCGAACGACCCGTAAGAAGGTCATGAAGAGCCTCAGAAAGCTGCTCAGCTGAGACCTCAGGGGCAGCAACATACGGTTCAGCAGAACGGAACAGAGAAGGATTAGCCAACGCCAAATTAAGCTTATCGAACAGCTCCGCGCGGCTATTGACCACCACCGCGTGGCCACGTTTTTCCATCAGATCAGCAAAGGGAACCTGGTGGTTATCGACCACCTCATCAAACTCCGCGCGGCGTGGTACCACCAGCGGAATAGCACCGGTACGGCGTGCATCCTGAATCGAACCGGGGCCGCCCTGAACAACCACCACAGAAGCCGTAGCATAGTAGCCCATGAGATCCCCAGCAGGCATGAGCCTTACATTCTCGCCACGCTCAATAGGTGCGGTATGACCGTGCTGCACCAGGCAGCTAAGATGCGGGTTTTCCTTAAGATACGCATCAACCCAACGCAGAAGCCTATCAAACCTGTGGTAATCAGTACCTAAAGAGATGACAAGGTCATATGTTTTAGTGGGAATATTAACCGGATCTGTATTAGGTGTGAGAACGGGCACGCCAGAATTAGCGTCGCTGACGCTAACATCCGGGAAATTGTGAATAGACATAGCCTATTCCTCTCTATGCTTTTATCGGTGAGGGTACTCAGCAAGCACATCCGGAAAATGCGCCGGTTTAGCCGAGGCGGAAAATAAAACCGGGTGAGGCAAGTACCCCACAGCTACGGTATATGTGTAGCGTCCTTTAAATATACCCCTAAAAAGGAACGAGGACGCGGATTAGCGGCGGTTCAACGTGTGAGACGCGCCAACCCCTTAAAAGATCGGGTGAATCACCCGTGAATCGGGGAAATTCTTCTGCTGCTCATCGCTTTGAACATTGAAATCATCCGCGAGCACGTACAGCATTTTTCCCGTCATCGTCGGCAGGGTGGGGCGGTCGTAGCACTCAATGTAGAGGGTCTTAGCCCGGAAGAGCTTAGCCGCCACAAAGAACGGAACCGCCACCCCCGCCCCGGCAGAGACCACCACATCGGGCCTCTCCCGGGGGAAAATCTTGAACGCCAAAAACAGGTTACGGATGGCATTCTTCACGTTGCGGGTGGTGGGGTAGTAGGCCCAGTACACCTTCTCCTCCGCCAGCGCAGACTCAACATCGGGCTGCTTAAAACTTACCCACACACGCTCATAGTTCTGCCACGCATCAAACGTGGCCGTCAGATGCTTCAGATGCCCACCGCTGCTGGAAACAAGCAGCAGCTTCGAGGGCTTCTTACGCAGTCGCTCCATCAACCTTCTCCTTCTCAGGGTCGGTGTCCATAAAGATGGCGATACTCACGGTGTTTTCCAGGGTCCGCAGGTGCGAGAACAGCTCACGAACCTGTGCCCGGGAGCTCAACTCACCCACCGGCACTAAGCACACGCGGCATGCTTCGGATAAACGTAGCAAAGTAGACAGGGGCGCCTCATCGGCCAAGTTAATGACCATCGGAATCTCATTACTCTCAATAACCTGCTCGGGCGAGTAATGCTCAAGCACCTTGCTCAAAGCCGGGTAGTCCGTAAAGTACGCCTTACCGCTGGGGATAGTACGGTATAGCTGCCGGTGCAGCTGATCCGCCAACGCAGGAGAATCCGAGACAATCACAATGCCCGAAATATTAGAGGCCCGCAGGTTGCCGTCAGGCGAGCCGATACGGCGCATCAGCAGCAGCGTATCCTCATCAGAGGACCGCGGGCGCACCGTCTGCACCGGAATCCCCAGATCCTTCAAACGATCTGAGTACCCCACGGTACGCATCATACGGTCGTACACGTACGCGATGAGTACACCCAGCAGCAGACCCGTACCCACACCCGCCAAGGCAGTCTTCCGATGCCCCAGCCCGGTGGCTTTCTTCGGCGGCTGAGCCTCAGTCAGCACACGCCCGCCGACCGTGGAGGTCAGCTGGATCTGGTTACGGCGCTCCCGCATCTGCGAAATTTTCGCAGAGTTCGCGTTTCCGTTATTATTCTTATCCTCATCTTCAAGCTGCTTAATCTGAGCGTCAAGCTTCTTCACGCTATCGGTGATGGTTTCCTTCAGGTTATTCTGACGAACCTCCAGGTAGGCCTTGGCGATAGCATTCGCGTACTGCGCGGAACGCTTAGCGTTGGAATCGCTCACCTCAATGTCAAGCACCGCAGTCTGCGAGGTGGGAACCACCTTAGTTGAGTTCATCAGCTTGTCGGTAAGCTTGGAGTCATTATCAACGCCCTCAGACCGCAGATTATCTGCGGCCTTATCAGCCACCTCACGCGACCCAGCTGCGCGGGACTCGGTAGAGATATCCACCTTCAGAGAATTTGCGTTACCACCGGCAGCGGGATCGGTCACCAGCGGGTTCACCAGCACGCTCGACTTAGCGGTGTACTTAGGCGGAGCGAGGAAGCTAAACGCCACCGCTATGAGGGTGCAGACCACAATGGTGATAATCACAATCATCTTGTGGCGCCACACCCGGTGTAGCTGCTCCCGCAGGGACACCGCGGGGGCGTCCGTAGTTGCGGACAGTTTACTCATAGTGTTCTCTCCCTGTATCGATAGTTGATGTGCCAGCGCGGAACGCGTCCCAGCGCCCTTACCCCCGCCCTTGCGGGAGGCCAGGAACCGTTCAATGCCCAGCTGGGTTCGAAAATAGTACAGAAGCGCGACGTATGAAGGGGCCAACAATATCACATAGAGGACAAGCCCCAACAGGCCCTGGCCCACAACCGTTAGCACCACAAATGAGCATCCCAGCGGCACAAAAGCCCCTAGGGTGAGGGCAGGTGCCATCTCCGTCAGGCTGGTGCGGATGCCCACCAGGCGAAATACCTGGTAGCTCGCCAAGAAAGTATCAATCAGAAGCGCTGAAGCCCACGCCGTCACCGCGCCGTACAGGCCCCAGAGCGGAACCAACGCAACGTTGAGAATGATCGCCACCGCCAGCGAAGACAGCTTATTGAGCAGCTGCCAACGGCTTTTACCGCTCATCAGCAGAATAGACTGCACACCGCCAGCGCTCATTGAGAGCATCGCTGCGGGGCAGATAACCCACAGGATGCCGGCCCCCTCTTCGAAGCCCTTCCCGAAGAACCCCAGCAAGGTGGGGCCAAACGCCGCCAATGTCAGGTAAAACGGCCAGGAAATGGCGGTGAGTACGCGGGTGGTAGCCAGGAAGATCTGCCGCGCCCGATCAATGTTCTGGGTGGCCAGCGCTGCGCTAATGGACGGCCCGGTAACAATACGGCCCGTGTGCTCAACCATCGTACCCACACGCACACACCGGTTCACCGCGCCGTAAACACCACCGGCGGCAGGCCCCAAAATGGTGGTGACGGTGAGTACGTCAATCCATTCGAGGATGGTCTCAACAATGGTTGCCACCCCGCGCGCAGAACTGAACGTCCAAAATGAGTGGGCGCTCTCCTGCGGGGTGGTTGCGGCAGCCTCAGACTGCGGCCGATCTTTACTGCGTGGCATATAGGATTCAACTACCCACAGAGTCAGCAGCGCCGTAGCCGCCACCGGAAGAGTCCACGCAAACACCAGATCCAGCAGGTGCCCCGAGGCGAATACCACCAGCGCGATTGCACCGAAGCGTAGGGTCGGCAGCAGAACGTTCTGCATGACGGTAAACGTGACCACATGGTTCAGCCCGCGCAGCGCCCCAAAATACACCGACATCACGGCCGCGACGATCACGAACAGGGCACTCATCCGAAGCGCCACTGCATACTCGTGCGGCATCGGTACCGCCACCGAGTAGATGCACGCCACGGCGGTGATGCCCAGCGACAGCGCCAGAGGCGGCAGCACCGCGTAACGGATCAGCCGGGGAATAGCGGAGTACCTGCCCAGTGCGTTCTGCGCCGAGATAGTACGCACCAGCCCCGTGTCGGCACCGAAAACAGCCGTTGAGGTAGCAATAGCAAACAGCGCCATGAGGCGAAAAAACTCGCCTGCCCCAGCCGGACCAATACCGTTTGATACCACCAGGGTCGTCCCAAACGCGATCGCGGCGCCATACATGACGCACAGCGAGGACAGAGAGCCGCTGCGGGCCAAGGACTTGGGCTTAGTCGCCGTCACAGTCCCTCCCCGTAATAATTCGAGCGCACACACAGCGCTGAACTCAGCAGCAGCACGCTCAGCTGAGTAATATCAAAACTGTAGAAAATGAGCACTACAAAGCAGCTAACCGGCACAGCATGAAGCCAGTACCCGGAGGCAGTGCCCACCCGAAGACCTGAGAACACTGCGCTTGATAAGAAAACAAGGAACAGGCCCAGGCCCACAAAGCCAAAGCAGAACATGAGTGTCCACAGGTAGCCCTGGGTGCCCATCGAAACCCCCACACTGGGTTCCATGCGGGGGGTGCCGTAGCCCACGATGGGGGATTGCAGGGTGGCCTCCCACGTGGATTTATACAGTGCGGCACGCCCACCGGTGGAGTCGGAATAGTTCTGGCGGCCCAGAATTTCGGCGACAGTACCGGTAGCAAAAAGCCCAATAACCCCCACAGCAGCCACGCCTACGCCGAATGCCACGGCACGCCAGTTACGAGCAAACAGCTGCCGCAGCAGAACATAGGCAACAACAATTCCTAAACCAATGAACATGCCTCGGTTACTGGTCTTCACCGCTGGGACGGTTGAGAGCAGCAAAGCAACCACGAGCCCTGCCTGGGCCCACCGGTTCCGCAGACGCAGCAGGTACGCCAGCATGATTGGGGTCAGTAGTGTGTACGCCAGGCCCCAGCTATTCGCGTAGGGAAACGGTGCGGAGGGGCGGTTATACGCTTCGGGGGCACCCCACGGGCGCTGCACCTCCGCAAGTGGGGGAAGCATGTAATCACGCGCCAGAGGGTTCTGCAGAATTGAGGCGGGCATGATGAAACTCATGGGGGTTTGCAGCCTAAAATTAGGAAAAAGCACCCCACCCCAGCCGAGGATCACAAGAGTGACCCAGAGAGTCACCAACCCGCCCAGCAAACGATCCGGAGTGATCGCGGCGCGCGCATTGAAGTAGTAAAGCGTAAAAACACCCGCGCAAAAAACACCCGAGAACCGGAACCCCCACGCAATAAGGTCTGTGGGCTCTACCAGCGACACCGCACAGACAACCACCCAGAACGTGAGAGCACCCCACACCCACAGGGCAGGGTAGATACGTACCGACCCGCGCACCAGCATATAGCCGAGCATCACAAAGGCAAGGATAATTGGGGCAATCTGCAGCAGCCCAAGTGCCCAGATGATTGGGAACCCATACAGCAGGGTGAGCAGCGGCCACGCTGGCAGAGCCGGGGCGTTCTGGTTATTGGGTAGGCCACGCCCGGCGGACATCGTCTCAATGTCCGCCTTTTTCAGAATCGTCAGGGCGGCCGTAACTGTGTTGGGCACGGTCTAAAGGCCCCTGCCTGTTTTCTGCACCGCATCCAGCAGGGTCTGCGGTTTTACAACACCAAGAGCCACCGGGTATGCGGCCCAGGCACGCAGCTGCGTCTTATCGCGGTGCAGGGAAGAGCGGGCAAACGCAAATGCCTCTTTCTTATGGCCCAGCGCTGCGTGCGCGAACGCCACCTGCCCGGCCACGCGCGCCACACCCTTGGGGTAACGCTCAAATTCAGGGAACTTACGCAGCAGGTAGGTGAGGCCATCAGCAATGTACTGCCACTGACCGGCAAAAAAGGACGGCCGATCCCACAGCACCCTAACCAGCGGTTGGGGCACGGAAAGAATATCGCCGTGCTTGGTAGCGCGCAGCAGCAGGTCATAGTCTTCCCCGTAAGAGGCAGGCAGCTGCTCATCCACCAGACCGACGGGGCCATCCACCAAGTCAGAGCGGGAGTACAGCATTGCGGAGGGGTGAACCTCGGTGATCCGTGAACGCAGGAAGTCATCGAAAGTAGCGCGTTCGGGGGCTAGGCGCACGATGTTCCGCCCGTCCGAGCGCACCGTAATACCGGATGAGATACCCACCGCATCCGGGTTAGCTCGCCACAATGCCACCTGTTCGGTGAGTTTGCCCGGCATCCAGGTGTCGTCATCGTCACAGAATCCCAGGATTATTCCTGTGGCCTCCAGAATGCCGCTATTGCGTGCGCCAGCTAGCCCACCGGTACGTGTGTTTTCAATGATACGTAGTGACCGATTCTCGCTGATTTCAATATCGGAGAGCGGGTCAGGGGTGGCACGGTCGTAGACGATCACCACCTCAACGGGGCCCGGGTACTGCTGATCGAGAATTGCGGTGACTGCGGTGCGTAAGCTTTGCATGCGTTTTCCATTGGTGGCGATCACAACGCTGACGGAGGGGATGCGGGATTCAAATTGAAGCATAGTGACTCCTACTGGGCGGGTGTGGTTGGGATTGAGAGAGTAACGTACTTGCGGCGCATTGAGAGCAGCACGGTTGCGGCGTTCGCGGCGAAAAGCAGGGCGTAGACGACCACGAAAAGCGGCCCGAAGCCCCACACGATAAAAATCCAGCAGAGGGTACCCGCGTCCATGTGCAGGTTAATGAAAGAACGCATTGTGCCACCGGTTGAAGGGGCAGCAGTTTTACGGTTGTTCCGCAGCTGTTCGGCAAGGATCTGGCTCATGAAATGCCCTGCGGTCAGCACGGTGAACGCCATGGGCAGCCACCATAGGCTCCAGCCGGAGGGGAAACCATCGGCAGCTCCGGTCAGGGAAAAATGCTGGGGGTAACGAATGAACCCTACCAAGGCGGCAAGGTGGATGCAGGGTACACGGATTGAATCAACCACATGGTCAAGCCATTCCCCGGCGGGGGAGGACGCCCCGGTTACGCGGGCAACCTGCCCATCGGCGGAATCCAGGCCGTACCCAAGGGCAAAGAGCAGCGCCACCGCTAGTGCTGTTAGCGCTGTGGGAGGCGCCAGTAGGAGAGTGAGAATACCCGCAGCCGAGCATACGGCACTAATAGCCGTCACACCGTTCGGCGTAATACCCATTGCGACGGCCGCGGCTGCAAAGTAACGAGCAACGCGGCGATTAACCCAGCGGGTGTAGGCGGGTACGCCGTGCCCCGGTTTCTGGGCGCGCTCAAGCGCGGTGAGGGTTTCAGCGAAACCCGGCCTGGTTGCAGGGCGAGCCGGCGTAGACATGTGTAAGTGTTCCTCTATATCGGTGTGACATTGTAGCTATGGGCGGTCACACGGCACGCCCTTATGTGCGCATCAACGGTACGCTAATACGCACATAATAAAAGCACAGTGCGGCCGGGGAAGGCACAAACTACTAATCCAACTATATAGATAAAGGACGCGTGGAACAAAGAAAAGAGGCTTAGATAACCGGAATCACATCAATGATAGGGTGAGTGTAAAAATATTAGTCTTGTGGTTATTGATACATGCCTGAGGAAGTGCCTTACCCTTACCCCCGTCTGACGGCAAGAGAGTGTGTCGTCAAAAAACTTCACTATACAACGAATGGCTTATAGATATTCCATAAAAGGAACTCTATAAGCCATTCATTAATGGGGGTATAACCCGCCTGCAACAGTGTTATAACACCTAGCAGTTAGCGTTATTTGGCCAGTCATGTTCGGCAATTTTCCACTTGCCGTCCACCTGCACCAGCGTGTAAATATTCAGAGACCGTTTAGGCGTATTGTCGGAAGGAAGTTCCTTGCCGTCTTTATCAACTGTTTTCACGTTGGAGGAGTCCACGCACACTTCCAAGAGGCGTGCAGGCTGACCCTTGTAGGTGGTTTCGGTCATGCGCGGGTTACCCACCACAGTACTCGTGCCTTCGGTGTGCGTGCCGGTCATTGCATGCTCGGCAGCTGAGGAGGTGTACTCACCAGCGGCAGCACCAGTAGACATCTCTTCAATGGCTTTAATGGTGTCGTCATCAAGGGCCTGGCGGGCCTGTTCCTTCTTGCCGTTCTCATCGTTGCTGCCCTCTTCATCGCCCTGCTGCCGCTGCGGCTCAGGGGCAGGTTTTACCTTCGCGAGGGTATTTTCGTAGGAGGAACGCAGATTATCGAGCTCTTTCACCTCAGGGGAATCAGCCGCAACGGTGGGGGCATCCTTAATCTTCTCAGCGCCTGCATAGTTCTCGTCCGGCTTGGGCCCGCTATCTTCCGGCTCTGCCGACGGGGTAGGCTCCGCCGACGTAGTAGTAGTGGACTCGGTAGGGGACTGCGAAGGGCTCTGAGACGTTGAAGCGGCTGACGATGAGCTGGAGGAGGAGGCGCTGGCTGAGGAAGAAGAGCTCTGCGCCTCATTGTTGTTATTGTCTGTGTTGGAGCACGCCGCCAACGCAAGCAAAAGTGAACCAGATACAAGCACACTGGTGAGCGCACGGCGAGCGGATAGATTTGTGGTGGGCATAGTAAACCTTACATCGGTGACTGGGATAACGCCCTGACGGGGCGCCTAGTGAGTGAATACATTATGAAATTATGCGGCGGATGCCCTCAGCCTAACACAGCTGT
>ERZ772972.825-NODE-825-length-11433-cov-13.504834_pt1 | contig 11433 bp, 9 predicted proteins | sample MGYA00580673_ERZ772972 | MGnify/ENA primary metagenome ERZ772972 (study PRJEB29015, sample SAMEA2738051) | human oral metagenome | biome: human oral; feature: human-associated habitat; material: saliva | place: China | collected 2229 ... | reverse complement strand
ACTACAGGCTCGAGACGGTACCCCATTACAGCTATTATAAACAAATCCTTCAGTGTTCGAAGTTTTGAACTTCGTTCACTTTTGTCGGGAAGCACCTTGCGGTGTTTTTATCCAAAAAGAAAAAGAGGGGTGAAAAACTTTCACCCCTCGTCCTTTTGGATTACATCATACCCATGCCCGGATCCATCCCTGGCATTGGTGGTGCTACTGGAGCTGGTTTGTCAGCTACCACAGCTTCTGTTGTTAATAATAATGCTGAAACAGATGCAGCATTTTGTAATGCAGAACGTGTTACTTTTGTTGGGTCCACGATACCTGCTTCAATCATGTTTACCCATTCATCTGTAGCGGCATTGTATCCAATTCCTTTTTCTTCAGATTTCAAACGAGCAACAATGACTGAACCTTCAAGACCTGCATTTTCTGCGATTTGACGTAATGGTTCTTCTAATGAACGAGATACGATTTTCGCACCTGTAGCTAAGTCGCCTTCTAATTCAAGAGCGTCTACTACTTTTTGAACGTTCACAAGAGCTGTTCCCCCACCTGAAACGATACCTTCTTCAACCGCTGCGCGAGTTGCGTTTAAGGCATCTTCAATGCGAAGTTTTTTCTCTTTCAATTCTGTTTCAGTAGCGGCACCGACTTTAATCACGGCAACCCCACCTGATAATTTAGCAAGACGTTCATGTAATTTTTCACGGTCGAAATCACTTGTTGTATCTTGTGCTTGTGCGCGAATTAAAGCAACACGGTTCGCGATTAATTCTTTAGAACCTGCACCTTCAACGATTGTAGTGCTGTCTTTAGAAACTACTACTTTACCAGCTGTCCCTAATTGAGCTAATGTTGCGTCTTTTAATTCTAAGCCAAGGTCTTCTGTAATGACTTGAGCACCTGTTAAGACCGCGATATCTTCTAACATCGCTTTACGACGGTCACCGAATCCTGGAGCTTTTACAGCTACCACGTTAAATGTTCCGCGTAATTTGTTTAATACTAATGTTGGTAAAGCTTCGCCATCCACGTCATCCGCGATGATTAATAACGCACGTCCTTGTTGAACGATTTGTTCTAATAATGGAATGATTTCTTGGATGTTTGACACTTTCTTATCTGTGATTAAGATAAATGGATTGTCTAAAGTCGCAATCATCTTGTCGTTATCCGTTACCATGTATTGTGATAAGTAACCACGGTCAAATTGCATACCTTCTACTACATCTAATTCAGTTTCAATTCCTTTAGATTCTTCGATTGTGATAACACCGTCGTTACCCACTTTTTCCATAGCTTCAGCGATTAATTCACCGACTTCAGCTGAACCTGAAGAAATCGCCGCAACTTGTGCGATGGCTTCTTTTGATTCTACTGGACGAGAAATGCGGTGTAATTCTTCAACCGCTGCTTTTGTCGCAAGTTCAATCCCGCGGCGGATGCCTACTGGGTTAGCTCCAGCCGTTACGTTTTTCAATCCTTCACGAACGATGGCTTGTGTTAAAACGGTCGCTGTAGTTGTACCGTCACCGGCAATATCGTTTGTTTTTGAAGCAACTTCGGCAACGAGTTTTGCACCCATATTTTCGAAGTGATCTTCTAATTCGATTTCTTTGGCAATCGTTACCCCATCATTTGTAATTAGCGGAGAACCGAATGCTTTTTCTAATACAACATTACGTCCTTTTGGTCCTAATGTTACTTTTACTGTGTTCGCTAAAACGTCCACACCACGTAGCATGGCGCTTCTTGCATCTTCTGCAAATTTAATATCTTTCACCATAGTTGTATCCCCCTTTATTCAACAATTGCGATAATGTCTTTTTCTTTCACGATGATATATTCTTGACCATCTAATTTAACTTCTGTTCCTGAATATTTCTCGAATACGACTTTATCGCCAACCGCCACTTGACGGTCTTCTGCAGCAGTGAATTCGCTTGTTGCGATAACTTTTGCAAATTGTAATTTTTCTTGAGCAGTTGTTGGTAGGAATAATCCCCCAGCAGTTTTTTCTTCTTGCTCTACCATTTGAATAACAACTCTATCTTTTAAAGGCTTTAACATATGAAATCCTCCTTCATCTTTTTTAGCACTCAAAAACACTGAGTGCTAACTCATAGTTTTATGATACTCATTTGGTCAGGAAAAATCAAGAATAAATACTTGCTTATTTGTCTGGAATTTTGTAAGATTTTGACAGGAAAGGATGATTGCTATGACACGAAAAAGTTTCTTTAGAAGACTATATTTTGAAATCATATTAGCCGTCTTCTTTATCTTTCTAGCAACGACGCATTATCCTGGAAATGGATTTGACTTTATCACATTATTCTGCTGTCTATTCGCAACGACAAGCATCGTAACAAGTATCAACATGCTTCGCACCTATAACGAGTTGAAAAAACTCGCCAACCTCATCGAGAATCTGCCCGATGACGAGGATTCACTAGACGATAAAGAACCAAAAGAAAAGCACTAATCGCTCCGCAAATCGGATTGGATTAGTGCTTATTTTTATACAAAAAAGACACCCTATGTGGATGCCTATTGTCAGATTATTTTTGATTGTCCAAGAAATAAATTAGAGTTTGTAATTCGTTTGTTAAGTCCACGTTTTGAACTCGAACGTTTTCTGGTACGTCTAAGCGGATTGGTGTGAAGTTCAAGATTCCGCGAACATTTGCTTCTACTAAGCGGTCTGCTGTTTCTTGAGCCACATCTTGAGGCACTGTTAAGATGGCCACTTGGATTTGTTGCACTTTCAATTGTTCTACCATTTCATCCATGCTGTAAACTGGCACACCTGTTTGGATTGTTCCAACGATGTCTTCGTTTACGTCGAACGCTGCGCTAATACGCACGTTGTTGCTTTGGTGGAAGTTGTAGTTTAAGAGCGCTTGTCCTAATTTACCAACCCCTACTAAAGCGACGTTCGTTAAGCGATCTTGGTTTAAAGTATGGCTGAAGAATTCTAATAAGTATTCTACATCATATCCATATCCACGTTTTCCTAAAGCTCCAAAGTATGAGAAGTCACGACGGATTGTTGCGCTATCGACTTTTACAGCTTCACTTAATTCAGTTGATGAGATGCGACGTTTTCCTGCGTCATGCAAGAAACGTAAGTAACGATGATAAATGGCCAAACGTTTCGCAGTTGCGCGTGGCACTTCGATTTCTTTTAATTCGTTTAAATCTTTCATTGATAAGACTCCCTTTTTCTTTTTTATCCATGCGTATTCTATCACAACGACATTTCATTTCACAAACAGTATGCTTATACCTCACGAACATTCATCAATTTCGCTTATATACAGCAAGCTTTGTGCTTTTTTCTTCACAACCTCCCTATTGTGATTGTGAATGCAAAGCCGAACGCTTTTCAATATTGGTCCTTCTCTTTTTTATGCTAAAATGAAATGAAACCACATTGAAAGGACCCGTCATGATTTTATTACAAGGACAAGGACTCGCGCGTACGTTTGCGGATGAAGTCCTATTTGAAAATATTACCATTCATATTCAAGAAAATTCCCGCATTGCTATCGTTGGGCGAAATGGTACTGGAAAATCCACGCTATTAAAAATGTTGGCTGGCATCGAAGAACCTTCTCTTGGCGCTGTGTCAAAGAAGAAAGACCTCTCGATTGGCTACTTAGACCAATACGCTGCCATCCAGTCTTCCCGCACCGTTTGGGAAGAAATGGTGCATCTCTTCGAAGATGTGGAAACCTTGAAGAAACAAGCGCAAAAAGCAGCTGAACAACTCGGTGACCCAGACCTTCTAAGTGACCCTGTGGCGTACGAACTCGCCTTAAAACGATACGACCAGCTTCAAGAAGAATTGAACCAGAAGAATGCGTATGGTTACGAGTCTGAAATTCGAACTGTACTTCACGGCTTCCGCTTCTATCCAGAAGACTACGACCAACCGATTCAATCACTCTCTGGAGGTCAACGCACTCGTCTCGCTCTGGCTCGTATTTTATTAGAAAAACACGACTTACTCATCTTAGACGAACCGACCAACCACTTGGATATCGAGACATTGACGTGGCTTGAAGACTACTTACGCTCTTCAAGTAGCGCTCTTGTCATCGTATCCCACGACCAATACTTCTTGGACCGTGTGTGTAACGAAGTCTATGAAATCAGTCATAAGGCCTGCGAATATTACAAAGGAAACTACTCGCACTACTTAGAAGAACGCGAGCAACGCTATTTACTCAAACAAAAAGCCTACGAGAAGCAGCAACAAGAGATTCACGACTTAGAAGAATTCATCGCGAAAAACTTGGTGCGCGCCTCAACTACAAAACGCGCGCAATCACGCCGGAAGAAACTCGAGAAAATGGAACGCTTAGAGAAACCAAAAGGCGATCAGCGCTCTGCTCGTTTTGAGTTCACCGTGGAACGCGAATCCGGAAACCAAGTGCTGCAAGTCACCGATGCGTATATCGGCTACGACCACGAAGCCTTGAGCGGTCCGATTTCCTTCCAGCTTCGTAAGCGTGAAGCCATCGCGATTGTCGGGCCTAATGGTATTGGAAAATCTACCCTCTTGAAGTCTATTACGGGTGAATTACCTTTAATCGAAGGGTCGATTGAGTTAGGCGCTGGCGTTCAAGTCGGTTACTATGACCAAAACTTGGCCGGCCTCTCATCGAATCAAACGGTTCTAGAAGAACTATGGTCTCGTCACTCTACCATGCCTGAAAAAGACGTTCGTTCGATTCTTGGCAGTTTCCTTTTCTCAGGAAACGACGTAGAGAAAACAACCGCGCAACTCAGCGGGGGTGAAAAGGCCCGTTTAGCGCTTTGCAAACTATCTCTTGAACACGATAATTTCCTACTGCTCGACGAACCAACGAACCACTTGGACATCGACAGTAAAGAAGTGCTCGAGGATGCCCTCATCGACTACGACGGCACGATTTGTTTCGTTTCGCATGACCGTTTCTTCATCAACAAGGTCGCAACGGCCATTCTTGAAATCGAAGAAACTGGAAGCACGCTGTATTTAGGCGACTATGACTACTATCTCGAGAAAAAACAAGAGAAAGAAGAAATCGCCGCATTGCAAAAAGCCAAAGACACCCCAGTGGATAAGGCCGAGCCGATGACAGAAGCGAAAGCCAGCTACCATGCCTCTAAAGAAGAGCAACGTCAAATCCGTACGCTCACTCGTCGCATTGAGCAATTAGAAACGGAGATGCATGATATCGAAACCGCACTCGAACAAGTGCACGAGGCGATGACGCTGGAAGAAAACTATTCTGACCCAGATAAATCTGCTGCCCTCTCAACCGAAGAAGGCGCCCTTCTCGAGCGCCAAGAAACACTTCTTGCAGAATGGGAAGAAGCGTCTCTAGCGCTAGAAAAATTCAATTCATAATCGTTTGAAATTATCATATATGATAATTTTGCACTTTCAGCAATTCAAAGAAGCGTAGACACTTTTTATAGAGCCTACGCTTCTTTTTTTGTTTACTGTTGCCACTGACTTTGATAGAGATTGTAGTAAAATCCACGTTGCTCCATCAAGCTGGCATGATTTCCTTTTTCAATGACATGTCCGTCTTTTAAGACTAGAATCACATCCGCGGTACGAATGGTCGATAAGCGGTGCGCCACGATAAAGCTTGTGCGTCCTTCCATCAGATGTTGAAAGGCTTCTTGAATCTTCAACTCGGTACGCGTATCGATGGAAGACGTTGCCTCATCGAGAATCAGCATATTTGGTTGTCCCATCATCACACGCGCAATGCAGAGCAATTGTTTTTGCCCTTGTGAGAAGTCCCCACCGTCATCTGAAATGACCGTATCATACCCTTGTGGCAGACGGCTCACGAATCCATGAATATGGCAGAGTTTGGCGATGCGAATCATCTCTTCTTCGCTAATCGTTGGATTTCCCATCGTGATATTTTCACGGACAGTTCCCGTTTGAAGCCAGGTTTCTTGAAGCACCATTCCAAATCCATTTCGTAGGGATTGACGAGTGATGTCTTCAATCGAAAGCCCGTCGATGGCTAATTTCCCACTATTAATCTCATAGAAACGCATCAATAAGTTAATCAATGTCGTCTTCCCACTTCCGGTTGGACCGACAATCGCCACACGTTGCCCTGGTTTGACATCCAGCGAGAAGTCTTCAATAAGCGGTTGGTCTTTCACATAAGAGAAATCCACATGGCTAAATTCCACAGCCCCGTCAAAGTTTTCAGGAGACACAGCACCTGCACGCTCTGGACTCTCAGAAGGTTGTTCCAACAGTTCAAATACGCGGTTAGCACAGGCAATCGCATTTTGCAGTTCCGTAATGACTCCTGAGATTTCATTAAACGGTTTCGTATATTGGTTCGCGTAACTAAGGAAGGCAGATAGTTGCCCCACCGTCACGCCACCGCTCATCACGAAGAACGCCCCGAACACGCCCACACTCGTATAGACGATGCTATTGACAAAACGCGTTGCTGGATTCGTAATGCTCGAGAAGAAAATAGCCTTGAGCGATACATCCGTTAACTCCTTATTTATCACCGAGAAGTCCTCGATGACTTTTTCTTGTTGTTGAAAGGCCGTAACCACTCGTGTTCCCTCAATCATTTCATTCATATAGGCCGTTTGGTCGCCACGAATTTCCGATTGTTGTTTAAAGAAATGATAGGATTTCTTCGCGACAAAGCTGGCCATCACAAAGGATACTGGCGTCACCACCACTACTACAATCGTCAATGTCATATTCACACTCAGCATAAAGACTAAGGTTCCTAGAATCGTCATCACACCAGTGAATAACTGTGTGAATCCCATCAATAATCCATCCGCAAATTGATCCGCGTCCGCAATGATACGGCTCTCGATTTCTCCGGCTGGATGAATATCTAAATAATTGAGTGGCAATGTCTCGATTTTTCCAAGCGCGTCTCTACGAAGGTCACGAACCACCGAGTACGTCATCTTGTTGTTGCTAAGGTTCATAAACCACTGCGCAACAGCAGCTATTATTGTAAAGAGGGCAATCTGCCAAAGGATAGCAAACAGACCTTTATAGAACACTTGACCCGTGTCCAGCATTTGGTCTACGGCTTCTCCGACTAATTTTGGAATCATTAACGTTCCGAATACATTCACACTCGCCAAAAGAATGGATGCTACGAAATAGATACGGTAGCGACGGATATAGCGGAGGACTTTACGGATGGTTTCCCATTGAGTTGTCTGTCTCATGCTTCATCCTCCTTTGGAAATTGTGAATAGTAAATTTCTTGATAAATCTCATTGTTGGCTAAGAGCTCTTCATGCGTGCCTTTGCCGACAAGATTTCCTTCGTCTAAAACAAGAATTAAGTCCGCATACTGCACAGATGCTGCCCGTTGCGACACGATAAAGGTCGTTGGACGTGGCGTTTGGTTCTTAATGGCCTCACGCAATTTCGCATCGGTCGCAAAGTCTAATGCCGAAGCACTATCATCTAAGATTAAAATCGGTGCTTGTTTCGCAATCGCACGTGCAATCGTCATCCGTTGTTTTTGCCCACCGGATAAATTGCGTCCATTTTGTTCGATGCCATACTCAAGTCCGCCTTCTTTCGTTTGCACAAACTCACTGGCTTGAGCGACATCGAGTGCATGCTCTATCACTTCACTGGAAGCAGATGCATTTCCAAAACGGACATTGTCGGCAATCGTTCCCCGGAAGAGTTGTGCCTTTTGCAAGACCATTCCGACCGCTCCACGTAGCGATGATAAACGGTAGTCACGTACATCTTCTCCGAACACCTCTACATTCCCTTTAGTCGCATCATAGAAACGAGGAATCATATTCACTAGAGACGATTTCCCGCTACCAGTCCCACCGATAACGCCAATGGTCTGTCCTTTTAACGCGGTAAAGGAGATATGGTTCAACGCTGCGTTTTGGTCTCCTTGGTACGTTAGCGTCACGTCATTAAATGCCACTGCCACTTCGCCTTCAGGATGAACCTCCTTAGTCCCTTCGACCATATCCGCTTCAATCGATAGAATCGTATCGATACGCTCTGCACTCGCCAGTGATTTTGTCATTGTTACTACGAGGTTTGCGAACTTCACGAGCTCCACTAAAATTTGCGACATGTAGTTTGTTAAAGCGATGACTTCCCCTTTCGTTAAGGTTCCTGTATCTACTTTAATCGCCCCACCATAAAGAATGACGATAAGCGCCACATTCACAATCACAAACGTAATAGGGTTCATAGCTCCTGAGAGGCCACTCACCTTTTGTTGCGATTGATTCAACGCTTCGGTATTTTCTCTAAACGTCTGAATTTCTTTTTCTTCGCGGTTAAATGCACGAATCACACGCACGCCGAGTAAGTTTTCATGAACGATGCGCATAATGCGATCCAGTTGCCCTTGCACACGGCGATACATCGGAATCGTCCAGTAAATAATCCCGAATACGACGACTGCTAAGATTGGAACGGTGATTACAAACGTCCATGCCATTTCCACATTCACGACAAAGGCCATCACAATCGCTCCACCGACGATAAACGGCGAACGTAGCAACAGACGAAGAGCGATGTTTAACCCGCTTTGCACGAGATTCATATCACTCGTCAAACGCGTCAGTAAAGTGTCATTTCCGATTGCATCGAGTTGTGAGAAACTAAAGTATTGAATTTTTGAAAAGAGTGCCTGTCTCACATCGGCGGTAAATCCAGTTGCCGCCTTTGCCGCAAAATATTGAGCGGTAATCGACACGACTACACCAACAATTCCAAGCCCAATCAGAATCGCTCCTTGTTGGAGAATCAATGCAGTATCCCCGTTTCCAATTCCTTTATCGATAATAACCGCCATAACGAGCGGAACAAACAACTCCAGAATCGCTTCGAATAATTTAAATAAAGGTGCCAATATCGTTTCTTTCAGATATGGCTTTAAATAAGGTTTTAACTTGTTCAAACGCGTACTTCCTTTTACATTCATAGTACTCTTATTGTATCACATTTTAGCCTCTTCAAAAGCGGAAAAAGTTGCTTCCTGCTTTTGATTTTTAGGGTGTAACAATTATGTTACGTAACAAAAATGTTACACTCACTTTTTTACTCCCTAAAGTTGTATCATTTATGATACGTATCATAAATGATACATCACGTTTTTCTATCCTCAACGAACCCTTTTTTATACCCACAGTGGGTGTAGCGGAGTAAATAATCATTAGAAGACTGGGCATCCCCTTCTTATAAAAATCTGATTACGAAAAATCTTACGGATTCTATAATAGCTATAACGTGGGATGGCATTAAATGTGGCGCAGTAGCTGATTGAATTAAGCTTCATCACTCGTGATTTGCTTAATTCTAATCAGCCTTGCGGGGGTAAGACTACGAAGCAAAACGGACTCACACTGTGAGTCCGTTTTTAGCTTCTGTCTTACTCCCAGGCTCCGCAGTAATCATTTTTTTCACGCCAAGAAACATTTCATGAGCAGGGTTTAAGACAAAAGCAAAAGCGCTCTGATAGAATGAGTGTGACGAAAAAATGGAGGAAGAGCAATGGAAACATTTGATTTAATCTCAATCGGTGGTGGTAGTGGCGGCATCGCCACAGCAAACCGTGCAGCCATGCATGGTGCCCGTGTAGCCGTAGTAGAAGGAAACTTACTTGGAGGAACCTGTGTGAATATCGGCTGTGTTCCTAAGAAAATTATGTGGTATGGAGCGCAAATTGCAGAAGCGATTCACGCATACGGTCCAGACTATGGATTTACCGCAGAAAACGTCACTTTTGATTTTGCGACATTAAAGAAAAACCGTGAAGCGTATATTGACCGTTCAAGAAATTCATACAATGGGACTTTTGAACGTAACAACGTAACGGTGATTAAAGGATACGCACGCTTTGTCGATGCCCACACAATTGAAGTGAATGGGGAAGAGTACCGCGCCAACCATATCGTGATTGCGACAGGGGCAAAACCTGCCATTCCAAACGTAGAAGGAAAAGAGCTTGGAGGCACTTCTGATGATGTGTTTGCATGGGATGAATTGCCACAATCCGTAGCCATCTTAGGCGCTGGATATATTGCCGTAGAACTTGCGGGTGTCTTACATGCGCTAGGCGTGAAGACAGACCTTTTTGTTCGCCGCGATCGTCCACTTCGTAACTTCGACCATTCGATTATTGAAGTACTCGTTGCGGAAATGGAAAAATCAGGACCAACATTGCATACAAACAAAGTGCCACAAAAATTAGTTCAACTGGAAGATGGTAGTGTGGAAATTCATTTCGAAGATGGAACAACTTTCGCTGCTGAAAAAGTCATTTGGGCAACAGGACGCATTCCTCATACCGAAGGGCTAAACCTTGAAGCAGCAGGCGTGGAGTTAACAGAACGCGGATTTATCAAAGTGAATGAATTCCAAGAAACAACAGCTGAAGGTGTATACGCATTAGGGGACGTTTCTGGTGAAAAAGAATTGACGCCAGTAGCGATTAAAGCAGGACGCACACTAGCAGAGCGTTTATTTAACGGACAAACAAACGCGAAAATGGATTACTCAACGATTCCAACAGTCGTGTTCTCACACCCAGCCATTGGAACAGTGGGGCTTACAGAAGAACAAGCCGTGAAAGAGTATGGCGAGGAAAACGTGAAGACATACTTATCAACGTTTGCTGGAATGTATTCAGCCGTGACAAGCCATCGCCAACAAGCGCGCTTCAAACTAATCACAGCAGGAGCAGATGAAAAAGTAGTCGGGCTCCACGGAATTGGATACGGTGTTGACGAAATGATTCAAGGCTTTGCCGTAGCCATTAAAATGGGCGCAACTAAAGCCGACTTCGACGCAACCGTCGCGATTCATCCAACTGGTAGTGAGGAATTTGTGACGATGAGGTAACATCAGGATACGAGGGCGAACGCTCAGGACTGAATCACTGGACTGATATGACGCAAGGGACTTTGAAAAAAGTCGTGCGGACATATCAGGAAGTGGACGTCAGTCCTGTGAGCCCGAGTTCAACTACACAACCAGAAATCTAAAAGTTAGACCGAGCTCACACTGTGAGCTCGTTTTCCTTTTATAGACAAAGAAAACTCCTCCAGATGGAGGAGTTTTTGTATATTAACGATTCATATTAACGACTTTTGCTAAGTTATGGCGTGAGCGAACTTCTACAAGTCGTTTGATTTCCGGACATTCAGGTAGAGGCTCTCCATTACAAATTTCACTAATGGTATCAGCCGTAATACTATTTGGCAGTAAGATTCCATAAGAATGATTTGAATTATCGAAGATGACAAGAGAAGGCGTGTGAGTCACATTCATCTCTTGAGCAATTTGTAAATCACGGTCATACGCTGTTTTTACAGCAGGACTAGCTTTATCTTCGTAAAACATTTTCTTATCAATTTCAATATTATCTAAAATTTCAT
>ERZ772972.824-NODE-824-length-11444-cov-2.712091_pt1 | contig 11444 bp, 8 predicted proteins | sample MGYA00580673_ERZ772972 | MGnify/ENA primary metagenome ERZ772972 (study PRJEB29015, sample SAMEA2738051) | human oral metagenome | biome: human oral; feature: human-associated habitat; material: saliva | place: China | collected 2229 ... | reverse complement strand
AGGCACGTGAGATTCAGAAGTTCAAGAAAGAACTCTATAACATCATCAGCGAACATTCTCATCAACCATTCGAAAAGGTTTGGAACGACAGTGATCGTAACTACTGGATGACTTCAGAAGAAGCTAAGGAGTATGGTATGATTGATGAGGTTTTGATGAGAAAACCAGTAAATAACGCTTCGGAAGAAGTAAAGTAAAGGATAATAATGCCCCAAAAGAAATGTAGTTTTTGTGGTCGGGGTGAGAAGGAAGTAAAACTCCTTATCACAGGCTTAAACGGCTATATCTGTGAGGAATGTGCACAGCAGGCTTATAATATCGTCATGCAGACAGGTGCATTGGCGCAGGATCAGAGTGGCGACGGTGAGGCTTTCAAACTCAAGAAGGTTCCTAAACCAAAGGAAATTAAGCAGTATCTTGACGAATATATCATTGGTCAGGATGAGGCGAAACGCTATCTTGCTGTGGCTGTTTATAACCATTATAAGCGTTTACAACAGCCAAAGGATGATGATGGTGTAGAGATTGAGAAGAGCAATATCATCATGGTTGGTTCTACGGGTACGGGTAAGACATTGCTTGCTCGCACCATAGCTAAACTCCTTGATGTGCCTTTCACGATTGTTGATGCAACCGTATTCACAGAAGCTGGATACGTAGGAGAGGATGTGGAGAGTATTCTCTCACGTCTTTTGCAGGTTGCTAATTATGACGTTCCTGCTGCTGAGCGTGGTATTGTCTTCATCGATGAGATTGATAAGATTGCGCGTAAGAGCGATAATCCAAGCATCACTCGTGACGTAAGCGGTGAGGGTGTACAGCAGGGCTTGCTGAAACTCTTGGAGGGAACAATGGTCAACGTACCGCCAAAGGGTGGTCGTAAGCATCCTGATCAGGATTACATCCACGTTGATACTCGTAACATCCTCTTTATTTGCGGTGGTGCATTTGATGGTATTGAGCGTAAGATAGCACAGCGAATGAATACGCACACGGTTGGTTACAACTCTGTGCAGAACGTTGCGAAGATAGATAAGAACGACTTGATGAAGTATGTTCTTCCTCAAGACTTGAAGTCATTCGGTCTTATTCCTGAGATTATTGGCCGTTTACCAGTGCTTACCTATCTTAATCCGCTTGATCGTGAGGCATTGCGTAAGATTCTTGTTGAACCAAAGAATTCTATCGTGAAGCAGTATATTAAGTTGTTTAAGATGGATGGAATTGAGCTAACTTTTACCGAAGCAGCACTTGATTATATCGTAGACAAGGGTGTAGAGTATAAGCTTGGAGCCCGTGGTTTACGTTCAATTGTTGAGGCTGTGATGATGGATGCTATGTTCGACGTACCATCCCGACGCATAAAGTCATTTGAAGTGACGGAAGAATACGTTCGTCAACAACTTGATAAGGCTCATATTCAGAAATCGAATACAGCCTCATAAAACCTATATATACAGCCTACTGATGTGAAGATAGTTTTGCGTCAGTAGGCTGTGTTATTTCTACAGAACCGTAAAGGATTGGAATATACCCAGCTATTAACATGACACAAGAAGTCAATCTTACCGAAAAACTAAAACACTATTTTGGCTTTGATAAATTCAAAGGCGACCAGGAGGCTATTATCCGTAATCTTCTTGACGGACACGATACTTTCGTACTGATGCCTACAGGTGGTGGAAAGAGTCTTTGCTATCAACTCCCTTCATTGATTATGGAGGGGACGGCGATTGTCGTTTCTCCGCTCATTGCATTGATGAAGAACCAAGTGGACGTCATCAATGGAATCAGCGAGGAGGATGGTGTAGCACATTATCTCAACTCTTCTTTGAAGAAAGCTGAAATCGATCAGGTACGTGCAGACATCGTTTCTGGTCGTACAAAACTGCTCTATGTTGCTCCAGAGTCCTTGAACAAGGAAGAGAATATGGAGTTCTTGAAGTCAGTGAAGATTAGTTTCTACGCCATTGATGAGGCACACTGTATCTCGGAGTGGGGACATGATTTCCGACCAGAGTATCGTAAGATTCGTTGTGCCATCGAAACGATTGGGACAGCTCCTGTTATTGCACTCACAGCAACGGCTACCGATAAGGTGCGTACGGACATTGTACGTAGCTTAGGTATTGAGGATTGTGCCGAGTTCAAAAGCTCTTTCAATCGTCCGAACCTTTATTATGAGGTACGTCCGAAGAAGGGAGATGACGATACAAACAAGCAAATCATCAAGTTTATTAAGCAGCATACAGGTAAGAGTGGTATCATCTATTGTCTTTCACGTAAGAAGGTGGAAGAGTTAGCTGCTATCTTGCAAGCTAATGATATTAAGGCTGCTCCTTATCACGCAGGACTCGATTCTGAGACACGCTCTAAGACACAGGACGACTTCCTCATGGAGGAGTTGGATATTATTGTGGCAACGATAGCCTTTGGTATGGGTATTGACAAGCCAGACGTACGATTTGTTATCCACTATGATATTCCGAAGAGCCTTGAAGGCTATTATCAGGAAACAGGACGAGCAGGACGTGATGGAGAAGAAGGCATCTGTGTTGTGTTCTATTCTAAGAAAGACCTCAATAAACTGGAGAAGTTTATGGAGGGAAAGCCTGTTGCTGAGCAAGATATCGGTCGTCAATTGTTACAAGAGACAGAAGCTTATGCAGAGTCATCTGTCTGTCGTCGAAAGATGTTGTTGCATTACTTTGGTGAAGACTATCCAAAGTGCAGCTGCGCTATGTGTGACAACTGTCTACATCCTAAGACAAAGATAGAAGGTCAGAAACAACTCCTTATTGTTCTTAATGCTGTGAAGACCCTGAAGGAGAACTTCCGTCAGGAATATGTTATCGACTTTGTACGTGGCAGAGCTACTGACGATCAGAAAGACCATAAGCATGATGAGTTAGACGAATTCGGAGAAGGTGAGGATGAGAATCCAAAGATATGGAATCCAGTCGTGCGTCAGGCACTTTTGGCTGGTTATCTTAAGAAAGATGTAGAGAACTACGGTCTGTTAAAACTAACAGCTGCTGGTAAGCGATTCTTGAAGTCGCCAGAGTCGTTCATGATAGTCATGGATACCGAATTTAAGGATGAGGATGAGGATGATGAGCCAATGATGGGTACTGCAGTTCTGGATCCAGAACTCTTCTCTATGTTGAAGAACCTTCGTAAGAAGATTGCCCGTAAGTTAGAGATACCTCCTTACGTTATCTTCCAAGATGTTTCTTTGGAACAAATGGCGATGATGTATCCTATCAACGAACAGGAACTACAAAATATTCAAGGCGTTGGTGCTGGTAAGGCAAAGCGTTATGGAAAGGAGTTCTGTGAACTGATTAAGCAGCATTGTGAGGAAAATAATATTGAACGACCAGAAGAGCTGCGCGTCAGAACAGTTGCAAAGAAGTCGATGCAGAAGGTAAAGATTATCCAGAGTATCGACAGAAAACTTCCGCTTGATGACATCGCTACAGCTGAAGGACTTGACTTTGATGATCTGCTGACAAAGATAGAAGAGATTGTTTATAGTGGAACAAAACTCAACATCGACTATTTCCTTGATGAGGTGTATGATGAGGACCAGATAGACGATATCTACGACTACTTTATGGATAGCGAGACTGATAGTCTTGATGCTGCAATGGAAGAATTAGATAGCGATTATAGCGAAGAGGAAATTCGTCTTGTGCGTATTAAGTTCTTGTCAGAGATGGCTAACTAATACAATACATTATTATTAATGGGTGTATAGCTCTTTATCTGTAGGGATACACGGTTTGTGTATCCCTACAGCATATAACAGAAAATCTTTTAACCTATAATCTGAATACAAAGCTCTGAGTCTTAATCTATTTATTGTTAACCGTAACTCCTTTATAAATCTTAATAATGTAATTAATTTGTTCCATTTATTTGGATATATGTAATCTATTTGTTACCTTTGCTTATGGATAAAGTTGTAAGAGAAGTCATTTACTCATCAGAGTATGAAGCCTATTATGCAGGCTTAGATTCAAAAACTAAAGAGAAATACGATTATGTGGAGCATATTATCAAGACACAAGATGTCGTAAAGAAGAATTATGTGAAGCATTTAGAGAATACAGACCTTTATGAGGCACGTATTTCCTTGGGTAGTAATGAGTATCGCACAATTCTGTTTGCGGTGAATGCTCCCAGTTTTATGCAAGCAACAAAGATCTTGTATCTTAATTCTTTTTTGAAGAAAGATACGAAACAATATAAACATGAGATAAGCAAGGCTTATAGATTGTTGGAAAATTATATGGAGGAATAAGTTATGGTAAAGTTAGATGAAAATAAGTTAGCAAAGTTACGCACCTCTTCTGAACGCTTAACAGAGAAATATGGAGAGCCTGGATCACCTGAACGTGAGGAGTTTGAAGCACGTGCTAAGGCCTATTATTACGCTGAACTGTTGAAGGAACAGCGCAAGCAGCAGAAGATGACCCAGCAACAGTTGGCTGATAAGATAGGTAAGAAACGAGAGTATATCTCAAATATTGAGCGTGGAAACAGTGATATGCAGCTTTCTACTTTTATGCAAATTGCGAATGCTTTAGGACTTCGATTTGCCTTGGTAGTAGGGTAGTTACGCTGGTGAAAAGTAGTAAGTTGACTTCGTTTTGGCAATATATTGCAAGGTGTTTAGCACTCAGCACTAATGGTGTTTACCAACAGCACGATGTGTGCGGAGCGTCAGCACGATGTGTGCGGAGCAATAATATGTTATCAGAAGGTAGGAATATAGAACGCTAATGGTTAGTATAAAGAATATATTAAGACGATGATGGCAAACTAACATGGGATATATTTGTAAGAAAGTTCTTAAATTTTTTTTTTTGTTTACCATGTAGCTAAATCAAGAAAGAGACTGAATCAGAAAGTGGTCAGTGGTTAATGAAGAGTGGTACGAGTTTAGTCAATTCTTCAAATAAGCCTTCTGACAAATGCCTATGGTGTGCATTTCTACTTCTGATTCAGCCTCTTGGCTATTTATTCAATGTTTTTGTATTATTCTGCGCAGTTCTGTGAGCTAACAGCAACGAGCATCCAAACTGTCTTTTCCTGGCCAACGAGGAAGTCGTTTATCAATGAAACTGTTGTGTCATCGTGTGCCTCAGTAGCAAGGTCAATGATTCTACGCTCACGAGCAATCAGTGTCTTGTAGTAATCGAGGAGTAGATCAACAGCCTCTTTACTGCAACTAACAACGTCAGCTTCTTTGATTTCTGAAGTTTGCAGATATACACTGAAACGACTCTCAGGAGTACTACCCAACTGAAGGATACGTTCTGCTACCTCATCAACCTTCTCTGCGGCATCGTTGTAAAGTTCCTCATACTTGCTATGCAATACAAAGAAACCATGTCCCTTCACGTTCCAGTGGAAATTACGGAGGTTGCTGTAGAATACCTGAAAATCTGCCAGCAAAACTGAAAGTTCATTTACTACGTTTTCTACTTTCTTTTCATTTAATCCTAATACTTCTAATCTTTTCATCTTGAATATGTTTTTAAGTTGTTGTTTCTTGTTTTCGTTTGCAAAGTTAGTGAGTTTATCAAACAGCCACAACAGATAAATTCTATTCACTCATTGATATAATCTATATATGCTTATTATTGACTGATAATAAGGTTGTTATTGTCGATATATTGGTTTTTATAAAGTATAGATACAAGCTTGATATTTTATAGTCATTGGCGAAAAGCAGGGAGTATGTTGAGGAATAAATATTAAATACTTTTAATAAGGTGTGAGAAAAACTGGAAAAAGCCAGTCTGTTTGATTTTTAATTGCTAAATTTGCATGCAATAAATTTCTAAAATACAATTATGTCATCATTTGTTGCAGACAAAATCACGATGGACGGCTTAACCTACGATGACGTCCTTTTAATTCCGGCTTATTCAGAAGTACTGCCCAAAGAGGTGGTCTTGAAAACCAAGTTTTCACGTAACATTGATCTTAATGTACCTTTCGTTACAGCAGCTATGGACACCGTTACAGAGAGTTCTATGGCGATTGCGATTGCGCGTGAAGGTGGTATCGGTGTGATTCATAAGAATATGAGCATCGAAGACCAGGCACGTCAGATAGCTATTGTGAAGCGAGCTGAGAATGGTATGATTTATGATCCAGTTACTATCCTTAAGGGTCGTACTGTGAAAGATGCACTTGAGATGATGGCAGACTACCATATCGGTGGTATTCCTGTAGTAGATGAGGAGAATCATCTCGTTGGTATTGTTACCAATCGTGACCTTCGTTTTGAGCGTCATTTGGATAAGCTCATTGACGATGTGATGACCAAGGAGAATCTTGTTACAACTCATCAGCAGACAGACCTTACTGCTGCTGCGCACATTTTGCAGGAAAATAAGATTGAGAAATTGCCAGTAGTCGACCGTGAGAATCGTCTCGTTGGTTTGATTACTTACAAAGATATTACCAAAGCCAAGGATAAGCCAATGGCATGTAAGGACGAGAAGGGTCGTCTTCGTGTTGCTGCTGGTGTTGGTGTGACAGGCGATACGATGGAGCGTGCACAAGCGCTTGTTGCTGCTGGTGTTGATGCTATTGTTATTGATACTGCTCACGGACACTCTGCAGGTGTGATTGGTAAATTGCATGATGTGAAGGCTGCCTACCCTAATCTCGATGTTGTTGTGGGTAACATTGCGACAGGAGAGGCTGCAAAGTTCTTGGTTGACAATGGTGCTGATGCTGTTAAGGTAGGTATCGGCCCGGGTTCAATCTGTACAACACGTGTCGTAGCAGGTGTTGGTGTACCACAGTTGAGTGCTATTTATGATGTTTGCAAGGCGTTAGAAGGTACAGGCGTGCCATTGATTGCTGATGGTGGTCTGCGTTACTCTGGTGATGTTGTTAAGGCATTGGCAGCAGGTGGTAGCAGCGTAATGGTTGGTTCATTAGTTGCCGGTACAGAAGAGTCACCTGGTGATACAATTATCTTCAATGGACGTAAGTTCAAGAGCTATCGTGGTATGGGCTCATTAGAGGCTATGGAGCAGAAGAATGGTTCACGTGATCGTTACTTCCAGAACGATGTTGGCGATGTTAAGAAACTTGTTCCAGAGGGAATCGCTGGTCGTGTTCCTTACAAGGGAACTGTTCAGGAAGTTATCTATCAGCTCGTTGGTGGTCTTCGTTCGGGTATGGGTTACTGTGGTGCAGCTTCTATCGAAGACTTGCATAATGCTAAGTTCACTCGTATTACCAACGCTGGTGTGTTGGAGAGTCATCCACATGATATTTCTATTACCAGTGAGGCACCAAACTATTCACGTCCAGAATAATATTAAAAGACGATAAATCGTTCGCCCTCTTCCCTGTTTTTCAGGGGAGAGGGTCCCTGCGTTAAAATAATAACAATGAATTTCAAAGTAATTTTGTCAGCTCTTCTGCTCTCGTCGACAATGGCATACGGGCAGTCTGACCCAACGATAATGACTATTAACGGACAGCCAGTGAGCCGTTCGGAATTTGAGTATTCGTATAATAAAAATAATGCTGAAGGGGTAATTGATAAGAAGAGTGTAGACGAGTATGTTGACCTCTTTATCAATTATAAACTGAAAGTTCAAGCTGCACTCGATGCACGGCTTGATACGCTCAGCTCTTTCAAAAAGGAGTTCCTCAGCTATCGTAACCAGCAGGTGCGCCCAACCTTCATCACAGATGCTGACGTTGAGGCGGAAGGACGTAAACTTTATCGTGAGGCACAGCAGCAGGTAGAGGCTAATGGTGGTATGTGGAATTGTTCACATATTCTCATTGGTTTGTATCAGAATGCTGATAAGGAGGCCCAAGAGGAAGCTAAGCAGTTAGCTGACTCTCTTTACAATGCTCTTCGTGGTGGAGCAGACTTTGCTGAACTCGCTAAGAAATATTCTACAGACGTTAACTCAGCCATGAATGGTGGTGAGTTGTTACATCTTCAGAAAGGACAGACAGTGCCTGAGTTTGAGAAAGCATTGTTTGCTTTGAAGCCAGGTGAGATAAGTACTCCAGTACTTTCACCTTTTGGTTATCATATCATTAAGATGGGTGGTCGTGAGAGTTTCCCTACTTACGAAACACTTCGTTCAGATATCATGCAGTATATCGAGATGCAAGGCTTGCGTGAGCAGATCATCGACCAGAAACTCGATTCAATTGTAGAGAGTGAGGGAAAGACTATCACACAGGAACAACTGCTTGACAGAAAACTCGCTTCTTTGGAGGAAAAAGATGCAAGTATGAAGAATCTTATCCGTGAGTATTATGACGGTTTGCTGATGATTGAAATGAGTAATCGTGAGGTATGGGATAAGGCTGCTAAGGACGAAAAGGCACTTGAAGCGTATTTCCGTAAGCATAAGAAACAATATAAGTGGACTGAACCACGTTTTAAGGGTATTGCCTATCACGTGAAGACAAAGGAAGATGTTGAGGCTGTGAAGGCATGTGTGAGGAATGTTCCTTTCAATCAGTGGGCAGAGAAACTGCGTGATAAGTTCAATGCTGACAATACTATCCGTATTCGTGTGGAGAAGGGAATCTTCCGAAAGGGTGATAACGCATTGGTAGACCGTGAAATCTTCGGTGAGAAGAAGACAGTGAAACCTGTGGACGGATATCCTATTGATGCCGTATTTGGTAAGAAAATCAAGGCTCCAGAGGGTATGGAAGATGTGCGCGACCTCGTTGTTTCCAACTATCAGGAGGAACTTGAGAAGGCATGGGTAGAAGCATTGCGCAAGAAGTATAAAGTAGTTGTTGATAAGAAGGTTCTTTCAACAGTCAATAAGCATTAAGATAATACAGCATTTCAATGAAGATAAATAAAGGAAAGACTATAGTCCTGCTTGCAGGAACAGTTCTCACGGCAATGGGTCTGCATGCTGGTGCATTCCGTACAAGCGGTCGTGTTGCTCTATCAGACTCTGTAAAGACTGAGACTGCTACCGTAGAAAAACCAAACAGTGTTGTTGATGAGGTTATTTGGGTAGTCGGTGACGAACCTATCTTGAAGTCTGAGGTTGAGATAATGAGATTACAAAGCGAGGCTGAAGGCATGAAGTGGGATGGTGACCCTGAGTGTATTCTGCCAGAACAGATAGCTGTTCAAAAGCTTTTCCTTCATCAGGCAGCCCTTGATAGTGTTGAGGTGAGCGAGTCTGAGATTGCACGTGGTATAGATGATCAGATAAACTATTGGATTTCTTTACCACAAATTGGTTCAAGAGAGAAGCTTGAAGAATTCCAGAATAAGAGTATGACACAGATTCGACAAGACCTGCATGACGATTATAAGAATCGTCTGCTTGTGCAGAAGATGCAACAGAATCTGGTCAGCGACGTGACAGTTTCGCCTGCTGAGGTACGTGAATACTTCAAAAAGCTTCCAGTGGATAGTATTCCAATGATACCAACAATGGTTGAGGTGGAAATTCTTACGCAGACTCCAAAGGTAGAGGTAGAGGAGGTAAATCGTATCAAGAATCAGCTACGTGACTATACAGACCGTGTGACAAAGGGTGAAACTTCTTTTGCAACATTGGCTCGTCTTTACTCAGAAGACCCAGGCTCAGCTCGTCAGGGTGGTGAGTTGGGTTATATGGGACGTGGTGTACTCGACCCTGCATTTGCTGCTGCAGCCTTTAATCTTACTGACCCAAAGAAGATTTCAAAGATTGTAGAGAGTGATTTTGGTTATCATATTATTCAGCTTGTTGACCGTCGTGGTGATAAGGTGAATGTCCGTCATATTCTTCTGAAACCAAATGTATCAATGGCTTCTATTGATGCTGCTAAGGAGCGTTTGGATTCTATTGGTAGGGATATTAGAAATGGTAAGTTTACATTTGAGGATGCTACGGCTTATCTCTCAGATGATAAAGATACGAAGAATAACCATGGTTTGATGGTTAACTCTGTAGAGAACACTCGCACTTCACGCTTTAAGATGAAGGAACTGCCAACAGAGGTAGCTCGTGTCGTTGATACGATGAAGGTTGATGAGGTTTCAATGCCATTCCAGATGGTCAATTCTCGTGGTAAGGTTGTTTGTGCTATCGTGAAGTTGAAAGCACGTATACCTGAACACCGAGCAACGATAACAGAAGACTTCCAGACGATGCGCGATATTGTTACAGCTAAGCGCAGAAAGGAAGTACTGCATGATTGGGTTGTAAAGAAGGTAAAGGAAACTTATGTGAGGATTAATCCTCGTTATAGAAATTGTAATTTCCAATACGAAGGTTGGCTTAAATGACAATAAACAACAAGTATAAAGATATATTTTGCGGGCATAGAATCTTGATTACTATGATTCTATGCCTGTTTGGGCTATGGCAACCCCAGTCGCTTCGGGCACAGAATGTAACGGAGAAGAAGGGAGATAAGTTCTATATTGACCATGCTGATAATCTGCGTCATAACCAGTTGGAAATGCCTGATGTGATGATTGCAAAAGGCGATGTACGTTTCCGTTATAAGGGTATGACGCTTAAGTGCGATAGTGCTTATTTCAATGAGAAGTCTAATTGGTTCAAAGCTTTCAGCCGTGTACATATTACTCGTCCAGGTGGAGTGACTCTTGACTGTCAACGCCTACATTACGATGGCTTTGCACAGATGGTCCATGCACGTGGAAAGGTGGTTGCAAGAGAGCCGGGTAGGTCTCTCCGATGTGATAGCTTGGACTATAACACAGCCTCTAAGGTGGCTAATTACTTCGGAGGACGTGGTACATTGCTTTACAATGGTAACACGGTTGTTGCTGATCAAGGTGATTATAATACGGAAACTCATGATGCCAACTTCTTTGGTAACGTTGTGATGTTTACACCGAAGTATCGCATTACAACGCCTGAGGCGCATGGTAATACTGAGACGGGTCTTGTTCATGTTGTTGGTAAGTCGGTTATTAAGACTGCCAAGGGTGAAGTGGTGCATACAAATGACGGTACTTATAATAGTAAGACCGACCAGATGGAACTTAATGGACGTTCCACTATCACCTCTCCAAAGCAGGATGTTGAAGGAGATAATATTATCTATAACAGTTCAACTGGTGAGGCTGAAGGTCATGGTAATGTGAAGATAGTCGACAAGGCAAACAATCGTACTATCATCGGTCAGGATGTGTTCTATAACGAAAAGACTGGTCATAGTGATGCACGTGGTAATGTTAAGATAGATGACCGTAAGGCACAGCGTGTTATTACTGGTGATGAAGTGACTTACAATGCTAAGAGTGGTTATAGTGCTGGACGTGGCAATGTTAAGATTGTAGACAAGTTAAAACAGCGCACCATAACTGGTCATGACCTTACCTACAATAGTAATACACACGAGGGAACTGGTGAGGGTAACGTTTATTACATTGATTACAAAGGTAAGCACGC
>ERZ772972.822-NODE-822-length-11451-cov-4.851264_pt1 | contig 11451 bp, 9 predicted proteins | sample MGYA00580673_ERZ772972 | MGnify/ENA primary metagenome ERZ772972 (study PRJEB29015, sample SAMEA2738051) | human oral metagenome | biome: human oral; feature: human-associated habitat; material: saliva | place: China | collected 2229 ... | reverse complement strand
TTAAACAATGAAATTAAAACAGTCTGTACTCATCATGATGGCTGCTGCATTGCCAATAGTATCCTTTGCAGCAAACGAAGCAATTCCTGTAACAAAAGACACTGCAACAGTGCAAGCAGTTCAAGCTGATACGAATAAAGTTAATCGCTATGATTTGGCATACCGTATCTCTAGTACTGCTACACCTGAGCAAAATCGCGTATTACGCTCTGAATCATATAAAGTTGATCGCAATGCAGTTGAGGTAGTAGCCCCTAATGCGGACCATTACATGGATCGTAAAGAGGTTGCAGTATATCTTGTGGAATCTAATACAGACCATTTGGACTTGGTATTCCCAGCTGTTAAATCTGTTAGCCCAACTGTAGAGAAAGCAATCAATACAACTATCAAAAAGTACGTTGCTAAAGTACAAAATGATGTAGAAAAATTGAATGCTAAAGAAGCTAATAAAACAAACGTAGTTATGTATTACGATGTGAAAACAGATAAAAATGGCATTCTTAGTATTCTGATTCATACGTATACAATGCGTGATCAAGATGCAAATGGTGTTACGTACGTAAAAGGCTTCACATTTAATACTACAACAGGTCGTCAATTATCCTTGTATGACCTCGGTGGTCTTAACAAAAAAGAGTTAGTGAATGCTATTAATAATAATCAAGAAGTGAAAGACAAACTAGGCGGCGATGTAAACCTCGACAAAATGCCTACTGAGTTCTACACAACTGATGATTATTCCGTTGTAATGATCTTGCAACAAGACGTGGATACAATCCACAGTGCAGGCACTGTATATGTACCAGTTGGTAACTTACGGGACCGCCAAAATGATGTAACAAAATAACAATCGAACTGTGTGAATTTGATTGTGTGTATAGTAACAGCTGTTTAATTGTGAAAAGAACCGCTCCCAATGGGGCGGTTCTTTTTTGTAGAGATTTTATGTAGCGTTAGTCAAATTTAGAGCAATGAACTTAGGTATAATAAAAAGCCGTGTAAACACGGCTTTTTAGGTTTTACTTTATTATTTTTTGTCGTTGTAATAATTTACTCGTGGAGGCAATGGGAATTGAATTGCTCCATTTGTATTTGTAAGTGGTTCTGCTGGTAATTGTAAGAACACTTTCTCGCCAAATTTCTTTTTGAATGCTTTTAGAGTTGATTTTTGAATGGAATCAACGGTAATAAGAAGGGCACTTGTATCAGTGTTTGGTGCGATGGAAAGAATTTTTCCTTGCGGTTCCTTCTCTTGGTAAAGGGAGATAGCATCGGATTGATAATCCTCTAGTTGTTCTTGTGTCAAGTTACCTTTTGATACAACTACAGCTCTATCTAACTGTGGATCGCGAGCTTGGGCGATAGCGTTAGTAACGAGGTCAGCTTTCTTTTGATCTATTAAGGATGCATGTAATTGACCGGCTTCCCAGAAGAGGGCACCATCTTGACGGAATTTTGTGAAGTCATTGTCATAGTTTAGAGCTTTGCTAATAATTTTAGCAGTCTTATTTTCCACTTGTTGTTTGAACAATGTGTTGTGGAACGCAAGGGATTGTTCCGTTTGTGTCATGCGGTACGCAATCTCAGCAGCCTCTGCACGGGTTATGTATTTTTCAGGGTTGAATAATGTGCCCGGCGTGTAGAGTGTGAAACCAAGGGTTGCAAGTTCACGAACTGCATCTTGAGCCCAAGGGGCTACGAATTTTTGGTCTGCATAAGCAATATTATCAAGGGCTGTTGGATCCTCTGTAGTATAGCCTAAGTAGTGAAGATAGTTATCTGCTACTACAGCAAATTCTTGACGAGACATATATTTTTCAGGCTTATATGTTTCGTCGCCATAGCCGCTAATGATATTTTTGCGAGCTACGGACTCGATGGCAAGAGCAGACCAACGGTCAGATGTAATATCTTTAAATTTGCTAGATAAGAATGCTGCCGTCCCATCATCAGTGATATTGTTGAAGAGCGCTGCTACTTCTTCACGTGTCATAGGTTGATTAGGTCGGAATGTACCGTCAGAGTAACCTTTCATTAGATTTGCTTTTGTTACAGTACTAATGGAATTTGCTGCCCAAAAATCGCTAGGTACATCTGTGAAGATGTGGGCGCGAATCTTTTGAATGTCTTGGGGAGTACCAATAGATTTATTTACAACTACAGGTGTTGCCTTTGTAGAGGATTCTACTTTGGCAGCGTCCATATTAGATGTATCTGCTTTAGCAACGTCCACATTAGATGTATCTGCTTTAGGGGAGCCAACTGTAGGAGCCTGTAAATTAGCTTCGACTTTAGTAGATTTCATTGTAGTTGTAGGAGCATTAGTCGTAGTTGTTGTATTGGCAGAGGCAAAACCAAGGCCTGTGGCAGCTAATAATGTGCCTAGAACGAGGGCACGTAATGCGTAAGGGGTATTCTTGTACATAAAAATCCTTCCTAATCTTGGTAAAGGCTAACGCTCGATAGCCGTAGAATATAAACTTTCACCAGCATAAAAATCTATATTCGTCGCAATATAGTCGATAAGGGCATGCATAGTGATATACAACAAAGCAGCGTAATACTATCGAGTATACGCTGCCTTGGCTGGTTAAGTGTAACGCCGATTAGCGTTTTACTGTCATTTTTACTTTGGAACCGAATAATTTAGAGATTCCTTGTTGAGTGTCTTTAGATGCAGTGGATACTACAGCGTAAAGTTGGTTGTTTTCTACATCAGGGAATGTAGCTAAGATTGTGCCAGCTTTTTCGTTTTTGCTGTAGTAGTTGCGGAAGTTCGCATCGATTGCATCGTATTCTGTTTGGCTGTATTGGGATGGCTCAACTACAACGTAGTTATTAACAGTGGAATCGCCACGGGAAGCAAGGTTAGCTTTTACTGTGGAAATATCGCTATCTGATTTCAACGCTACGTGTAATTGGTTGTCACGCCAGTACATTACACCATAATCTTGGAAAGCTTCTGGAGTTTTGTAAGTTTTATTTAACTCTACAAATACTTTATCTTCCAAGGAGGATTGTTGTTTTTGATCAAGTGCTTTTAAACTGCTACGACGAACAGGGCGAACTGTGCGAGTCGGTTCAGTTTTTTGAGCTACTGCTTCGTTTTTATTGTGTTTTACGTCTTTTTCTACTTTTTTAGCATCAGCTTTAGCAGTTTTTTCTGCTTTCTTAGCATCTTCTTTTACTGCTTTATCAGCTTTTGCAGCGTCTTTTTTAGCGTCTTTATCTACTTTAGCTACATCTTTTTTTGCATCTTTACTTACTTTAGATGCATCTTTTTCAACTGCTTTTTCTACTTTTTTAGTATCCTCTTTTACAGCTGTTTCAGCTTTAGCTTCAGGTGCAGCGTGTTTTGGTGTGGCAAGGCCAGCACCGTTAAGCATGCGGTTCAAAATTGTAGCCGCTTGTGCTCTTGTTACAGGTTGTTTAGGGTTGAAGTTTTCTGTTGCGCCAGATGCTACGATGCCACGTTCTGCCATGTAGTTAATATCTGCTACATAATCTAAAGAAATGCTATCTTCATCTTTAAACGTTACTTTTTCTGTTTTCACAGGCGTTGTAATATTTAATTTTTTAGCCAAGCTAGCAGCGGAGGCAACAAACTCTTCACGGTTCATAGTTTTGCTAGGTGTGAAAGCTGTTTTAGATGTGCCTTGCATAACGCCTGCCGCACTTACTAATTTAATAGCGGAGTTAGACCAACGATCTGCTTCTACGTCAGAGTAGGAGGTAGCGGATTCTTTAGTTACGATATCAGCTAATTCTTGTTCGTTTAAGTTGTGTTGCAACACTTTACCATAAATAGCGGCTGCCTGTTCACGTGTGATTTGAGCGCTAGGTTTGAAAGTATTGTCAGAGTAACCGGAAAGGTAACCAGCTTGAGACATTGCTTGGATCGCATCGCGTGCCCAGTTGTCTTTTGTATCTGTGTACACGCCTGCTGGTAATGTTTCTTTAGCTTTAGTTGTTGTTTTTGTAGCTGGTTTAGCTTCAGCTTTTGCTTCAGTAGCTTTTTCAGTTGTAGCTGGTTTAGCTTCTGTAGCTTTAGTTTCTACCTTAGTATCTGCTTTTGCAGTTGTTTTAGCAGTTGTAGCTTTCGCAGGAGTTGCTTTAGCTTGTGTATTTGTTACTGTTGTTGTTTTTGCTTTTGTATGTGCCGCGGTTGTTTCAGCGTGAGCCATGCCGAATGTGGAACCAAGGGCCAATGTGATTGCCAAGGACAAAGATAATTTATTTAGTTTCATTGAAAAAGGCTCCTTTCAAACTATACTTATATAAAATAAATTATAACACTTTTTAAATTTATACACTACTATAAGAAAATGTAATATATAAGGATAAAATTTACATGAATTTGAAATTCTACTGCTATTTATGTAAAAATACGATGAATTACGGTAGAAATAAGGTTTTTTGAACTTTCAAAATGCAAAATGATAAACATTCGCAAAATCTAGGTTTTATATAGCTTTTACAAGAAAAATTGATAAATAAAATAATGTATGTGATAAAAAACAATGTTTATTATTACAAAAAGTCATAACGATATAAGAAATAAAAGGGTACATACGAATATAGCAATTCTTTGGACATTTTCTATAGGATTAATTTATAATTATATCGATAAAGCTTTTGAATATTTATTTGAAAGCATAAGTAATGTTTCGGGCAGAAAATTATTGAAAAAGTTTCATTAGAATTCTTGCCATCACGCATACATATCAAAATTTTTTATTAGGTTAAGTACTAGAAAAGACGAGGACGATAATATGAAAATTCATCTTTTCCAACAGTGTTTGATTGACATGTTCTATCCACATGTAGGTATGGCTGGTGTAGAAGTACTTGAAAGATTAGGCTGCGAGCTCGTAGTTCCTAAGAAACAAGTATGTTGTGGCCAAATGTTCACTAACTCTGGTTACAATGAAGCAGCTATGGACGCTATTAAGAACACAATCGAATGCTTCGAGAACGCTGAATATGTAGTCAGCATGTCCGGCTCTTGCGCATTTGCAATCCGTGATGAATATCAACATTTCTTGAAAGATCAACCTGAGTGGTTGGCACGTGCAGAACGATTGAGCGGCAAAATTTACGAGTTCACTCAATTCATTACTGACGTATTAGGTGTTGAAGATGTAGGCGCTCGTTTCAACGACTCCGTTACATACCACACATCTTGCCACGTAACTCGTTTGATGGGCATTAAAGAGCCTCCTTTCAAACTCCTTAAAAACGTTAAAGATATCAACTTGATCGAATTACCACGTGCAGACCGTTGCTGCGGTTTCGGCGGTACTTTCTCCGTTAAAAACCCTGAAATTAGTGAAGTTATGACACGCGAAAAAGCATTGGAAATTGCTAGCACAGGTGCTAACGTTATTTCCGGTTCTGACCAAGCGTGCTTGATGAACATCGCTGGTATGCTTGATCGTCTTCATAAAGAAGGCGAAATCGATCGCCGTATCAAAGTAATGCATATTGCTGAAATCTTAAACTGCCGTTAAGGAGGAGACGACATGGCACTTATATATGACAATCGCCCCTATAAAACACGTATAAAAGAATGTTTGGCTGATGATTTCAAAGTTGCAGCTATCAAAAAAGCACAAGACGTGTTTTATGATAAACGTAATACAGTAGTTGCGGATGTTCCTGAATGGTTAGATTTCCGCGCTGAAGCAGCTGAAATTCGCGATCACGTACTTAATCACTTGGATTACTATGTAAACCAATTTGCTGAAAACGCTGAAAAAGCTGGTTCTAAAGTTCACTTTGCATTCGACGATAAAGAAGCGACTCAAATCGCTTTAGATATCCTTCGTCAACGCGAAGCAAAAATGATCGTAAAATCCAAAACTATCTTAACTGAAGAAATTGGTTTGAACGAAGTATTAGAAGAAGCTGGTATCGAAGTAAACGAAACTGACTTGGCTGAATTTATTTTGCAAACTGCAGTAAGTCCTCCATCTCACATCGTAGTACCAGGCCTTCACTTTGAACGTAACAAAATCCGCGAAATCTTCGCTGAAAAATTAGGTTACACAGGTACTGAAAACCCTACAGAAATGACTCACTTCGTACGTGGTTATGTACGTGAGCGCTTCTTGAAAGCTGACGTAGGCGTTAACGGTTGTAACTTTGCGGTAGCTGAGTCCGGTACTTGTACTATCGTTTCCAATGAAGGTAACGGTCGTATGGCTAGCTCCATTCCTAAGACTCAATTGATCTTCTTAGGTACTGAGCGTATCGTTCCTGACTTCAAAGCTCTTGACGTTATGATGGAAATGTTGAACCGCTCTGCAGTAGGTGCCAAAATTTCCAACTACTTCTCCATGATGACTGGTCCTGCTCGCGCTGGTGAAGCTGATGGTCCTGAAGAAACTCATATCATCATCATCGACAACGGTCGTTCCGGTATCTTGGGTGGTACATTCCAAGAAATGCTTCGTTGTATCCGTTGTGGTGCATGTATGAATATCTGCCCTGTATACCGTCACATTTCTGGTCACGGTTATGGCTCCGTATATCCAGGTCCAATGGGTGCTGTATTGACTCCATTGTTCAAAGGTTACGAAGTAGCAGGCGACCTTCCATACGCTTCCACATTGTGCGGCGCATGTACAGAAAACTGTCCAGTAGCTATTCCATTGCATGAGTTGTTGATGGAACACCGTCATATTATGGCTGACATCGAAAAAACTCGTCCAAAAGCTGAAGAAGCTATCTTCACAGCAGCTGCTAAGATGTTCGGCAACTCCACATTGTTCGATCTTGGTACAAAAGCTGGCGCTATCGGTATGAACTTAATTAGTAACAAAGAAGGCAATATGCCTGCATGGACTCAAGCTATTCCAGTAATGAATGGCTGGACTAAATCCAAAGAAATGGGTACATTGAAGTTCAAGAAATTCCGTGATTTGTATGCTGAACATGAAAAGAACAAGAAAAAGGAGAAAAAATAATGGATGAAGTTAAACGTAATCAATTTGTTGCACGTTTATCTCGTGCATTAGGCCGTGATCAAGTGCCTACATATGTACCGGCTTTTGATTATAGCCATGGTCCTCAAGAAAATATGTTCAAAGAATTATCTCGTGAACAAATTGTCACTATGTTCAAAGAGCAATGTGAACGAGTAGGTACAAAATTCGTAGATACTACACCTGATAAATTGGGTGAAACTATTATGGCTGTTATCGAAGAACGTGGTAATGGTAAGGTAATCTTCCCAAGCACTTCTGAGGTTGAAGAATATAAATTAAAAGAATTATTCGAAAAAGACGCAGCTTCTAATGGTGGTGTTCGTACGTACTTCCAATGGGACCCAGCTAAAGGTCGTGAAGAAAATATTTCTAACACAGCTAATGCTGATATCGGTATTACATTCCCATTCTGCGGTATTGCTGAAACAGCTACTGTAGTACAAGCATCTTTTGAAGAATCTGGTCGTGCAATCAGCTTGTTGCCAGAAACTCATGTTGCTGTATTATATACTGATACAATCAACCCACGCATGACACAAGTTATGGAACATTTGGCTGAACGTTATCATAACGATCCATCCAAATTCCCTACAAATGTTTGCTTGATCTCCGGTCCGTCCCGTACGGCTGACATCGAGTTGGTAACTGTAGATGGTGCTCATGGTCCTATCCGTGTTACATATATCTTAGTTAATAGATAATATAATAACCAGATACACTAAAGGCGATCTTCCTTGGAAGGTCGCCTTTTTATATGATTAAAACTTATATATTAAATAATGGGTTATATATAAGTGGACTATGAAGAGACATATATGGAACAATATATAGCAATACATAGTATTATATATCAATATATATAGACATATATGTGGACTAAATTAAGACTAGAATTGCAAAATAAAAATAGTGTTTATTATAAAATCACGAATATTGTACTTGTATTTTTTTCGATATATGCTATACTAAGTTCATAACCTATTATTATGATATGAATTAAAAGAGGTGTATTATGAATATTCCATTCTTTACAGATTACCTCATGTTAAGCAATCCACTAAGTATTGGTATTATCGCGGTGTTTGTACTTGCGTTAATTGGTATTTATGTATTGCAACGCAAGGGCACATCCTTCGGTAATCTCGTTATTATTGGTACTATTGTGGGTGCCGTACTTGGTATAGCAGTTCAAATTATTGCAGGGTTCCCTGATGATCCAACTAAAGTTGTTTATATCAAGGAAAGTACGAAGTGGTTCTCCCTAGTTGGTGGTGGCTTCATCGACTTAATCCGCATGCTTGTTATTCCTATCGTTTTTATCTCCATTGTACACGTTATTTTGCACATGGAAGCAGGTGCTAATCTTAAGAAGTTAGTAGTGGCAATGGTTTCTACAAACCTCGGCATGGTAGCAGTGGCTGCTGTGGTTGGCCTTATCTTAGGTAACGCCTTTGGTTTAGGTCAAGGCTTCGATATCGTTGAATCCGGTAAAAAGATTCGTGAAATTAAACCGATGGTTGATACATTCCGTGCTTTGATTCCAAGCAACCCAATTCAAGCGGCTGCTGAAACAAATGTTATCGGTATTGTAGTATTTGCTATAATCCTAGGTAGCGTAGCTCGTCTATTAAAACAAACTGGCACAAACTCCATGGAGATATTCACGAAACTGTTTGATGAGCTTCACCAATTGATCTCTTGGGTAGCAGACTTCATCATCGGCCTTATGCCATACGGCGTCGTTGCATTGTTAGCATCTACATTGGCAACTCGTGGCCTACAAGCTATCCTTGATATGGGCTTATTCGTAGTGTTACTTTACGCTGGTATCTTGATTATGTTCGTTGTTCAAGCTATCTTGATTGCTAGCTTTGGCTACAACCCGATTACATACTTCAAGAAAGCGAAAGCTCCATTATTGTTGGCTTTCACATCCCGTTCCTCTATGGGCGTATTGCCGTTGACTGTTGAAACATTAACAAAACGTCTTGGTGTAAATGCCACAACTGCTAATACAGTAGCATCCTTTGGTACTACTGCAGGCATGCAAGGTTGTGCCGGCGTATTCCCAGCACTTGTTGTAGTGTACATTTCTAATGTAGCGAATATTCCATTCGATATGACTATGTACATCATGAGTGTTATCGTTATCGCAATTGGTTCCGTTGGTATCGCAGGTGTTCCTGGTACTGCTACAATGGCTGCATCCGTATCCCTTAGTGGTACAGGCCTTGGTGCGTACTTCACATCTATCAGCCCAATCCTTGCTATCGATCCATTGATTGATATGGGCCGTACATGCTTGAACGTATCCGGTTCCTTAACAAATGCTCTCGTAGTAGATAAAATCATGGGTACTATCGATAAAGAGGCTTATGATAACCCTAACGAAGGTCGCGTATAATCCTCAAGTGTAGGATATGACCTGAACTAGTTAATCTAGTACCGTTACTATAATTTCAGAACTTAACATAAGAGAACAGCTTTCGGGCTGTTCTTTTTTTGTTTTTAATGTTCTAGAGATGTTAATATTAAAAGTAATAATTATTACAGATTGTAAACTATGGTATTAGTATTTGGTATTTAAACTTGTGAGCTTAGCTACAAACATACCTATTCGTGTATGGTATACTAACCCTTACAAAGTTATAAATTATGCTTAATAGATATAAGCCAAGAGGGTAATAGTATGATTACACAAGAGTTGAAAGATCGATTAATTGCAGATTATCCAAAGTTTGAAGATATGACGCATAAGTTTTATAAAAAAGAAATGTCTATCGCTGATTATAAGGGTGAATCTGGTGCCTTTGGTAGCTATGCGGAACGCGGGGCTAACTCCAGTATGAGCCGTTGGCGTTTTAATGGAGGCCGCATGACGCGTGAGCATATGCAGTTTTTGGCGGACTCCATTCGTAAATACAACATACAGCATGTGCACTTTACGACTGGTCAATGCTTACAAATGCATGGTCTTGATGGTGATACAATACTCAATCTTTTTAAAGAGTGTCATGAACATGGTATTTATAATCGTGGTGCTGGTGGTGATAACCCAAATGTGGTAGCCAGTATTCTACGAGGCATTGATCCTCGAGAAACCCTAGATATTACGCCTTATGCGGCGGCTATTAGCGAGTTCCTCATGGAGCAAATGTTTTATATCAAGCTTCCTCGTAAATTTAAAATGGCTATCGACAATGGTTTTGACAGTACGCCACACACTACATTTAAAGATCTTGGATTTAATCTAACAAAATATAATACCTTTGATGTCTATGCTTGCGGTGGGCTAGGGCCGAACCCGCGCATGGGTATTCCTGTGGCTCACGATGTTCAACCTGAGGATGTATTGTATTATGTGAAAGCTATGCTTATGGTATTTGCTAATCACGGTAATTTCAAGAATCGTGGTAAAGCTCGTACACGTTACATGCCGGCTGAAATGGGTGGAGCCGAAGCTTTCATCAAAGCCTATGAAGAAACCTTGGCTATGGTAAAAGAAGTAGAACAGCTAACCATAAATCCTGCTGATTACGCCTATGAAATTACAAAAACAGGCAAACGTGATGATTCTGTTGTGAACCATCGCATTCATCGGCAAAAACAAGAAGGCATTTACTATGTGGAATACCATCCTGTAGGTGGAGATGCAAACGTTGCAAACCTCTTAGCTGCCCTTGATTATGCAGTAACCTTAGATCAAGTTGAAGCTCGTATTGCACCTGATCAATCACTGTATTTTATTAATCTCACTGCTGATGAAGCACGTAAGATTGCAAATTTGACAGACGATAGTGCTATCAACGAATTCCGTCGCTCCGTATCCTGTGTGGGCTCTACAGTATGCCAAATCGGGATTCAAGACTCCAATGGTCTATTAAAAGCTATCTTTACACACCTTGATGAGAAGGGTATAGACACCAGAAAACTCCCTCGTTTACACATCTCTGGCTGTCCGCACTCCTGTGGTACACACCAAATTGGTGAAATCGGATTCCACGGCTCTGTTAAACTAGTAGATAAAAAGCCTACCACATCCTTTATGCTAGTTGATGGTGGATCCGAACACATGGGCTCCGAAAACTTCGGTAAAATGGCAGGGCACATTGTGGCTACAAAAATTCCTGAATTTATGGAAGCGTTGGCAAACAAACTAAACGAAGCTCCAGAACCGGACTTTGGAAGCTGGAGACTCACACACAAAGGGGAATACATGGAACTTATAAAAGCATTTGAGTAAATACGTTCTCCGCTTGTGATGGGGCCCTGTTAAATTGCGACAACTCAATAAATAATAAAAAGAGTTCCCTCTTTGCTCCGTTCTTCGCAAAGTCGCTGCATAGGGAACTCTTTTTATTATTTGAGCGCCTGCTATTAACCAGTCCCATCACAAGCTACATATGATATTTACTCAATATGCTTTTGTGTGATGGGGGAAGTGTTTAGAAAACTAGGT
>ERZ772972.818-NODE-818-length-11464-cov-5.865983_pt1 | contig 11464 bp, 10 predicted proteins | sample MGYA00580673_ERZ772972 | MGnify/ENA primary metagenome ERZ772972 (study PRJEB29015, sample SAMEA2738051) | human oral metagenome | biome: human oral; feature: human-associated habitat; material: saliva | place: China | collected 2229 ... | reverse complement strand
ATGAATTAGCACTAGCGGTGTATAAAGTTTTACAAAAAAGACGTTAAAAGAGGGAAACTATGCCAAAAGAACGAAAAGCTGAATTACTAAAATTGCTGAAAAATGCGCCAAAGCCACTCAACGGCCAGAGCTTGGCGGAACATTTCCACGTGACACGACAAATTATCGTGCAAGATATCGCGCTCCTTCGCGCTGACGGGGCAACGATTCTATCGACCAACCGCGGATATGTCTACAAGGAGCAAGAGAGTTCACCGTACGTTCATCGCCTCTTTAAGGTGAAGCATGATACCAAAGCAATCGAGAGTGAACTTCTGGCGATTGTCGATAATGGAGGTCGTGTGCAAAATATTCAAATCGACCATCCTGTTTATGGCGAAATCCAAACGCTCGTGAAACTGACCTGCCGCCGTGACGTTCAGCACTTCTTGGAGCAAATCCATCAAGTAGACTTCCGCCCACTGTCCTCTTTAACAGACGGTGTGCATTATCATTTGGTAGAAGCTGAGAACCAACAAGATCTCGACTATATCGAAGGCGCCCTTGAGAAATTAGGGTATTTAGTGAAAGAAGATTAAATGAAAGGAGCACCACACGATTTGTGTGGTGCTCCTGTTTCATTCTTTAGAACTATGGCGTTTTCCTAAGCGTTTCGCTTGAGCTTCTGTCATTTCTACAACATTACCCCAATTTGTATTATGTGGCATGTTCCCTTTATTGTACCAATACACATCCGATTTTCCTTTTTTAGCTACATACACAGTACGGTTTTCTTCTTGATTTACCGTCATTTCAGTCACCGCTTCTGTCTGGGCAACTGTTGTTTCTACTTTTTTCTTAGCAAATAACGGTTCTGCATTTCCTGTTGCATAGTCGATTTTCGCATTAGGTGAGGTATTATCAAGAGTTACATGGGTCACGCCCTCTTTATCAATATTCTCTTCTTTTGTTCCAAAAGAAATCTTCATCAGAGTTCCATCGCTCTTTATTCCAGCATACTGCAACTCAATTTTTCTAGGGATCAGTTCATCCCCTTCGTAAATTGGTGTTACTTTATAATCCAACCAATCATTCGGATGAGCATTAATCCAATCCGCAAGATTGTTCTCATAGAAAAGCATCGCTGTTTGGTTTGCCGAATCTTTATCAGACAAACTGCCTGTATTTAACAAGGCTGTCATTGGTGTTAAATTCCGTAACTCATTATCGAGTCCGCTGAATTGGTATCCGACTAAATGCCCGCGATTCATTAACCAAGCTTCTTTCCCACTTCCTGAATCATCAATTGGCATCTTATAATTATGCCAACCAACTGGATCCACACTGATTTTCGGTTCTCTTTTTGCTTTTGGTTTATCTTTGATATTCAGTTGAATATGAGCAGATGTAGAACGTTCTAACTTATCAAGGTCACCCAATACCAATTGTTTTTCCTTCTTAAACGGAAGTAACGAATCCGGCAACTTGGCAGGCGCCACTGTCGTCGTTTCGACCGTTGTGACTTTCGCTACCGCCTCGGTTGTCGCCTTAGACTCTTTCTTATGTCCCCCACACGCTGCTAAAGAAACGCAAGCGACTACTAATAACCCCAATTTCCACTTCGATTGAATCTTCACCCTAATCCCCCCTAATTCACTTTGTTAAAAAACACACTAACTAGTTTTAGTATAATCCTCCTACATCCTGAATACAATAGAATTTTTATTTAGATTTCGTCCTTTCGAGTGAAAAAAACGTATAGGGTATATCGCTAACAGAAAAAGACCTGGCATTTCTGCCAGGTCTAATATTTTCTATTCAGAAGCTAACCACTGATTTGCCCACTCTAGAACCGGTAATTCGCGGTTAGCCAAGAGGACGCCCCACGGTTTTGCCGCGCATCGTTTGTACTCTTCAACGGCTTCTTCGTAAGTGCGTTTCAAGGTCGACAACTCGAATTCCTCTAATTCTTTGGCCGTCATCTCTGTTTTCCCAAAACTTGTCACGAGGCAGAGGAAATAGTGGTTCACGTTATGACGGTGAATCTGATTGTAGTAGTCGCTCACCGTACCAATCTTACACAGCACCTCTACGCTAGCGCCAAGCTCTTCCTTCAGCTCCCGACGAATTGCCTCTTCAGGACTCTCTCCTTCTTCCACGCCACCGCCAGCCGTTTCGATAAAGGCTCCGTTCCCGAAAATATCGTCTCTACAAACACGCACAAAGTAGAAAAATCCTTCCTCGTCCACCACAATCGCACGAGCAACGTGCCGATCATGCGTAATCTCCGTCTTCGCCCATTGCGTATCTTCTAATGTTAATGCTAATTCCTTCACTGCCAAACTCTCTTTCTAAAGTATTTCTCTACTATTATCTCTCTTCCAATACAAAAAGACAATTTTAAAATGACCTCTTTCTTTTTAGCTCTTCTTCTAATATAATTTAGGAAACAAAACAAAAAAAAGTTTACATTTGGGAGAATCTTATGAAAAACAAAATTTTATTAACTTCTTTTACAGCATTAGCACCTTTTGTATTAGCAGCCTGCGGTCAATCAAGCAAAACGGTTCAAGAAACAACGAGTCAAGCTACAACCGAAGCAGCTACTCAAGCAGTCACTGAAACGACCACGAAAGCAACCGCACAAGCAGATACAAACTCAACTTCGACATCTCACACTCTTTTAGATATTGGAGAAATCCAACGTGTTGGGTCTCCTGAATATGGGTACGTAGATATTCCAAAGAGTTGGGTCCGTTTTAAAGATCTTAGAGGTGGAAATGTGATTCAATATAGCGATGGAACAGATATCAACATCATTACCTTGAATAGTATTCCTCGTGAAAAAGCTAACCTCAAAGACGGAGATACGTACAATGCGGAACTCATTGCAAATCGCATTTATTACTCATGGACGAAAAACGAGAACATTGAAAAACTATGGGGTTCAAAATCTTGGGTTTCTGGAAATGAGAGTTATCAGGTGAATCTGATTACAAAATCTGGAAAAATTCTTGTTACCTGGATTTTTCAAAAAGATGATACCGTCTATACAGTTTCACTCGAAGGAGATAGAAAGACTCTTATCCTTTTAATTCCGTATGTTGAAAGTACATGGGGCTTAACGGATCAAAGTCCAGTTTCTAGATAAGAGATCCCACCTATGATATTAGTTTAAATTTAAAATTGTTAAGATTAATAACAAATTTAAGGAGAACGTTCATTATGAAAAACAAAATTTTATTAGGTTCTGTGACGCTTCTATCTGCTTTAATGGTAGCGGCTTGCGGGAACGGAGAAAAGAAAGCAACAGAAACAACGGCAGCTCCAACAACAGAAGTAACTACAGCTACACCAACTACGACTGCTCCAACAACAACTGCTAGCGCTTCTTCTGATGCAAAAGACATCTCACTTGGAGATACTCAACGTATCGGACGTGAAGATGTTGGCTATATCAATGTCCCTAAAGATTGGATAGTATACAGCAGCTCAAAATATCCTGATCTATTCGGATATTCTTCACCAGATAAATACACTGTTTTATTACTCAGAAGTTTTAGTAAAGAGCAATTTAAACTTAACGATGGGGAACCATGGGGAGCAAAAGCGGTTGCGAACCGCATGTATGTTAAATGGAAAGATGACAAACAACAGACTAGTTTAGACGCCATCAAGACAAAATTCGCTGGAGAAGAAGCTTTCTTATTAAAAGTAACATTTACAGACGGAAAAACTCTATACGATTGGTTCTTCCTAAAAGGAGATCTCGTCTATCGAGTTGCAATCGAAGGTACAGAAGAAACAATTAACTCGTTAAGACCTATTTTACAAAATACATGGAGCTTAGATCCAAAAATTCCTAGACAATACTAAAAGAGACTGATTCGCACATTTTCACAGTTCGAGAAAAATGAGTTCTCTATTTAAATTCAATCTAAAGAATGGTAAAATATCCTTGTGACAACAACTTTTAAGGAGAACAATCATCATGAAAAACAAAATTTTATTAGGTTCTGTGACGCTCCTGTCTGCTTTAATGGTAGCGGCTTGCGGAAACGGAGAAAAGAAAGCAACAGAAACAACGGCTGCACCAACTACGGAATCAACTACAGCTGCACCAACTACAACAGCTCCAACAACTACTGCTGGCGCTTCTTCTGAAGCAAAAGAAGTTTCACTTGAAGATACTCAACGTATCGGACGTGAAGATACTGGTTATGTCAACGTTCCTAAAGACTGGGTAGAGTTTAAATCTGCTAATGGTGGCCCTCAGTATCAATATGCTGCATTAGATGGATATAATATTGTGACATTAAACGTCTACACTAAGGACAAATACCAACCTGTCGAAGGTGAAACATGGGGCGCAGAAATGGTTGCGAACCGATTATATGGTACGTACCAAAAAAATCCTAGCATCGAAAAAATCCAAGGTGCCAAAAGAAAAGTGGTCGGAATGGATGCTTTTCTAGTTCAAATTCTTACAAAAGACGGTAAATATTTCTTCACCTGGGTCTTCCAAAAAGACGACAAAGTGTATTCAACAAGCTTTGAAGGAAATAAAGAAACACTTCAAAAAATGTTTGACTTGATTGAACAAACATGGGGCTTAGATGCGAAAACTCCAGGACAATAATCTAAAAATGCTAAAAGAGACTAATCCATGCGATTAGTCTCTTTTGTTATACTCTATCAATCCCCTTTTTTAGCAAAAATTTCCCTATTTGATTTTTAATGATTAAGTGGTATAATACAAATATAATAACTTATTAAGGAGAACAATTTATTATGAAAAACAAAATTTTATTAGGTTCTGCAACACTTCTATCTGCTTTAACGGTAGCCGCTTGTGGGAATAGCGAAAAGAAAACAGCGGAAACTATTGCAGCACCAACAACGGAAGTAGCTAAAGAAACTACAGCTGCACCCACTACAACGGCACAAACTACTGTGACACAAAGTACAACTGGAAACTCTTCTTCTAAAACAAAAGAAATTTCAATGGCTGATACTCAACGAATTGGACGCGAAGATACTGGTTACGTGAATGTTCCTAAAAATTGGATTGTTTTTAAAGCTGCAAACACCGGCACTCAGTTCCAGTACTCTTCACCAGATAAATACGATATTTTAACAATGAATGCATACTCCAAAGAGACTGTCGAACTTAATAGCGGAGAAACTTTTGGTGCAGAGTTAATTGCGAATCGTTTATATAGTCACTGGCAAAATGACAAAGAACAGTCTAGTTTAAAAGGAGTAAAAACAAAATTCGCTGGAGAAGAAGCTTTCTTAATGAAAGTATCATTTACTGATGGAAAATACATGTACGAATGGGTCTTCCAAAAAGGAGATAAAGTATACACAATCGCCATTGAAGGTAAAGCAGAAACTCTGGATGCCTTAAGACCTATCTTTGAACAATCGTTTGGAGTAGATGCAAAAACTCCAGGACAATAATCACTAACACACTATAATTAGTAAGGAGAACCTTTACTATGAAAAACAAAATTTTATTAGCATCTGCAACGCTTCTATCTGCTTTAATGGTAGCGGCTTGCGGAAACGGAGAAAAGAAAGCAACGGAAACAACTGCAGCACCAACAACAGAAGTGACTACAGCTACACCAACTACAACAGCTCAAACGACAACTACTGGCGTATCTTCTGATGCAAAAGAAGTATCACTTGCAGACACTCAACGTGTGGGGAGTGAAAAAGTTGGTTATATCAATATCCCTAAAGATTGGGTTGCGTACAAAGCTGAAAATAGCAAACAACAATTCCAATATTCTTCAACAGACAAATACAATGTATTATCAATGAACGCATACACTAAAGAGACTGTTAAACTTGGTGATAACGAAACCTTTAGCGCAAGATTAATTGCGGACCGTTTATATAACTACTGGCAAAAGGAAAAAGATCAAACAAGTCTCCAAGGTGTAAAAGCTAAATTTGCTGGTGAGGACTCCTTCTTAATGAAAGTATCATTCTCAGATGGAAAACACCTATACGAATGGGTTTTTCAAAAAGGAGATAAAGTATACACAATCGCAATCGAAGGTACAGCAGATATGATTAACACCTTAAGACCTGTTTTTGAACAATCATTTGGCTCAAATCCAAAAACTCCCGGAAATTAATCACTAGCATACTAAAAGAGACTGATTCGCACAATCAGTCTCTTTTTTATATTCTTCTTTTTTTAATAAGAATGAATTTTAACTCTTTGTCAAATCGTGTTGATGAAAAATCAATACAAAAAGTATCTAATCCTATAATAGATAGGATTAGATACTTTACTTTACATATTTACTTAAAATAGTTAAACAGAATTACTTCTTGTCTTTAGCAATTTTAAATGTTAAACCACCTGCTGCTAATAGAGCTAAGAATGCCAAGAATGTTGTTACAAATGTACTTGCTTGACCTGTATTTGGTAATCCTGGTTGACCTTCTGTTGTGCTTGTTGAAGGTTCTTCTGAAGTAGTGGTTGTTGTTGGTACTTCAGGATTTGGAACAACTGGTGGAGTGAATGTGTTTGTAAATGTTTCTCCATTTACGAAAGTAGCAGTTGCTACTAATTGACCTTCGCCATTATCAGTAACTTCAACTACTAATTCTAATTCACTTTCATCATAAGTAATTGTTTCATCAGAACCTTTAGTTTCTTTAACTTTAAATTTATATGTTCCAGCTTTTTCAAATACAACATCTTTGAAAATTACTTCACCTGTAGCTCCGTTTTTCGCATTAGCGACAGTAGTTCCAGTAGTTGTATCAACTAAAGCGAAATCAAATTCACCTTCACGTAAGTCACGTCCAGTTAATTCTTTCTTAAGTGGAATATTTAACTTCACTGCAGCTGCTGTATATTTATTTTCGAATTTTTGATCTCCGTCTTTATATTCAACAGTTGCTTGTAATTGTCCATTGCCATCATCAGTTACTTTAACTGTTGCAGTTACTTGAGTAGTATCGTATTCAATACCACCTTTAGTTCCCTTAACTTCTCTGATAGTAAATGTATATTCTCCAGCTTCATTGAATGATTGTTCAAATGAAACAGCACCAGCTGCGTTATTTTTCGCAGTTGCAACTACTTCATTATTGTTGTTTACTAATTCAAACTCAAACTCTTCTGCTTGTAAATCACGTCCGTTTAATACTTTAGTAATTTCAAACATTGCTTTAGCTTGACCAGCTTTATAACTATTTTTGAAAGTAGTATCATCGTTAGCATATTTCACTGCAGCTGTTAATTGACCATTTCCATCATCTGTCACAGTTACTGTCACAGATTTTTCTGATTTGTCATAAGTTACACCAGCAATAGAACCTTCTTTTTCAACAATTTTATAGTTGTATGTTCCAGCAGCATCATATGAAATTTCATCAAATGTTACTGTTCCTGTTGCAGTATTTTGTTTAGTTTGTAATACTGCTCCATTTTCATCTTTAAGTTCAAATGAGAATTCGCCATCTTTTAATGCTCTACCCGCTAATTCTTTAGTTACAACAAATTGTGCTTTTGAAGATTTCGCAGCATAGCTGTTTTCAAATGTAGAATCTCCGTCTTTATATTCAACTGCCGCTTGTAATTGACCATTTCCATCATCTGTTACAGTAACAACTGCTGTTACAACAGAAGCATCATATGTCACACCAGCTTTTGCAGTATTTTTTTCTTTAATAGTGTAGTTAAATGTTCCAGCTTTTGTAAATGAAACCGCATCGAACGAAACTTCACCATTTGCTTTGTTTGTCTTAGTTTGAACTTCTTGGCCGTCTGGATCAGTTAGTGTGAACTCAAAATCTCCATCAGCTAAAGCTTTACCAGTCATCTTCTTAGTTACTTTAAACTCAGCAGTTGCTGGTGCTGCTTGATATGAATTTTCAAAAGTATTATCTTCGTTAGAATATGTTACTTTAGCTTGTAATTTTCCTTCTGCAGTTTCTGAAACTACAACAGTAGCTTCTACTGTACTTTCATCGTAAGTTACACCTGCTAAAGAACCTTTAACTTCTTTAATTTGATATTTATAAGTACCTGCTGCTTCAATAGTTAGTTCGTCAAATGTTACTGTACCAGTATTAGCATTAGTTTTTGTTTGAAGAACATTTGAAGTAGCTCCATCAATTAATTGGAATGAAAACTCTTCTGCTTTTAAGTCACGTCCAGCTAATGTTTTATTAGCATTTAATGCAACTTTTACAGTTGGTTTTTCAAATGTGTTATTAAATGTTACTGCATCTGAAGTTACAGTAGCTTTTAGAGCACCATTTTCAGTAGTAACTTTTACCACTACTGGTTTTTTCTCAGTGTCATAAGTTACACCTTTTGCTGATCCTTTAACTTCAGAAATTGAATAGTTGTAAGTACCTGCTGATTTAAATTCAACACCTGTGAACGTAATTGTTCCATCTTGTGTATTCTTAGCTGTACCTACTAAATTATCTTCAGAATCGTATAAATTGAAAGTAAATTCTTCATTTTCTAATTGACGACCAGTAAGGTTTTTCTTAGCAACGATATCTAAAGTTGCTGGTACTGGCTCATCTTTAAGGTTAACTGTTGATCCAGCTGCCCCTAAAACAACTTTATACTCTTTAGGATCTAATTTGTATCCTTGTGGAGCTGTTTTTTCTTTAATTGTAAATGTTTTTCCTGCAAAAGATTGTGCATATTCTGCTGTGATAGCAACACCTTTTGCATCTGTAGTTACTTCTTGTGTTGAACCATCTTCTGCAGTAATTGTATAAACTGCGCCATTTACAGGTGAAAAGTTAAATGCATCTGTTTTATTAATTTTAATTCTGTAAGCTGTAGCAGCCACAATTGTACCTGAATATAATGATGTAGCTTCCGCTGTCATTGAAGTTCTAGTATTGTTACTACGTTGAGTCAATTGTGTTCCAGTTGCATCTGTTACAGAAAGAGTATTAGCTACTTTTTGTCCATCGTTAGGAGTAGTAGTTTTATATTCAATCCAGTATTTCTTCGTACCATCAACTAATGTAATGTCTAAAGTAGTATAGTTAGCATTCCATTTTACTGTATAATCAGTACCTTCTGTTAGTAAAACAAAATCCCTACCAGCAGCAGAAGTTCCTGCATTTAATGAAGGTGCGCTATATACTCTTAGTGACTCTGGAATATATTGAATCGCAGCATATTTAGAATCTGTTGGTAAGCTATCATTTACAACAACGTTTGGACCTAAATCTTGGCCACCTGTGTTAACACGTACACGCCATGCTGAATAGTAATCACCTGAACTTGGAGAGTTAATAGCTGCAAGTTTTGGAGATTCCCATGCTTCATTAGAAACTTGACCTCCAGCTTTAGCGAAGTTCTCATAACCTTCTACAGTTCCTTGAATCGTTTTAGAAGTAAACAAGTGTGTCACTTGATTCTTCATTGCGTTAGAAACATAAGGTTGTTCTTTCTTAGTTACATCTGAGTTGTACTTAAAGGTTGCCGCGAAGTTCCCGCTAACATCTTTTACTACATCTCCTCCAGTAGCAGCTAGATATTGTTCAAGGTTTTTTAATGTAACCTTAACAGTTCCTCCGTTAGCTACACCGTTTTTTGTTACAACTGCATCAGCAATTGGAACTCTTGTGCTAGGATCTGTCAATTCAAGAGTACCATTATAAACATCCATTGGTGCTGGAATGTTAAATACGAAGTAATCTCCATTTGACAAATTCCCGTTATAATTCTTCAAGTCAAATAACACTCTTAACTTATAAGCTAAATCCGTTCTGACTTGATATACACCTTCACTATCGGTAGTTTGAGGTGTATCACTAGCGTTTAATAATTCAACGCTTGTAATAACATTGGTTAATTCCTTAACCCCATCGGCGTTAGCAGTGCCGTGAGTAAACAGCATTGTTAACAACGATAATAATGAAAGAAAAATAATTTTAAAATATTTCTTCATATCAGTTTCCCCTTTTATTTATTTTTTCTTACTAATGAACACTATAACATCTATTTCAAGAAAATTCTATTATTTTTCTGTTTTTTTTTCAAAAAAACCATATTTTTATTTTTAAAAATTTTATTCCATTTACTTCCGAAATGACTTGATTTCTATATCTTGTGGCATTGATTTAATTTGTCATTTTTTAGACACTATATCTATTATGAAGTGTTGTCTGTATTTCTTTCTTTGATTTACTGAATATTTTATCTACTATCGTTATTTTTTTGTTGAAATCTCTAATTGTTATTTCTTTTAAGAATAATTTTAATTACTTTTCATTCTAAATTTAATATTTTGTTTGACTTTGTATTCTCAAGATATATTACTATCCTTGTATATCTCCAGAAAAAACTTACTATTATTTTTTATCTTCTTTTTAATTAGACAACTACTCTCACAGTACTATCATCCACTCAAAATTTTAAGCCAATTTTTTCTGAGTCCCTTTGACTTAGTAACGTTTTACTATTAATCACATCCCACCGTTCAACTCTCTTAACAGAAAACTTCTATATTAAAAGATAAGAGTTGCACCTTCGTCGTTTAATCTATGCTTTCCACTGATTCATTCCACCTTCAACGTTTACCACGTCAAAGCCTTTTGTCTCCAAAAACTGGCAGGCACGTTCAGAACGCATACCGCCTTGACAAATCACATAATAGCGTTTGGACGCATCCAACTGCTGATATCCATTCTCTAACGTGCTGAGCGGTGCATTCACAGCACCTTCGATATGCCCAGCTTGAAATTCCGCCACTTCACGAACGTCTAGAACCGTGATATCCTCTTTTTGATGCAACGCTTGAAATTCTAACGGTTTAATTCTTTCCATTTTTTCCCCCCTTTCTCCAACTTCGGTTCATCCACTGATAGGCAATCCGTGGAGTTCCATCATCTACATTTATAATACCGCACTCTTTAAACTCATTCCGCATCATTTGCTTTTGCATCACCACATTATCCGCATGCGTATCGAGAGGAAGATATCAAAACCTTCAGACCTATGCTTGAACAATCTTGGGGCTTAGATCCAAACACTCCAGGAAAATAATCACTAAAAGACTAAAAGAGACTAATCACACATGGATTAGTCTCTTTCTTTATCCTTATGCTCTTGTAGCCCACTCTTCGCGCAAAATCCCATACTTCACGCTGTCATAATACTGACCTTGATAGTAACGGACTTTACGAATTTGCCCTTCTTTTAGGAATCCTAATTTCTCAGCAACGGCCATCATTGCACCGTTCCCGCTCCAAGTCGTCATTCCAATATGTTCGAGTGCATCCGTTTCTTGGAAAATGGCATCCACCCACTTCATTAGAGCTCTGGTCGCAACTCCCTGACCCCACAACTGGTCATCGTAAATCACAATCCCGATTTCTAGCCAACGTGTTGCTTCGTCCACCCATGATTTTGAAACCATCCCCACAGGCTGACCGTCAACTACAATACATCTGCAATCTTCGCTCATTAAAAAGTCCG
>ERZ772972.816-NODE-816-length-11466-cov-5.032162_pt1 | contig 11466 bp, 6 predicted proteins | sample MGYA00580673_ERZ772972 | MGnify/ENA primary metagenome ERZ772972 (study PRJEB29015, sample SAMEA2738051) | human oral metagenome | biome: human oral; feature: human-associated habitat; material: saliva | place: China | collected 2229 ... | reverse complement strand
CCTAAATGTCTTGATGGGAATTTAGGGGATTTTGGGGAATTTTGCAAAGGTCTCAAAGTATAAAAAGGCATAGTGAGAGCAAGGAAAGAACGCGGAGCAAAGCCTCGTATTTCAAGCATAGTTACAATAATGACGACAACCACTACCAAATTGTTAGATAACTTGCCGAATGTTGTGACATTCATAGCTAATCCTTTCCAATCCCAAATAAATTTTCTATACATACAAAGTTAATTCAAGTTAGAATGGATATTTGTAAGGAATATTATCGAGAAAGCATTTACTATGAATCGTACCCTGTACAAAGTCGTCTTTAATAAACATCGAAACTGCATGATGGCCGTTGCTGAAAATGCCAAACGTGAGGGCAAAAACACAGCCGACACTCAAGCTGCAGGTATTTCACCAAATGATATTGCGGGCTTTACAGGTTTTATCCATTCTATCTCTGTTATCTCATTCTCCCTTTCATTACTCCTCGGCTCTGCCCTTATTCTGACTTCTCCCTCTGTCAATGCCCAAGGCATCGTTGCTGACAAATCCGCACCTGCACAGCAACAGCCTACCATCCTGCAAACCAGTAACGGCATCCCGCAGGCCAATATCCAAACCCCTACTGCCGCAGGGGTTTCAGTTAACCAATACACCCATTTCAATGTTGACAACCGTGGTGCTATTTTGAACAACAGCCGTCGGAACGTGCAAACACAGCTGGGTGGCTGGATACAGGGAAACCCCTGGCTTGCAGGTGGTGAGGCCCGTGTTATTGTGAATCAAGTCAATTCAGCTAATCCCTCTTTGTTGGGCGGATATATTGAGGTGGGTGGTAGACGTGCCGAAGTGGTGGTGGCAAACCCTGCGGGAATTCAAGTGAACGGAGGGGGATTTATCAATGCTTCCCGTGCCACTTTGACTACAGGCCAACCGCAATATCAAGCAGGAGACCTTAGTGGCTTTAAGATAAGGCAAGGCAATGTTGTAATCGTCGGACACGGTTTGGATGCCCGCGATACCGATTACACGCAAATATTGAGCCGCGCGGTTAAGATTGATGGGCCTATGTGGGGCAAAGATGTGCGTGTGTTGGCAGGACAAAATGATGTCTCAGCTGATGGCTCTATCCAGTCTTCACACTCCCCTGCTGCGAATACAAATTCTGCCAACTCACTGTATGCCATCGATACAGGGGCATTGGGTGGTATGTATGCTGGTAAGATCACCTTGATCAGCACTGATCGTGATGCATCCGTGCGCAATCAGGGGCAATTGTTTGCCTCAGCTGGCAATGTGGCAGTGAATGCTGAAGGTAAACTGGTCAACACGGGTACGATTGCGGCTACGGGAGAAAACCATGCGGTTTCACTTCATGCCCGCAATGTCCATAATAGCGGTACGATTGCCTCACAGGATGATGCCAATATTCACAGCCAGACGCTGGACAATTCAGGTACGGTCTTATCCTCAGGTCAATTGACTGTCCGTAATTTAGGCCGTCTGAAAAACCAAAATAACGGTACGATCCAGGCTACCCGCTTAGATATGTCAACAGGTAGTTTGGATAACACGGGTAATATCACTCAAACAGGTTCACAAGCATTGGATTTGGTATCTACTGGCAAATTCGATAACAGTGGCAAGATTGGTGTGAGTAACGCTCCTCAGACCGGTTTGAATCTCAATCTATCAGTCATACCACAGATTCCGAGTACTGCAACAGGTTCAGGCAGTAGCACTGTCTCGACATCTAAGCCTGGTTCAAACAATCCCGTTTCACCTACAGCACCTGCAAAAACCTACGCTAGAGGACGTATTCAAACAACGGGAGCACTTGATAATGTAGGGTCAATCAATGCAGGTGGACAAATCGACATTACCGCCAAAAACAGTTTGGAAAATTCGGGTAATCTGAATGCGGCTAAATTACAAGTATCAGGCGATTCATTTGACAATACGGCAAAAGGCAAACTCCAGGCACACGATCTGGCTGTTAACACTCAAACTGCTCAAAACAGTGGTCATCTATTGAGTCAAATCAGCAAGATTAACAGCCGTGAACTGCATAATGCGGGAGAAATTGCCGCCAACAATCTGACACTCATTCATTCGGGCCGCTTGAGCAATGATAAAAAAGGCAATATTCGAGCTGCACATCTACAGCTTGATACCGCCGATTTACATAACGCAGGTAACATTCTTGCCGATAGTGGAACCGTCACTACCAATAACAATCTTCGCAATACAGGAAAAGTTTCTGTTGCACAACTGAATACCGAAGGTCAGACTCTAGATAATACGCACGGACGTATAGAGGCTGAAACGGTTAGCATCCAAAGTCAGCAACTGACCAACCAAAGCGGCCATATTACTGCTACCGAACAACTGACTATCAATAGTCGAAATGTAGACAACCAAAACGGCAAACTCCTATCTGCAAACCAAGCACAATTAGCTGTTTCAGACGGCCTATACAACCAACATGGTGAAATTGCCACCAACCGGCAGTTGTCTATTCACGATAAAAATCAAAATACTTTGGCGTTAAACAATGCGGACGGCACGATTCAATCTGCCGGTAATGTATCGCTACAAGCCAAATCACTGGCCAATAATGGCACATTAACAGCCGGTAACAAGCTGGATATCGCCTTAACGGATGATTTCGTCGTAGACAGTGACCTCACTGCAGGCAACCAATTAAATCTAAGCACAAAAGGCCGTCTAAAAAATACCCATACCCTACAAGCAGGCCATACGCTCAAACTCAATGCCGGCAATATAGATAACCAAGTTACAGGCAAAATTATTGCCGGAGAGCAAACGAACATCACATCCGAACAGCATGTAGACAACAGGGGTTTGATTAACAGCAACGGTTTGACCCACATCGGTGCAGGTCAAACCCTGACCAACACCGGGACAGGCAAAATCTATGGCGACCATATTGCCCTGGACGCGCAAAAACTGCTTAACCGAGAAGAAACAACAGAAGGCAGCACCAAAGCGGGTGCAATAGCTGCAAGGAAACGTTTGGATATCGGAGCGAAAGAGATTCATAACCAAGAGGGAGCCCTACTATCCAGCGAAGGTATTTTTGCTATCGGTAATCGACTGGATGAACAACATCATGCGGCAGGCATGGCTGATACCTTTGTTAATGGCAGTGCCAGTTTGGAAGTACAAGGTGATGCATTGATGTCCGTTAGGAATATGCAGAATATCAATAATCACTTTAAAACAGAAACATACTTAGCCAAAGCAGAAAAGCAAGTCCGCGATTACACCGTACTGGGGCAAAATACCTACTATCAGGCAGGAAAAGACGGTTTATTCGATAACTCACAAGGACAAAAAGACCAAACTATTGCTACGTTCCATTTAAAAAATGGTTCTCGTATTGAGGCCAACCAATGGCATGTCCGAGACTATCACATCGAGACTTATAAAGAACGCATCATCGAAAATCGACCGGCACACATTACTGTGGGTGGTAATTTGACTGTTTCAGGCCAAGACTGGCTGAACAAAGACAGTCAAATTATAGTAGGCGGGCGTATTATCACTGATGATTTAAACCAGAAAGAAATCACCAATCAAAGTACAACAGGCAAGGGGCGCATAGATGCTGTCGGCACACAGTGGGATTCCGTTACAAAAAAAGGATGGTACAGTGGCAAAAAAAGACAACGCCGTACCGAAAGAAACCACACTCCTTACCATGATACCCAACTATTTACCCATGACTTTGACACGCCTGTATCCGTCACCCAACAGAATGCCGCCTCCCCTTCCTTTCAACCCGCAGCATCTGCAGCCAAACTGATTGACGGAGCATCCACAGCAGCCGTCAATGGGCAGCGCATCCATACCGGTAATGTGGTCTCATTAAATAACGCTACTGTTACTCTGCCGAACAGCAGCCTCTACACCACACATCCTGACAATAAAGGCTGGTTGGTTGAAACAGATCCTCAATTTGCAGACTACCGCCGCTGGTTGGGCAGCGACTACATGTTGAAACAACTGCAATTGGACCCCAATTATCTACACAAACGGCTAGGTGACGGCTACTACGAACAAAAACTTGTTAATGAACAAATCCACCAGTTAACAGGCTACCGCCGACTTGATGGCTACAGCAGTGATGAAGAACAATTCAAAGCTCTGATGGACAACGGCCTTACTGTTGCCAAAACATTCGGCCTTACCCCGGGTATCGCCTTGAGTGCAGAGCAAGTTGCCCGCTTAACTTCAGATATCGTTTGGATGGAAAATCAAACCGTTACCCTGTCTGATGGTTCGACTCAAACCGTACTCGTCCCCAAAGTCTATGCCCTGGCACGCAAAGGTGATCTCAATACCTCCGGCGGCCTGATTAGTGCCGAACAAGTCTTACTTAAACTGCAAAACGGAAACCTGACTAATAGCGGTACCATTGCGGGGCGGCAGGCCGTACTCATCCAAGCACGGAATATTAACAGCAACGGCAACATTCAAGCCGACCAAATCGGCTTAAAAGCTGAAAAAAGTATCAATATCGACGGCGGGCAGGTACAAGCAGGCGGACTGCTGACTGCCCAAGCGCAAAATATCAACCTTAACGGTACAACCCAAACTTCCGGTAATGAACGTAACGGCAATACCGCTATCGATCGTATGGCCGGTATTAACGTGGCCGGAAGTTATACTGAGCAAGTAGATAACAGAGCTTCAGACGGCATCCTTGCCCTGCGTGCCGACAACGATATCAACCTTAATACAGCCACCATCTCTAACCAAGTTAAAGGCGGCACCACCCAAATTACCGCCGGCAACAATCTCAATCTCGGCACCATCCGTACCGAACATCATGAAGCCTATGGTGCATTAGATGACGAGAACCATCGTCATGTTCGCCAAAGTGCCGAAGTCGGCAGCAGTATCCGCACGCAAAACGGCGCACTGCTCCAAGCAGGCAACGACTTAAAAATCCGCCAGGGCGAACTTGAGACCGAAGAGGGCAAAACCGTCCTTGCCGCGGGACGTGATGTCAATATCAGCGAAGGACGCCAAATAACCGAATTGGATGCCGCTGTAAGCGGGAAAAGCAAAGGCATCCTTTCCAGTACCAAAACACACGACCGCTACCGCTTTAGTCATGATGAAGCAGTCGGCAGCAACATCGGCGGAGGCAAAATTATCGTTTCAGCTGATCAGGATATCAATGTACGCGGCAGCAACCTTATTTCTGATAATGGCACTGTCTTAAAAGCAGGACACGACATCGATATTTCTACTGCCCATAATCGCTACACCGGCAATGAATACCACGAGAGCAAAAAATCAGGAGTCATGGGCACAGGCGGATTGGGCTTTACTATCGGTAACCGAAAAACTACCGATGACACTGATCGTACCAATATTGTCCATACAGGCAGCATTATAGGCAGCCTGAATGGAGACACCGTTACAGTTGCCGGAAACCGCTACCGACAAACCGGCAGTACTGTCTCCAGCCCCGAGGGGCGCAATACCGTCATTGCCAAAAGCATAGATGTAGAGTCCGCAAACAACCGGTATGCCACTGACTACGTCCACACCCGGGAACAAAAAGGCCTCACCATTGCCCTCAATGTGCCGGTTGTCCAAGCTGCACAAAACTTCGTACAAGCAGCCCAAAACGTGGGTAAAAGTAAAAATAAACGCGTTAATGCCATGGCTGCAGCCAATGCTGCATGGCAGGGTTATCAGGCAGCCCAACAAATGCAACAATTTGCTCCAAGCAGCAGTGCGGGACAAGGTCAAAACAACAATCAAAGCTCCGGTATCAGTGTGTCCATCACCTACGGCGAACAGAAAAGTCGTAACGAGCAAAAAAGCCGTTACACCGAAGCGGCAGCAAGTCAAATTATCGGCAAAGGGCAAACCACACTTGTGGCCACAGGAGGCGGGGAGCAGTCCAATATCAATATTACAGGTTCCGATGTCATCGGCCATGCAGGTACCACCCTCATTGCCGACAACCATATCAAACTCCAATCTGCCAAACAGGACAGCAGCGAGCAAAGCAAAAACAAAAGCAGTGGCTGGAATGCAGGCGTAGCCATCCAAATAGGTGATGGCATCAGTCTTGGAATTACCGCCGGAGGAAATCTCGGCAAAGGTAAAGGACAAGGGGAAAGTACTACCCACCGCCACACCCATATCGGCAGCACGGCCGGCAAAACCACCATCCGAAGCGGCGGGGATACCACCCTCAAAGGTGCGCAGCTCATCGGCAAAGGCGTACAGGCAGATACGCGCAACCTGCATATAGAAAGCGTTCAAGATACTGAAACCTATCAAAGCAAACAGCAAAACGCTGGCGCACAAGTGACCGTCGGTTACGGATTCAGTGCAAGCGGCAGTTACAGCCAAAGCAAAGTCAAAGCAGACCATGCCTCCGTAACCGAGCAAAGTGGTATTTATGCCGGAGAAGACGGCTATCAAATCAAAGTCAGAAACAACACAGACCTCAAGGGTGGCATCATCACCTCCGGCAAGAGTGCCGAAGACAAAGGAAAAAACCTTTTTCAGACGGCCACCCTTACTGCCAGCGACATTCAAAACCACAGCCACTACGAAGGCAAAAGTTTCGGTATCGGGGCAAGTGTTGCAATCAGCGGTGAATCAATGGGGCAAAACCGTCCTGCCGACTCCGGCCCGGGAATCCGCTTGACTGATGTTTCTAAAGGTCAAAACAACAATAACGCCATCGGCTACGGCAGCGATGGAGACAGCAAAAACAGCACCACCCGCAGCGGCATCAACACCCGCAACATACACATCACCGACGAAGCGGGACAACTTGCCCGAACCGGCAGGACTGCCGAAGAAACCGAAGCGCGTATCTACACCGGCATCGACACCGAAACTGCGGATCAACACACAGGCCGTCTGAAAAACAGCTTCGACAAAGACGCGGTGGCCAAAGAAATCAACCTGCAAAGGGAAGTCACGCAGGAGTTCGGCAAAAATGCCGCACAAACCACAGCAGCCGTTTCCGACAAACTCGGTAACACCCAAAGTTACGAACGGTATCAGGCAGCCAAAACCCTGCTGGAGGCCGAACTGCAAAACACGGACAGCGAAACCGAAAAAGCTGCCATCCGCGCAACACTCGGCCAAGTAAACGCCTACCTTGCCGAAAACCAAAGCCGCTACGACACCTGGAAAGAAGGCGGCATAGGCAGGAGTATCCTGCACGGGGCGGCAGGCGGACTGACGACGGGCAACCTCGGCGGCATACTGGCCGGCGGCGGCACTTCCCTTGCCGCACCGTATTTGGATAAAACGGCGGAAAACCTCGGCCCGGCGGGCAAAGCGGCGGTCAACGCACTGGGCGGGGCGGCCATCGGCTATGCGGCGGGCGGGAATGTCGGCACGGCGGCAGCAGGGGCGAATGTCGATTGGAACAATAGGCAGCTGCACGACAGCGAGATCAGAAAAATTAAAGAAAATGCCGCCAAATTTGCCAAACTCCATCCCGGCATTTCCCAACAGCAGGCAGAAAAGCGGCTGGTGGCACAAGCTATGCGTCAGGTCGATGCGGCTTATTATGCCAAACATGCCGACACCGACACGGCGGCGGAACAATTCCTGCGCAGTATAGCGGGAAGTTTCAAAGCCGACGGGGAAACGTTCCTAGATTTTGCCCCAATGAAGTATTACAGAGACAGCGGTAAATTTGCCGAACAGCAGGGCTATAGGGAAACGAGGGAGCAGTTGAAAAGAAATGCGGTTTCCAGTTATACGCAAAGAAGCCGGCAGATTTGGAACAAAACTTTTGATACTGCTACAACCGGACTAGGTAAAGGTGTAGCCAACCTGCCATCGTTCTATGCAAACGGCTTCATCGGCACGTATAACGGCGTTCTCGGCAAACTGATCGGTAAGGAAGCACCGTATTTCTCATTGATCAAGGACTACGACAACCCTGTCGAAAAAGAGGTAGGAGATTGGGCTACCGACAAAATTGACAGAGCATTAGGCATGACAACCGGGATTAGGATCGGTACTGTCTCATCAGGAAGGGGGGCATGGAATAAAAACGGCAAAACCGGTGCCGGACAAAAGACCGGGGAGATGTCCGTCCTCGATGGGGAGATGGCGGGAGGGAATAAAAATCCAATCACTTCAAAAAGACACAGTGATGTAACTAAGGACTATGCCGGCGTAACCGAACAAAAAGCGTTGCCTAAGCCCAATAGCTCTGCACCGAAGATAAGACCTAATGGTACAGTAGAGCTGTTTACAGACAGCAAAGGGGTACAAATACCTGGAGCAGTAGGAGTTAGCCCATCAGATCCGATGGCTGTTGCAAGAGATGCACGTTTTATGCCCAATATACCGACAGGCAGTCAGGCGAGAGTTATCGCAAATAATCCTTATATCCCTAAACCAGAAGGGAAATTTACAATAATGGATTATCTTCCTGAAGCAGCACGTATTACAAAAAAAGGGGGAGAAATTGTGATTAATGGCACACCAAACAATAAGTATTTAAGAGGAATTCCAAATGAAGCAGAACTGGCCCGAATGGGATTAAGGTTAAAATATAATGGGCCGTTAAAGGAAGAGTTTAAACAACTGAAATTTCATCAGAGTGATGGAACCGACTTGAGATCAAGTATTTATAAAACCATTGTTTTTGAAAAGGTAAAATAATATGACAACTTATACTATTCCAAAAAAAGATTATCAATTTCTGTATATATATGAGGGCACTCTATTAAACTATACTTTAAAAAACGATGAATTTCATATCATCGTTAATTGTGTGGATTATCCGGACTTTCCTCAAGAAATTCCTACACCAAATTACACAGACTGGGTAAAAATTAAATTCAAGCAGTTCAGCTATCTGAAATTTATCTATGGATACGCTACGGAGAACCAAGATAAAGATATCGATAATACCTTGGAGCTTGGAGAATTAAAGCAGGATGATGAAATCTTGGATTATGGAGGTACGCTGGAATTGATAGGCGGTAGGTATGATCTTCCGACCGGTTTTAGCATATATATAGTTTGTCGGGAAATAGAGTTAGAATTTTTAGATCAGAAGAGTTTCAATTAAACAAGCCGTAGCTTGTCATGCTGCGCAAGCAGCCTTTTGGAAGCTCTTGACAAGGCTGGTTGGGCATATGTGCTTTATCACTTAATATTACTTGACAAAAGGATGTGTGCAGAACGCACGCATGCGGTTCTCAGGGTTTGAGCCAAGAGGCCGTCTGAAACAACAAATACGGTTTCAGACGGCCTTTCTTCCAACAAGCCATCACAGCAATCAGACAAAAGCAACCCATCGCCACACCCATATCGGCAGCACGGCTAGCAAAATCATTATCCGAAGCGGTGTAGATACAACTCTAAAACGGCAAATTTTGAACGTCATAGCCTTTCGGGTATGACATTAAGGGCCGACATGATCAAACAGCGCGAAATCCATCTGGCCATACCCGCACAAACTAATAAGGAGCAAAGATTGCAGTTACAACGTGTGGTAGAGTATGGCAAAAGTCAAAACATTACAGTCAAAATTACGGAGATCGAATAAATGACTTTCAATCAAGAACAAGATTATTGGGCTGGCTATAAGGCAAATGAAAGAGCCTTGATTATTCAAACATGGTCAGGATTTGGGCGATATGCTCCAGACCACCTATATCCCCCCCATATCCTGCCATTGGATACCGACAATGGAACTTTAGGCACGACAGTCTTACAAGCATTGGCAAACAGCAGGACGTTAGACAACGAAGCTGAACGTATTGATTTTTTAAAACAGGAAAGTTTTAAACCACGTTATGAGGATTGGGTTGCCAACCTATGCGGGAACTTGGGCTATAAAACCAGACGCGCCCTATTTAAAAACATGATGAGCGTGGATATTTGGCTGCACAACGGCTGCCTGAAAATCAGCCCGAGCCGCCATGTCAAGCTGGAAGCGTGGGATGCCATTGATGCAGACGATGTAATTTTATCATTGGATAACAGCCCTGAAGAAATCGGAGCAGGTTTAAAGTTGGCATTGAGCCGCTGCCGATAATATTTGGCAAAAGGTCGTCTGAAAGCCGGGAACTTGTTTCAGACGATCTTTTTTTATTAGACTCAAGCTCGCGTGCGTACTGCACATACCTTACCTGCACAGGTTTAATGCAGGCTACGGCTTGCTTGGAAGGATACGTGAATTAAAATTTAAAAAAGTTGACTTTCCCGTTCCTAATACTAATTGGAAAAATCCTATTGATGTCTTGAATGAATCAGGTAATGTTAATAGACCTCGTTATAGGAGTAAATAAAAATGGCAATTTGGAATTATCGGTACTACCTTATCCCATCAGCTGCTATCAGAAATAAAATTAATGCAAATAAAGATATCATACTTGATGAGTATCGATCTAATGGTTTTCAGAATTTTAATGAGAATAAAAGTTTTGAAAATTACTTTATCGATAATGATGTTATATTATTATCAATAATAAATGAAGCAAAAAAACAGCTTAAATTGAAAGAGTCTTGGGATAAAGACGCAATCATGTTTTGTGATAATTTTGGTAATAGTCTTACCGTTTGGCTAGATGATATAGAGTGTGAACTTGATTTAAGATTTGATTATACTAAATTTATTCAGAAAACCATTGATTGGGCAATAAAATATAATTGTCTACTTGTAATAGGAAAAACAGGAAATGTAGTTTCCCCTAATATAAATAATCTAATGTATGAAATAAAAGCATATTTGGAAAGCAAGCCGTGGCCCATATGAAACCTAAACTCAATACGTAGGATGTGCGGAACGCACGCATGCGGTTCTCACGGTTTGAGCCAAGAGGCCGTCTGAAAACAGAAAAACCGTTTCAGACGGCCTTTATTTAATGTGCCGATCTTGCGCGGGCTATAAAGCGCAGTTGTCCAAAAAGGTATATTAATAGGTAAATACAAAAAGGAGGCGAAGTCAATTTTACTACCTTCAAACATTTTCAATTTGGAGTATTGCCATGATAATTAATTATCAAGAAGCAAAGAAAATCGCAGTATCTTTTTTCAGTCAAATAGAGCAAGAAATGGGAATTTCATTGTTAATAGTTGAATCTCATGTATGAGAAAATGATGATAGGTGGTTTTCCCATATCATTCAAAAGAATATTTAGAAACATTTGCAAAGGTCTCTATCAGCCTCAACAATCACTATTAAAATGTGCTCCGATGTTCTCTCTCCGCCTGTATGCGGCTTGGGCGACGGCGAGGCTGCATTCGAGTAGGTTGCGGTTTTCGTATTCGGAAGCGGTGTACGGTTCGGCTTGGTTTTGCTTCCAAAGCCGCAGTTGGGCGATGGCGCGGCGTAGGTCGGTATCGTTGCGGAGGATGCCGAGATGGTGTTGGTTGAACGTTTGCAGGACGGGGCGGCTGAATGTGTTTTGGAGGTCGTCTGAAAAGATGCCTGCT
>ERZ772972.815-NODE-815-length-11481-cov-14.936373_pt1 | contig 11481 bp, 9 predicted proteins | sample MGYA00580673_ERZ772972 | MGnify/ENA primary metagenome ERZ772972 (study PRJEB29015, sample SAMEA2738051) | human oral metagenome | biome: human oral; feature: human-associated habitat; material: saliva | place: China | collected 2229 ... | reverse complement strand
AAAATAATTGAAGGAAGTCATTTCTTAGGAAGCGGCCAGTGGCCGCTTCTTTAAGAATTGAGACAAATGGTTTTGTCTCAATAGAGCTTGCTAAGTTTCTTTAGCAGGTTTTATTGAAATAAAATAAAACTCTGAAAGGAAGAGCACATGGCACACGAAAATGTCATTGAGATGCGTGAGATTACCAAGGTTTTTGGTGAATTTGTCGCTAACGACAAGATTAATCTTCAACTACGTAAGGGTGAAATTCATGCACTTTTAGGAGAAAACGGAGCTGGTAAATCCACTCTGATGAACATGCTAGCAGGTCTTCTTGAACCAACTAGTGGTGAGATTGTGGTCAATGGTCAGGTTGTGAAACTAGACTCCCCATCTAAAGCTGCTAGTCTAGGAATTGGGATGGTTCACCAACACTTTATGTTGGTGGAGGCCTTTACTGTGGCTGAAAACATCATTTTAGGAAGTGAATTGACCAAAAATGGCGTTCTAGATATTGCGCGAGCTACTAAAGAAATCATGGACTTGTCAGAGCGCTATGGCTTGGCAGTTGATCCTTCAGCTAAAGTAGCCGATATCTCTGTCGGAGCTCAGCAACGTGTCGAGATTTTGAAGACACTCTATCGTGGTGCAGATATCCTCATCTTTGACGAGCCGACTGCCGTTTTAACACCGTCTGAAATTGATGAGTTAATGGCAATTATGAAGAACCTTGTAAAGGAAGGGAAGTCAATTATCCTAATCACCCACAAGTTGGATGAAATTCGTGCAGTTTCTGACCGTGTTACAGTCATTCGTCGTGGTAAATCCATCGAAACTGTCGAGATTGTAGGAGCGACCAATGCTGACTTAGCAGAAATGATGGTAGGGCGTTCTGTTTCCTTTAAGACAGAGAAGCAAGCAGCTCAACCAAAAGAAGTTGTTCTATCAATCCAAGATTTGGTGGTCAATGAAAACCGTGGAGTACCTGCAGTAAAAAATCTTTCTCTTGATGTTCGAGCTGGTGAAATTGTTGGTATTGCCGGAATTGATGGGAATGGTCAGTCCGAATTAATTCAAGCTATTACCGGTCTTCGTAAGATTGAGTCTGGTAATATTGAGTTGAAAGGTCGTTCAATTTCTGGCTTACATCCTCGTCAGATTACTGAAATGAGTGTAGGTCATGTTCCAGAAGACCGTCATCGCGATGGTTTGGTTTTGGACATGATGATTTCAGAAAACATTGCTCTTCAGACCTATTATAAAGAACCACTTAGCAAGAACGGAATTCTCAATTATACAAATATTATTTCTCATGCTAAAAAATTGATGGAAGAGTTTGATGTCCGTGCAGCAAGTGAGCTTGTTCCAGCATCCGCACTCTCAGGTGGTAATCAGCAAAAAGCAATTATCGCTCGTGAAATTAATCGCGACCCTGATCTCCTCATCGTCAGCCAGCCAACTCGTGGTTTGGACGTCGGTGCTATTGAATACATTCACAAACGCTTGATTGAAGCGCGTGATAACGGGAAAGCTGTCCTTGTTGTCAGCTTTGAACTAGATGAGATTTTAAATGTCTCGGACCGTATCGCTGTTATCCACGATGGTAAGATTCAAGGAATTGTAACACCAGAAACAACCAACAAGCAAGAACTTGGTGTCTTGATGGCTGGTGGAAGCTTGGGAGAGGAGAAGAGTGATGTCTAAAAAATTACAACAAATTTCGGTTCCCTTGATTTCTGTCTTTCTGGGAATCTTACTGGGAGCCATTGTCATGTGGGTTTTTGGCTACGATGCCATCTGGGGTTATGAAGAATTGTTCTACACAGCCTTTGGTAGCCTCCGAGGAATTGGTGAAATCTTCCGTGCCATGGGTCCTTTAATCTTGATTGCCCTTGGATTTGCGGTAGCAAGTCGTGCTGGTTTCTTCAACGTTGGTCTTCCTGGGCAAGCCCTTGCCGGCTGGGTTTTTAGTGCTTGGTTTGCTCTTTCAAATCCAGACATGCCACGTCCCTTGATGATTATTTGTACAATTCTTATCGCCTTAGTCGCTGGTGGGATTGTCGGAGCTATCCCAGGAGTTTTAAGAGCTTATCTAGGAACATCTGAAGTTATCGTAACTATCATGATGAACTATATCGTTCTCTACGTGGGGAATGCCTTCATTCATTCATTCCCTAAGGAAATTATGCAGAGTACAGATTCATCCATCCGAGTCGGAGCTAATGCTACCTACCAGACACCTTGGTTGGCTGAACTAACAGGTAATTCTCGTATGAACATTGGTATTTTCTTTGCCATTATAGCTGTCGGACTTATCTGGTTCTTACTCAAGAAAACAACCCTTGGTTTTGAAATTCGAGCAGTTGGACTAAACCCCAATGCTTCTGAATATGCAGGTATTTCTGCAAAACGTACTATTATCCTATCGATGATTATCTCAGGTGCTCTTGCAGGTCTTGGAGGAGCAGTAGAAGGCCTTGGTACTTTTCAAAACGTTTACGTTCAAGGTTCATCATTGGCTATCGGATTTAACGGTATGGCGGTTAGCTTGCTTGCTTCAAACTCACCAATTGGTATCCTCTTTGCAGCCTTCTTGTTTGCTGTGCTTCAAGTCGGTGCTCCTGGTATGAATGCGGCTCAAGTGCCTTCTGAACTTGTGAGTATCGTAACAGCCTCAATTATCTTCTTTGTCAGCGTTCACTATATCATCGAGCGCTTTGTCAAACCAAAGAAACAAACAAAAGGAGGTAAGTAAGGATGTCAATTACAACAATGTTAACCCTAATGGTTTCGTCTATGTTGATTTATTCAGCTCCCCTCATTTTCACAAGTATCGGAGGAGTTTTCTCCGAACGTGGTGGGGTAGTTAACGTCGGACTAGAAGGAATCATGGTCATGGGTGCCTTTTCTGGGGTAGTTTTTAACCTTGAATTTGCTCAGGATTTGGGAGCATTAACTCCTTGGTTGGCTCTTTTGGTGGGTGGTATAGTTGGAGCAATCTTCTCGCTAATCCACGCAGTCGCGACAGTACATTTTCGTGCTGACCACGTTGTCAGTGGTACAGTGCTAAACTTGATGGCTCCTGCCTTGGCTGTATTCTTAGTAAAAGTACTTTATAACAAGGGACAAACGGATAACTTAACGCAAACATTTGGTCGATTTGATTTTCCAATTTTAGCCAATATCCCAATCATTGGAGATATCTTCTTTAAGTCAACAAGTTTACTTGGTTACCTTGCGATTGCCTTCTCATTCTTAGCATGGTTTATCCTTTTCAAAACACGCTTTGGTCTTCGCCTTCGTTCTGTTGGTGAGCATCCACAAGCGGCAGATACCTTGGGGATCAATGTTTACAAGATGAGATACCTTGGTGTTGTGATTTCAGGTTTCCTTGGAGGAATTGGTGGAGCCCTTTATGCTCAATCAATCTCAGTTAACTTCTCAGTGACAACAATCATAGGTCCAGGATTTATCGCTCTTGCGGCTATGATCTTTGGTAAATGGAACCCAGTAGGAGCAATGCTTTCAAGTCTTTTCTTTGGACTATCTCAAAGTTTAGCAGTTATTGGGTCACAACTTCCTTTCTTGCAAGGAGTCCCAACAGTATTCTTACAGATTGCACCGTATATGTTAACCATTCTTGTCCTAGCAGCCTTCTTTGGTAAAGCAGTTGCACCGAAGGCAGATGGTATCAACTATATCAAATCTAAATAGCATAAAAAAAAAACGTCAGTTTCAACTGGCGTTTTTCTATTTTTTAGGATTTTGATGAGTCAGATTTAGACCCCAAGGAACTAGGTTCTCAGTTTTGTTTTGAATACGATGGATATTATCTTTATGACGTATAATTACAATACCAGCGAGTACTATAATAATAACAGTGAAGAGGAAGTCATAACTAGTTAAAATAAATCCAAAGAGAGGAAACAGAAGGACGCCAATAATTGCAGCAATAGCAGCAGAGATACTAGAGAGAGAGATCATACTTCCCAGATAAAGGATTCCAAAGAAAATGACTGCAAGGTAAAGGCAAAAGAGAGGAGCAAAACCAAAAATAACTCCAGCACTGGTTGCAACAGCCTTGCCACCCTTAAATTTGGCAAAGATAGGGAAGGTGTGGCCGATGACTGCTAAAAGCCCAAAGACGATTGGTGAAACTCCCTGCACATCGAAGATTAGTGGAAGTAGAGTGGCCAAAGTACCTTTAAAGAAATCAATTACAAAGGTTGCCATTCCAGCTTTTTTGCCTAAGATTCGAAAGGTATTGGTCGTTCCAGTATTACCAGATCCATGTTCTCTTAGATTGATGTTAAAGAATATTTGTCCAATCCACAAGCCTGAAGGAATTGAACCCAATAAATAAGCTAAAATTAATAATACTATTGTCATCATGTTTCTATTATACCATGAAATAGGAGAGAAACGAAACTGAATCTGTTTACTAGCTGTGACATCTGATACTTTATCAAAGTTGATAAGTTTATCATGAGTACTATTTTTATTCAAAAATAAATGCTAAAGTTTTAAAAATTCATGAAAATTTCTGAAAATCCTTGATTTTGTGTTTATTTATGCTATAATAGGAACAATTATTTTTAGGAGGTGGAATATGTCTTACTTATTTGAGATATTACCAAGTTTATTGAGCGGTGCAACAATGACTTTACAAGTTTTTGCACTGGTCTTACTTTTTTCAATCCCTCTAGGCATTTTGGTTGCCTTTTGCCTACAGGTCCATTGGAAACCCCTCCATTACATGATTGACATCTATATCTGGGTGATGCGTGGAACACCCTTGCTCTTGCAGTTAATCTTTATCTACTATGTTCTGCCAAGTATCGGAATTCGACTTGATTGGGTACCAGCAGCGATTATTGCCTTCACGCTTAATTATGCAGCCTATTTTGCAGAAATATTCCGTGGAGGGATTGCAACCATTCCTCAAGGACAATATGAGGCAGCTAAGGTTTTGAAATTCAAACCTATCGATACCGTCCGCTATATTATCTTGCCTCAGGTCACCAAGATTGTTTTACCAAGTGTATTTAACGAGGTTATGAGTTTGGTTAAAGATACTTCTTTGGTTTATGCACTCGGTATTTCAGATTTAATCCTAGCTAGTCGTACTGCAGCCAATCGTGATGCGAGCTTGATTCCAATGTTTCTAGCAGGAGCTATCTATCTTCTCATGATTGGTATTGTTACGATTATAGCTAAGAAACTTGAGAAAAAGTTTAGCTACTATAGATAGGAGGGTTATCCATGTTAGAGTTAAAAAATATCAGCAAAAAATTTGGAAAAAAAGAAATTTTATCCAATTTCAATTTAACAATTCCTGAAAAGCAAATTTTGGCCATCGTTGGACCTTCTGGTGGTGGGAAGACAACCTTGCTTAGAATGTTGGCTGGACTTGAAACCATTGATTCAGGTGAGATTTTTTATAATGGAGAATCCCTACCTTTGGATGAACTTGAAAAACGTCACTTGTTAGGTTTTGTGTTTCAAGATTTTCAGCTTTTTCCTCACTTATCCGTTATGGAGAACTTGATTTTGTCACCCATCAAGACTATGGGCATGTCTGAAGCAGATGCCAAGAAGAAGGCGACCGACTTACTCGCTCGTCTGGGGCTCGAAGCTCATGCGGATGCTTATCCATTCTCATTATCTGGTGGTCAAAAGCAACGGGTTGCCTTAGCGCGTGCTATGATGATAGATCCTGAAGTGATTGGGTATGATGAACCAACTTCAGCCCTTGACCCTGAGTTGCGTCTCGAGGTTGAAAAACTGATTCTACAAAATCGAGAATTAGGCATGACTCAAATTGTCGTGACTCACGATCTCCAGTTTGCAGAGAATATTGCTGACCAGATTCTCAAAGTAGAGCCTAAGTAGGAGGTATCTATGAATCGAAAGAAAATCAGCCTTGTTTTGGTATTCTTTCTGGCTTTTTTCCTGGTAGGATGCACACAAAAAGCTAGTGATCCCAAAGTCGATAATTGGGACAAATACCAAGAACAGGGTACAATTACCATCGGGTTTGACAATACCTTTGTTCCCATGGGCTTTGAAGAAAAGAATGGGCAATATGCTGGATTTGACATTGATTTAGCACAGGCTGTTTCTGAGAAACTTGGTTTCAAGGTACAGTTTCAACCCATTGATTGGGATATGAAGGAAACAGAACTTCAAAATGGCACCATTGATGCTATCTGGAATGGATATTCAGCGACTGATGAACGCCGTGAGAAGGTTGCTTTTACCATTCCTTACATGGAGAACCAGCAGGTTCTAGTCTCTAAGAAATCTCAGAATATACAATCAGTGTCTGATATGACAGGAAAGGTTTTGGGTGCCCAGGCAGGATCTTCTGGTTATATAGATTTCGAAGCCCGACCAGAACTTTTAAAAAATATCGTAAAAGATCAAAAAGCCAACCAATATCAGAGTTTTAACGAAGCCTTGATTGACTTGCAAAATGATCGGATTGATGCCCTTTTAATCGACCGTGTTTACGCCAATTATTATCTTGAAACTGAAGGAATTTTAGATCAGTATGAGATTATTCCTGCTGGTTTTGAGAGTGAGTCTTTTGCAGTTGGTGTGAGACCAGCTGATAAGACCTTGTTAGCGAATTTGAATAAAGCTTTTGAAGAACTCTATCAAGAAGGTAAATTCCAAGAAATAAGCAAGAAATGGTTTGGTGAAGATGTGGCTACAAACCAAATTAAAGGAAAAGAAAACTAAGATTTTGTCTTGGTTTCTTTTTTTGGTATAACTAGGTGATGTTTTTCCTAAAAAAGACTTGGGAATAGGCTTTTTAACTAGAAAAATTTTGCAAAATCCCTAGAAAACCTGTAAAATAGTAAAGATGAACAAATAGGAGGTTCCTTGTGTCAAAAAAGGAAATCAATATTAACAATTATAATGATGATGCCATCCAGGTGTTAGAAGGGTTGGATGCGGTCCGTAAACGTCCAGGGATGTATATCGGATCGACTGACGGTGCTGGTCTCCACCACCTTGTCTGGGAAATCGTCGATAATGCTGTCGATGAGGCCTTGTCTGGATTTGGTGATCGGATCGATGTGACCATTAATAAAGACGGAAGTTTAACGGTTCAAGACCACGGACGTGGAATGCCGACTGGAATGCACGCTATGGGAATTCCAACGGTTGAGGTTATCTTTACCATCCTTCACGCCGGAGGAAAATTCGGTCAGGGTGGTTATAAGACATCAGGAGGTCTCCACGGGGTTGGATCTTCTGTCGTCAATGCCCTCTCTAGTTGGTTAGAGGTAGAAATTACTCGTGATGGCGCAGTTTATAGACAACGTTTTGAAAATGGAGGCAAGCCAGTTACCACTCTAGAAAAGGTTGGAACGGCACCCAAGTCTAAGACAGGTACTAAAGTCACCTTCATGCCTGATGCGACCATCTTTTCTACGACAGACTTCAAGTACAATACCATTTCGGAGCGCCTCAATGAATCAGCCTTCCTCTTGAAAAATGTGACCTTGTCCTTGACGGATAAGCGAACAGATGAAGCAATTGAATTTCACTATGAGAATGGGGTACAAGACTTTGTTTCTTATCTGAACGAAGATAAGGAAACCTTAACGCCAGTTCTCTACTTTGAAGGGGAAGACAATGGTTTCCAAGTGGAAGTAGCGCTTCAGTACAATGATGGATTTTCAGATAATATTCTGTCCTTTGTTAATAATGTTCGTACCAAGGACGGTGGAACGCATGAGACGGGACTCAAGTCTGCTATCACCAAGGTTATGAATGACTATGCGCGTAAGACTGGGCTTCTCAAGGAAAAAGATAAAAACCTTGAGGGTTCAGATTATCGTGAGGGACTAGCAGCCGTTCTTTCTATCTTGGTTCCGGAAGAACACCTCCAGTTTGAAGGCCAGACTAAGGATAAACTGGGAAGCCCTCTTGCTCGTCCCGTTGTGGATGGCATTGTGGCGGATAAGTTGACCTTCTTCCTCATGGAAAATGGAGAACTAGCTTCTAACCTCATCCGCAAGGCTATTAAGGCCCGTGATGCTCGCGAAGCGGCACGTAAGGCGCGTGATGAGAGCCGAAATGGTAAGAAAAACAAGAAAGATAAGGGCTTGTTGTCTGGGAAATTAACACCAGCCCAGTCTAAGAATCCTGCTAAGAACGAGCTTTATTTAGTCGAGGGGGATTCTGCCGGTGGCTCTGCCAAACAAGGTCGTGACCGTAAATTTCAGGCTATCCTACCTCTTCGTGGTAAGGTTATCAATACAGCCAAGGCCAAGATGGCGGATATCCTCAAAAATGAAGAAATCAATACCATGATTTATACCATCGGTGCAGGTGTTGGAGCAGACTTCTCTATTGAAGATGCCAACTATGATAAGATCATTATCATGACCGATGCGGATACCGACGGTGCCCACATCCAGACCTTGCTCTTGACATTTTTCTACCGCTACATGCGTCCCCTAGTTGAGGCGGGACATGTCTACATCGCCCTTCCACCTCTTTACAAGATGTCCAAAGGAAAAGGAAAGAAAGAAGAAGTGGCCTATGCTTGGACGGACGGTGAACTAGAAGAACTCCGCAAGCAGTTCGGTAAAGGCGCTACCCTCCAACGATACAAAGGACTTGGTGAGATGAATGCGGACCAGCTCTGGGAAACAACCATGAATCCAGAAACTCGTACCCTTATCCGTGTCACCATTGAAGACCTAGCTCGCGCCGAACGCCGCGTCAATGTCCTCATGGGAGATAAGGTCGAACCACGACGTAAGTGGATTGAAGACAATGTTAAGTTTACGCTGGAAGAAGCGACAGTGTTTTAAGTCACTTTTTAATGAATGGGTATCAACATGAGAACTGAAGCAGAAATGCTCGATGTAATTTTAAAGACTGCCGAAACCTTACAAGTAGAGGCTGTTGCCATGTCTGGTTCACGGACAAATCCAAAGACCCTAAAAGATGAATTTCAGGACTATGATGTTGTTTATCTCGTTGAGAATTTTGAAGAACTAATTTCAGATTTATCTTGGATAGACCAGTTTGGCAAACGCATTATCGAGCAAGAGGTTAGGTTGGGACATCGCCGTTTATTTCTTATGCTCTTTGAAGATGGCAATCGCATTGATTTGACCCTCTGCCCCAAAGACTACATTCAAGAGTGGATAGACAGTGAGGCCGGATTCACTGTTTTAGAAGATCAAGAGCATTTATTTGAACCCTATTCCCCAAATATAGAGCGTTACTGGATAAGTCCAGCTAGTGCGTTAGATTTTGAAAAAGTCTGCAATGAATTTTGGTGGGTGTCAGCCTACGTGGTTAAAGGGATTTGTCGCAAGCAAGCTGTCTATGCGACCGACCATCTCTATGGTATTTGCCAACAAGAACTCTTGAAAATCTTGGCTTGGCAGGTCGCAAGTGATAGGGGAAAGATTGATATCGGCAAGAACTACAAGTATCTCTTCAACTATTTACTTGCTGAGAAAGAGAAAGAATTCTCAAGTCTACTTGATTTCGCAAGTTTAGATAAAATCACTCAGTCTTTGTTTGCTACGATGCAACTTTTCCACCAAGAAGCTCAATGTCTTGCCCAAAAAATGGGATTTGACTACGATAAAGAAGTGGCTGAGAAGATGATTGAGTATGCTGAGGAGAGAGTGAAGAAGTTTGGGAATAACTAGAAAAAGGAAAAAGCGAGAGGAGAAGACTCATGATTGAAAAAGTGGAGCGCCTCATTACAGAGATTAATCGTATTCATCTAGAATATTCTAAAGATTATTTTGAAACGGGTAAGGTGGAAAAAATCAATCTCAAGCATACCTTTTCAAAAGTTCCGACGAAAGCGATTTTATCCTACCGTCTGAATTTACATGAGTCAATTAATGACTATCTGATGAAAGCGGATGTCCAAGATATTGCCTATGTTTATCGTGTCAAAACTTCTGAGTCTATTTTAGATAAAATTACACGTTTTTCAGAGCGTCAAGAGGGCTATCCTGTGAATTCCATTCTTAATGATATTTTTGGTGCTCGTATGATTTTAAGCTCCAAAGAGATAGCTCAAGTCATGGAGAAATTAGATGATTGGCAAGAGAATTACGGACTACAAAACTGGTATTTACGTGATAAAGATGGCTATGTCGGTATTTATATCTATTTTAAAAATAAAAGTAATTTTTACTACCCATGGGAACTCCAACTTTGGGATAGGAAAGATGTAGATAGCAATATCGCCAGTCATATCAAGTATAAACGAGGATTTGTGGAGTAGATATTTCAAGTGGGAATGACGATACAGGAATTGGATGAAACTCACTTACTCTATATTTTTTCTTATTCCATAATATTTACTCTCCATTCTTCGAAAGGAGTTGAACACGCCCTAAATGCTGTGTGAAATTCCTTAATACTAACCTAATCAACAAATTTTAAACACTTTAAACTACAGAAAGGGCAGTTTGGTTACTTATCGTAACTGAACACGGGACGAATCCTTTCTACATCCTTTTATCATTACACACACTCTACATTCTTTGAAAGGAGTTGAACACGCCCTAAATGCTGTATGAAAAAGATAAATTCTCTTACGAGCATCGCTCGCTTTAAGAATTTCCTATTTTCACTTTGCATTTTACGGGCTTAGTATCCTATGTCTAACATTCAAAATATGTCCCTTGAGGACATCATGGGAGAGCGTTTTGGTCGCTACTCCAAGTACATTATTCAAGACCGGGCTTTGCCAGATATTCGTGATGGCTTGAAGCCGGTTCAGCGTCGTATTCTTTATTCTATGAATAAAGATGGCAATACTTTTGACAAGAGCTACCGTAAGTCGGCCAAGTCTGTCGGGAATATCATGGGGAATTTTCACCCACACGGTGACAGCTCTATCTATGATGCCATGGTTCGTATGTCACAGGACTGGAAGAATCGTGAAATTTTAGTTGAAATGCACGGTAATAACGGTTCTATGGACGGAGATCCGCCTGCGGCTATGCGTTATACCGAGGCGCGTTTGTCTGAAATTGCTGGTTACCTTCTTCAAGATATCGATAAAAAGACCGTTCCTTTTGCTTGGAACTTTGACGACACGGAGAAAGAGCCGACAGTCTTGCCAGCAGCCTTTCCAAACCTTTTAGTCAATGGTTCTACTGGAATTTCGGCTGGTTATGCCACGGACATTCCACCCCATAATTTGGCTGAAGTCATTGATGCAGCGGTTTACATGATTGACCACCCAACTGCCAAGGTAGATAAACTAATGGAATTCTTGCCTGGACCAGACTTCCCTACAGGAGGGATTATTCAGGGGCGTGATGAAATTAAGAAAGCCTACGAAACTGGGAAAGGGCGCGTGGTTGTTCGTTCCAAGACTGAGATTGAAAAGCTAAAAGGTGGTAAGGAACAAATCGTTATCACTGAGATTCCTTATGAAATCAATAAGGCCAATCTGGTCAAGAAAATCGATGATGTTCGTGTCAATAACAAGGTAGC
>ERZ772972.813-NODE-813-length-11494-cov-3.121951_pt1 | contig 11494 bp, 21 predicted proteins | sample MGYA00580673_ERZ772972 | MGnify/ENA primary metagenome ERZ772972 (study PRJEB29015, sample SAMEA2738051) | human oral metagenome | biome: human oral; feature: human-associated habitat; material: saliva | place: China | collected 2229 ... | reverse complement strand
TACCTTCTCTTTTGAATAAATTAGAAGCCATTTCACGCCCTTTTTGGTTACCTTGAATGCTCTCACGTAAGACTTGCACGGGTGAACGTCCGATTAGTCCGTTAATAGATAAGTTTTTAAAATGTAGTAACTCTTCAGCATTTAATGTTCTCGGTTTTCCTTTGTAAACCGTCTCATAAGTTACTGTGTTAGTGTCTTCGTGGTATAACACTTTTGTAAATCGTGGATCTAACGGCACTATTTCCGTTACTTGTCCTTTTTTGTCAATTTCTAAATAGTGATAGCTATTTCCCCACAAATTCAACTGTGTCATTACAAGATGTTTCCACTCAAAGCTCGTCATATTTCTATTAGGTTGGTCTTTTAATAATCTGTAAGCTGAGTGTTTTTTCGCTTTTTCTACTGTTCCATTTACGTCTTGTAGTAAGTTCAACGGGTATTTAGCTAAGTCGTCAGATAAAACTTTTACTGAACTGTAAACCTCAGATGTGTTAATTGCACTCTCTTCGTTTATGTTGTTTCGACTACCGTTAAATATGTTTAAAAACCAATCTGACGGCTGTTGTAAGTCGCTCAACTCATTACCGCCCGTAGGTGTCTTGTTCCTAAATATCATTCTCATTTCTCACCTCCTTTCATAGCTATAGTTGTCTTTCTAACACAAAACTACATATCATCAAGCTAACACCTAACACGATAAATCCTATAGTTTTGCAAAATAAAAAGCCTGCATATACTAACGATAGCAAGCTTGTTATAAACAGTAAGAATACTGTAAATTGTATTAATTTTCTCATTAAAAGCTAATTCTCCTTTGTCAATCATATCATTTAAATCATATGTGATATTGTCGCTGTACATTGCACGTGTAAAAGCGAAAATACCCGCAGCAGCCATGTCGATACGGTCGCTTGATTTTTTCTTATCTAACATTATGTTATCCTGTGCGTCTGACTTAGTGACTGCATTTCCCATGCACCATGTTAGAGCTTTATTCCCGTCATGATGTATTTTACCCTCATACACACACTCTCTAAAGTGTTTTGTAGGCTCGTTAAGTGTTAATACACCTTGTCGGACTTCGACCATTAAATAACCTAGTTTTTCCATTGTTTGAGACCATTGAGTCGCATTATATGGGTCGTAACACACTTCTTGAACGCTGTATTTATCTCTAAGGCTTTCAATATAGTCAACAACGAAATCATAGTCGATTACTTCTCCTGGTGTTTTAACAATCCACCCTTCCTCAATCCATTGAGAGTAGTTAACTCGGTCGGTGTTCATTCGTTGGTGTAGCATATCTTCTGGCATAAATCCCTTACTACGAATAGCATAACGGTCATCACCTAACACAAATATAGAAGTTACTGCCGTTAAGTCAAGTCGCTTAGATAAGTCGACACCGACAAAACACGGTTTACCGACTAGTTCGTCGTCTGGTACTTCACAAAGTTTCCATTTTTCCATATCCATATATTTATTTTCTGGAGCGTTAACCCATATATTCATGTTTTTAGTCATGAACTTAGACATTGTTTCGGGTTTATCTAAAGCTTCATTAAGTCTCTCACGTAAGAATTTCATTCCCTCTGGATAGCTAGATAATATTGGGTTAGCTTTTACCCAGTTACTCTCATCTTTTATGTCGTCGTCCTTATCCAACTCACACACCATAGCATAATATCCGTTGTTTTCTACAGGGTTATTAGGATCTAATAGTTTACTTACATAGTCATACTCAGTTGAATAACACGGGTTATTTAGGTTAAATCCTGCTGTTGTAATGATTACAATCAATGGTTGACTCCTAGCACCTTGACCAGATTCTATTACATCTAGTATTTCGTCAGTTGGGTGTGCGTGATATTCGTCCATTGCTCCGACTTGTGGATTAAATCCGTCAGCTGTTTTCCCAGAGTCACGAGAGAGAGCCATTATATAACTATTGCTTTTCTCATGTTCAATTAAGCTTCGTGTAATTTTAAATCTATTTCTGATTTGACTACCTTGAATTTGTGCTTTAATCTCTTTGAACACAATATTAGCTTGGTCTCGTTTAGTTGCTCCGATATAAGCTTCAGAAGATGACTCGCCAAATGCTGATATCTCATAAGATAAGCAACAAGCCACATCTTGTGACTTGGCGTTTTTTCTTCCTACTTGATAATAGAACTTCCTGAAACGTCTAACTCCTGTGTCTTTGTGAATCCAACCGTAAATATTTGACCAGTTAAATATTTGAATAGGTGCAGGGTCAATATTTTCTCCTGCTAACTTACCTTTAGTGTGTTTAAAAAGCGACATCCATTCGAGAAACCTCATAGCTTTGTCGTCATCAAAAATAAACGGAAATTCTTCCGTCCCTTCTTTTTCTAAGTCGTTTAAAAATCGTAGACACGCCCATTTCTCCTTCTCACAAGCTATTCTATCGCCGTTAACTGCTTGTGCAGCCCAATTTCTCATAGCGTCTTTTAACATTATAAATTACCGAATCTTTCTTTAACTGGGTCGGCTGGTGTCTCTTTATAAGCTTTATCCATAGCAATTTTTGCTCTTGCTACTGGTGTTAGTCCTAGCTCAGATTGTAGAGAGCGTAGTGTGTTAAATAAGTCTTTTTGTCTGATTAATAACGGGTGTTGTCCGTATCCATAATCTTTAGTGCGTTCCGCTTCAATTACTTTTCCGTGTTTTCTTAATTCACGTTCTGACTCTTTATTATATCCTTGATCCGTCATCAATCCATCACGTTGAATTATCTCACTACACTTGACGTATTTTTCGTAAGTGTCACAGTAGATAGATAACACGTGTAAGTCAAGGTTGTTTAACAAGTCTATTGAGTCAGCTTGTGACACGACATATCTAAATTCTTTTTTTGCAATATCGCCTAACCATTTAGGCGGTTTTAACTTGTCATTAGGCAGCTTCATTTCTTTTTCTTGCTGTATTCTAGCTTCAATTTTCTTTTTAGAAAGTCGCTGAGTGTTACCGTTCAACACTTTCAACGACATTGGCTCTGTTTTCCTTGCCATGATATCTCTCCTTTCTGAAATTTACTTTTTTTCAAAATTTTAATTAAACGCATTTTGCGTACGGAAGAGGGCCGCCCGCTCCTAGAGACGCAGGCTTTCTCAAATTTTTGGTGGGGGGGGTATCCCCGAAACTTCACCCCCCCTACTTCTTGTAGTGTTCAATCTTGTTATGGCACTCTTTACACACACACTCGAGGTTGCTCAAATCGAGACGTCGTGACCAGTCCGTCCTGACTTCGACCTTGTGATGAACTAGGTTAGCTAGTCCACCACACATACTGCATGTGAAACAGTCACGCTTCAACGCTTGCTGTCTTACCTCTCGCCACTCTTTGCTCTTGTAAAACTTCATGACTTCATCATGCTTACGTTGTTCGTTATAAGATTTGTTTTGATATTGATTGTGTTTATTACAATATGTTCCCTTACTGATTAGCGTTCTACATTTGTGATGTTTACACTCCTTCATAAGTCACCTCCCAAATAAAAAAGAGAGATATTATCTATTTTAATATCTCTCAGTCATTCTATTACATACTACTATTATACCACAGACAAATCCGACATATCCGACAACTTTAAGAATTAAGTATAAAAAATAACTTATCTTTCATTGACTGTAATCTACGTTCAACAGTCCTAGTATGATAACATACTTCGCTCGCAACTTCTTCAATCGTTAACTTGTAAGTGTATCTGAATTTAAGTATCTTCTTATCTCTAACATCTATCAGCCCATGCTCTAGTCTATCTACACACTTAATAGCATAATCATCTTTTTCAAAGTCATAGTCAGATAATTTATTTATTATATTATTCTCATTACTATTATTGAAATTACTATTATTAGTTTTCATTTCATCATCACCAGATAATTTATCTGTCAAATAAATATTTAATTGTTTCTTGATTTTGGAATAAGCCTCAAGATAATAATCGACATCATTCCGTGTGTAATTAAATTTTTTATTCATCATCTCACCTAATCTATATAGAGTTGGGAAAGCTAGGAAAAACCAACGACTGCTTGTAAATATTATTTTGGAGAAGCTTTCACATATATTATGATCGACCTAGCTTTATTATTATTATTATATAAATATTCTAAACGCTTTTAAATAGTTCACGACAACAAATTTTGTCAATTACTTTACACATGTTTTTTATATCAGCGTTCAATTCAAACAACCATTCTTTTTTATGATATAGGTTGGACTTATTCCAGTAGAATATTACTTCGTTGTTGACTGTAATACATTTGTGTTCATAGTCCAGCTTGTAACCATAATTATATTTAGTGCTTAACCTTCTCGCTATTGAGTAGATAATATCTTCATTTCGTTGGTCTCTAGCTCTTACATTTATTTTCTCACCCACAATCACAACTGAGTCTATGAACTTATCTAACTTCATATTCAACAGATATTCTATTCGTCTGAAGTAAATCTTTTTCAAGTGATTACCTTGTCGCTTGTTAATTAATCTTCTGACTTGTAACACATTAAATTTATTACCGCCCTTAGTCCTAGTCTCAGCGATTAGTTCTTCTAAGAAATCTAAATATCCCATATCGAATTTAACTAACTCAATGTTCTCACTCATTGTGTTTAAGTAACAATAAATGTGTCTATCTAAATTCTTAACACCTAACTCGATTAACTCATGATAATCATCAAGCATTAATATATATTTATCTTTCAACATAAGCTTTTTAATATATTCAAAACTCTCAAAGTCATCTGTTGAAAAGGTATATTGTTTGTCTAGCTCCTCCATAACAGAGGGATAAAATTTAATTAAGTTTCTTTTCATTCTCCTCAACCTTTACTATAATTTTTTCTTTTTGTAAATCATCTATGAAATCTGGCACGTCCAATGCATATGATTTTTGATACAACAAGCACAATGCTACTGACAGTTCTAACATATCCAGCTCTATATATTCTTTACGTTTCTTACCTTTAATTTCTATCATTCACTAGCACCTCTTTTATTTCATCTCCAAATAAATCTATACACTCTTGAGCTATTTCTCTAGTTTTGAAGTAAGGCAATTTTTTAAAATTATCACAAACTACACACCAACCAATTTCAAGTTCGCAATCTCTATAGTCATAAAAAATATAATACTTATCATTGTTTGCTAATTCAAAATCAGGCTCCCAACCTTCATTTTTTTCTTTCGCCCATTGGTGTAGTTTAAATAATAGCTTACGTTCTTTTAGGTATTGTTCGGCTTCTTCGTAAGTTTTTAACGCTAAACCACGTTGATACGCCTTTTCAAACTCATAATAATTTAATGACTCTCCAACTAAGCATATTTCCCCTAATCCACCAACATAATAATGAAAATCTACGTCCTCTGGTACTTCTACTTCAAAAGGTTTTTTTTCTACCTCTTCCAACTTACCTATAAACTCATCTCTTAATTGTTCTACTTTCTCATTAAACTCTTTTAGTAATTCTTCTTTATTCATCTTCTTTTATCTCCTTATAAGTGAAATATTCAATCTCATTTACATTAATCACTTCATAACTTCCTAAATTTAGAAAATTACCTTCACTTCTCTTAAAACATGTGTCAAATAACCAATCTAACTCAACATCACTAATTATTAAATTTAATATCCTACCACTTTTAAATACAATCGTTAAATTAAAATTTACAATTTCGTTCATTTTTTACCCCCCTAATCGTCTAATTCTCCGTTATATTTTGGCATTTCCATCCAGTAAATAATATTATCGTCAGTATATTCAAAGCCTACCCCATTATCAAATTCTATCCAGATATCTGTATATGTATCGGCATATCCTCCTGTAGCTAATGGATAAGTCACTAACACTTCTTCATCAATTTCAGGCATAGGTCCTTCCCACATAGTTTTATAACTATGTTCTGTTTGTTCCTCTATAGGTACCGGCTTTACTATTAATTTATTCCATTTCATTATCTTTCTCCTTTATTCATGTAAACTTATACATAAATTAGCAACGCCCCAGATCGCTGTAAATAAATATACATCCTCTTTTTCAAATGTACGTCCAAACAATTTATACAGCAACCCAACCAACACCATCAATACTAACCATTCAAAAATATATCCTAACATTCTAATAGCTCCTTATCCTCGTATATATTACCAAGTACAACACAACCATCATGAGTAGTACTATCTAGTGGAATACTTAATTTAGGTTTTTCATATTCAACCTTTGAACCAAGCATCTTATCTATTTTATTATCCCAAGGATCTTTCATAACATACAACTCAATAACATAAGCGCCATACTCATTCTTGCATATTACACCTCTAAGCGTTCCAACATCTGGATGTCTTCGCACATATTCCACGATATTCCCAGTATAAATATTGGCCCCGTTCTTATCTTTGAACCCCGTGTTATCCATAAATTCAACGTCTGAAAAATTTAATGTTCCTACAGTATTATCAATATCTTTAACAACAACAACTTTATAATTAAAGTCCATCTCTATTACTTCTAATACCTTCTTGTCTTTCTTACTATAAATCTTAGGTTGTAACATATTACTCACTCCTTCTAGTTATTAAATCTTACTTATCACCAACGAAAATAAGAATTTTTACTTTTTTCTCTGTAGGTATAACCTTAATATCAATAATTTCTTCAGTTTCCTTATTAAACTCTTGTAAGTCAATGAATGAATTATTAATATAATCTTCAATAAACCCTTTAACTCCATCCACTGTATTGCAATCTAGTTCTTCAATTCTATTTAATTTATTAAACATATCTTTTAATCTCCTTGTTCTTCAATTTCATCTTCTTCATCGTCTTCAACTTCTATAAGCACGTATGAATTACCATTTTTATACCTTTCATTACCATAAGCCCATATAGTGCTTTTTGGTTTACCAGTGTACCTACAAATTTCTGGTATAGTTCCCATGCAAATAAAAGTATCGCGATGATAAAAAGCATAAATCTTTTTAAAAGTTTTTTTCTTTGCCATATTCTTTTTACTCCTTCAAGAGTTCAAATTTCAAAGTTACTAAGATTTTATATTTATCATCAGAAGCCCATTCTGTATCAGCTAAGTAATAACCAAGTAACTTCTTCAGTTTTATTTCCTGGATAATCTCCCACGGTGTAGGGTTATGCAGCACGACTTTAATTACATCATCACAATTCATAACCTTTCACCTCCAACGCTTCACATAGTTTCCTTAAGGTTCTATATCGACAATGTTCAACGCCCGTTCTTCTTAAATTCTTAATACTTCCAACAGCTAACCCAGTTTTAGCAGCTAGTTCCTCGTTAGTAATTCCTTTTTCATACATCACCTTATCGAACTTACTTCTGAATTTACGTTGTTGTTCCATTGCCTTCACCTTCTTTTTCTTCTAGTTCCCAGGCCATCAACTTATCAACATGGTTTTTCATTTGCTCGACCATATAACTCTCAAAGTCAAAGCCCAGTTCTGTTTGTAACGTTTCTAGCATCATTTCACGGTCATAATAACGACCGCTTCTCCAATCTAGTGTTACATCCAGGTACTTATCTAAGAAATCTACTAACCTTTTCTTACCATATCCATAATTTACTCTTAAATTACATGCAATGGCCAACGCACAATCAACAAACACAACTTTCTTTTCTAAGTTCACCAAGCTGGCCAGATCCTTAGCACGTTTATTAAAGGCCATTTCTTCTTGTATACGTTCCTGGGTACTAATTCTTTTTTTATCTTGTTTACTCTTTTTCTTTTTAATCTTCTTAACCATTGTTATCCTACCTTCTTTTATAGCTCGTAAGCTTTAACAAATACACCACTGATTTTATCGTACCTTTTCTCACTAACAACCTTGCTGACATGTGAGTCATCCTTCCAGAACCCCATATAAGTCATCCTATCAATAAAAGTCTTAGCTAGATTATCAGCATCTGGCTTAACCACGTGGTAGTCACCAGGTACCTTATCTTTCTCTACTGGAAAACACCAATACAACTCTACCCCAATAGGAGCATTTAACATTTCATCCTTATGTTTCGGAGCAAACCCAGCAAGACCATTTTCAAAAATGCTTTTTGCTTCTTTTAATCGTGGTGAGTCAAAAATAATTGGTTTACCATTTTTAACCGAAATAATTTTATCCTGGTGTGTTACCTTTGGAATTTTTTTCAGTGGGACAAAAAACTGAATTGCCATTTTTAATTTTCACTTCCTTAACTCCATTTTATTTTTTTACCATTTTCCATTTTTAGCAGCCCGTCACTTAAAATATTTCCTGGCTGAATTGCATTTACAGTAATTCCATAGGCACCTAATTCAGCTGCCAAGGACCTTGTAAAGCCTATTACTCCTGCCTTTGATGCAGAATAGTTTACCTGACCTATATTACCAACTAGGCCTGCTAGCGATGATATATTTATAATGCGACCTGACTTCTGCTTTGACATCTTTCTGGCTACCTGCTTAGAGCAGTTAAATATACCCTTTAGGTTGGTATCTATTACCTGGTCGAAGTCGTCCTCCTTCATCCTAGAAAACAACTTGTCCCTTGTTATACCTGCATTATTTACTAGGACATCTATCCTACCATGCTCTTCATATATCTTATCAAAGGCATCCTCAACCTCCTGAAAGTTCTTTACATCGAACTTGACAGAGAATACCTCTAAGCCCCTTGCAGTCAACTCATCAACTATAGACTTGGCCTTTTCATCAGAGCTTACATAGCTAAATCCAACCTTGAATCCATCAGAGGCTAGCTTTTCTACTATGGCCCTTCCAATACCCCTAGATGCTCCTGTTACAAAGGCTACCTTTTTTATATCATTCATTTTAAATCCTCCAAATCTATACCCTCTATATCAGATATATTTTGTATGTTTATGACTTTTACATCCTTGTTTATCTTTTTTACAAAGCCACTTAGGGACTTGCCCGGCCCTATTTCTATAAAGACCTGACAACCATCTGCAACCATATTTTCAACGCAGTCTATAAACCTGACTGGTGAGCACATCTGGTCCTTAAGATTTTCTACTATGGAGTCAACCTGCCTGTAGTTTTTTCCCGACAAGTTAGTATAGACATCCATGCTAGGCTCCTTAAAGTCGACCTTGCTTAAGTAGTTATCTGCAAAGTCTTGGGCTGCCTGGTTCAAGATTTGTGTGTGGAAGGGACCTTCGACATTTAACCTCATGAACCTCTTTATCTTGGCCTCCTTGCATTTTTCTTCAAACCTGTCAAGGGCCTCAAATTCTCCACCTACCACTATCTGGCCCGGTGAGTTTAGGTTGCATACTGCTAGTACATCATCCTCTTTTGCTTGATCTACAAGGTCTTGAATAGTCTCTAGGCAAGTCTTCATAACTGCCACCATAGACCCCTTGCCTCCAGCTCCTTGGCCCATGATAAGACCCCTATTTTTCACTAGGTCTATCCCCTCATCAAGGGAGAATACGTCTGCTGCACACAGGGCAGTATATTCTCCCAGGCTTAGGCCTAGACTAGCAGATACACCTATGTCATTTGGATCTAAAACCCTATCTTTAAGCTCTTGATATAGGCTAAGGCTATTTAAAAATATGGCCACCTGACCATACCTAGTCTTTGACAGTTGGTCAAGGCTGGCCTGTTCAACCACCGAATATGTGTGGTCATCAAGGATTTCCTTGGCCCTCTTATATACTGGACTAGCTATCAAGTCCCTACCCATGCCCTCATACTGGGAACCTTGGCCGGGAAATAGTACTCCTATCTTTTTACTCATTCTTAACCTATCCTTTCACTATCTAAATATAACTTGTGGCTACTTGCTTAAAGCTCCAAGCCCCTGACTACCTCCTGGTAGCCCTTCATCAAGTCCTCTATTATATCCTTACAGGATTCTCTCTTGTTTACTAGGCCTGCTATCTGGCCTGCCATTACTGAACCATTATCAACATCACCATCAACTACTGCCTTTCTTAGGGCACCAGCACCAAAGGCTTCTAGTTCTGCCTGGTCTGCCCTAGCATCCTCCATGGCCTTGAACTTCTTGGCAAACTTGTTCTTGATGACCCTTACTGGATGACCTGTGGAATTACCTGTTGTCAAGGTAGATGTATCCTTGGCCTTTAGGACCTTTTCCTTATATGGCTCGCTGACATTACATTCATCAGCCACCAAAAATCTAGTACCAACCTGGATACCACTGGCACCTAGGCACATTGCTGCAGCGAAACCCCTGCCGTCAGCTATACCACCAGCTGCAATGACTGGTAGGGATACGGCATCTACTATCTGGGGAATCAGAGACATAGTGTTGGTAACACCAACATGGCCTCCTGCCTCAGCACCTTCAGCTATCATGGCTACAACACCATCATTTCTTTCCATTCTTATGGCCTGGGCTACTGATGGTACTACTGGTATTATCTTTACACCATGTTCGTTTAGCTTGCTAAAATATTTACCTGGATTACCTGCTCCAGTTACTACTATCTTTACACCCTCTTCGATTACGGCATCTACTACCTCATCTATAAATGGACTAAGTAACATAAGGTTAAGGGCAAAGGGCCTGTCTGTAAGTCCCTTGATCTTCCTCACCTCATTTACAACCCAGTCCTTGGGTGCATTACCTGCTGCTATTATGCCTAGGCCACCTGCATTTGATACGGCTGCTGCCAACTCGGCATCTGATACCCAGGCCATGCCCCCCTGAAAAATAGGGTAGTCTATGCCCAACAGAGTACATATTTCCTTGTTTTTCATGGCTCTTACTTTACCTTTGCTATATAGTCAGCTATCTTCTGAGGCGTTCTTAGACCTTCTATAGCCTCGTCTTCTACTTCTATATCGAATTCATCCTCTATTTCAGTCATTATGTCCATTACGTCTAGAGAATCTGCTTCTAGGTCCTCCTGGATATCACTGTTGTCCTTTATATCTTCTAGTTCTATGTCTAACTGGTCTGCTAATATTTCCTTTATCTTTGTTATCATTTTTACAATCTCCTTTTCATTTACCTTTAATATTTTTGTTTTTATTTTTAGTTTTAACTATACTTGTCTGTCGTTTATTTCTATCTTTCTTTTACTTTAAGCCATTTAGCTTGCTTGTGTTGCTTTTTAATAATAATATTATTAATACTCCTTCTACTTTTTCCTTATCCTCAGTAGGAAGCCACCGTAACTTAGGCCCCCACCAAAGGCTATCGAAAGTATCCTCTTACCGTCTATTTGGTCAAGGTCCCTTTCTGATAGGACATCCTCGACTACCTCATTTAAGGCAAGGGGTACGCTGGCTGCCGATGTATTACCATACTTGTCAAGGTTTACAAACCACTTGTCCTCTGGTATTTGACTCTTTATAGCCAGGGTTTCTATTATCCTCTTGTTGGCCTGGTGTGGCACTATCAGCTCTATATCATCTCTTGATAGTCCCCTGTCACCCAATAGCTTGTCGACTACCTTGACACC
>ERZ772972.812-NODE-812-length-11497-cov-37.165356_pt1 | contig 11497 bp, 9 predicted proteins | sample MGYA00580673_ERZ772972 | MGnify/ENA primary metagenome ERZ772972 (study PRJEB29015, sample SAMEA2738051) | human oral metagenome | biome: human oral; feature: human-associated habitat; material: saliva | place: China | collected 2229 ... | reverse complement strand
CCTGCGCGTCACGGCTTCTTTGACCGCATCCCCGGCATGCGTAGCGGCGCTCTCTGGGCGCACCTGCTGTTCATCCTGGTTGCCCTCTACGCCTTCGACTACGTGACGCACGCGGCGGCTGACGATATTTACGTGTACCGCCTGGGCGCTGTCTCCCTCGCGGATGGCCCGGACGGCTACCAGCTGTACACCTTCAGCACGCGCGGCCTGCCGTTCACGTACCCGCCGTTTGCGGCGCTGCTCTTCTACCCGCTCGCGTTCCTCACCGAACCGCAGAGCATGCTGCTGATTACCGCCATTATTTGCGCGCTCAGCTACTGGTGCGCGTACCTGCTGTACTCCTACGCGCGGAGCCGTTCGTGGCGTTTGCCGTTGCAGAAGCACCTGGGTCATTGGGGTATGGTGTCGCTGATTGCGGCGCTGATTTGGATGTGCGGCCCGTGGCGTTTGACCACGCATTTTGGGCAGATTAATGCCATCATTTTGGCGCTGATTCTTGCCGATTTTATGCGCCCGGCAACCCGCGTTCCGCGCGGTGTGCTGCTGGGTATTGCGGCGGGTATTAAGCTGACCCCGCTCGCGTTCGGTCTGCTGCTGCTCATGCGTAAGGACTGGAAGGGCATTGCGACCCTGGGCGCGAGCTTCGCCGCGACCGTGGGTATCGGCTTTCTGGTGATTCGTGAGGAGTCGCTGACGTTCTGGTTCCACGCGGTGCGTGACACTTCGCGTGTGGGTTGGTTCAGCTATTTCGATAACGTGTCGATTATGGGTGCGCTGACCCACGCGGGCCTGCAGCATCACCTGACGGCGACCGCCCTGTCCGTGGTGCAGGTGGCGTTGACCCTGCTGATTGTGCTGGTCACCGCGGTTCTGCTGGTTCCGCTGATTCGTGCCCGCGCGCTCATGGCGCAGCTGGCGCTGACCGCGTTCATGATGCTGCAGATTTCGCCGATTAGCTGGTCGCACCACAACACCTGGTACCCGCTGATGCTCGCCGCCGTGGTTATGGAGATCTTCCCGCTCATGTACCAGCGGGTCAGCTCCTTTGTTTTCACACTGGCTGTTGTCTTGGCGACCGCGGCGCTGGTGGGCATGTACATTTCGCCGTTCTGGATCGTGCTGGCGTTCTCCCCGCACTTCAGCTCGGATCAGATTCTGATGGTGCCCGAAGGCTCCCTGGGCCTGATGGCGGGTACCATGCCGTACCAGTTGATGTACCTGTTTATTTTGGTGACGTTCTTCGTGTACCTGGCGAATCGTCAGCTGGTGGGGCGTGCGGCACGTGCCGCGGGCGTTGAACTGGCGGAGGCGAAGTATTCCCGCTAAAGAGGCCGCCCGCTCATGGTGGTTGCTCATTCATGGCGGCGGGCGCCTCCAGCAGGGCGTCAGCCCACCGGGCAGAACCCCAGAAGCATAGCCTCCCGGCATAAAAGTATCCGGGCATAAAAATATTCCGGCATAAAAGTATCCCCCGCACCCATGACGGATGCGGGGGATACTTTTATACCCAGCCTGCTGATTTAGTCAGCCAAGCCGCTAGTTAGTGCCGATGCTCCAGGTAACGTTGGAGTCGGTACGAACCTGCAAGTAGCTCTTGTTGCTCTGAACCCACTGAATGCTGCTCTTCACCGGCGACAGGGTCGAGGAGAAGAACGGGTCGTTCTTCGTCGCGTTCAGAACGCTGAAACCGCGGGTGGTCGGGCCGCTGGTCTGGAACTCCATGGTCGCCTCGGTGCCTTCGTAGGTGAAAGCGTAGTGGTTCATGGTGCTCTGGAACTTCTCACCCTTCTTGTAGTTGGGTGCGGAGTCTGCATCGTAGACGCGGATGGTCCATTCGCCCTTACCGGTCAGGTCCAGCTTGCGAGTGGGGGTGGAGTGGCCGCTCGCGTCGATCCACGCGGTGCCCTTGAGCTCCTTGCCGTCGCGGGTCGAGTCGATAACGCTCACACCTGCGCTGCTGTTGCCCTTCTCATCACGGCTGGAGATGAAGGCGTTAACCACACCCTCTGCGGGCTTGAACTCGTAGTAGAGCAGGCCTGCGGACACATCGCCCTTGATCTTCTCAATCTCAATGGTGTCCTTGTTGTCGGTGACGGTCTTCTTGTACTCCTTGAACTCACCCTCGGGCATCTTCGCTTCAGCAGCAGCAACCGGTGCAGCCGAAGAAGCCGAAGCCGCTGCCGCGCTCTCAGATGCGGGTGCCGCAGAAGAAGCCTCAGAGGATGCCGCCGCGGAGGACGCCTCAGCGGAAGTAGCCGCCGCGCTCGCAGACTCGGAAGAACCGGAGGTGGGGGTCGAGCCGCCACGCGGAATCAGCATGACAATCGCCAGGATGAGAACAATCAGCAGAGCCAGCGCACCACCGATAACACCCCAAATCTTAGTGCCGGAGAACAGGCCCTTCTTCTCGGAGCCGTCCTCGCCCTGATCTGCGGGCTCGGTGACGTAGGGGTTGCTCAGCGCCACGGTTGCCTGGTCCTGATCGGACACCTGACCCGCGTAGGGCTGCTGAGCGTTGTACGGCTGACCCTGGTAGGGGTTGTTCTGGTACTGACCGCCCTGGACGTTCTGGCCGCCCTGCGCGTTCTGGTCGCCCTGGAAGCCCTGACCCTGGTACTGGCCACCCTGGAAGCCCTGGCCCTGGAAACCATCAGCCTGGTTCGGCTGGAAGCCGTTCGGTGCCTGACCCGCCGGAATGAACTGTGCGTTCTGGCCGCCCTGCACGTTCTGACCGGGCTGTTCAGACAGGTTCACGGTACGCTCGGACAGGTTGACGGTGCGCTCGGTTTCCGGAGTGTGGAACTCAACGAGCGGAGAGCTCTCGATGGTGTGCGGAGCCCCTTCGGTGGAGGCGGGAACCTCAGCAACGGGGGCTTCAGCAACGGGAGCCTCAGCGACCGGTTCAGCAGCCGCCGGTGCCTCGGGAGCAACCTCGGCGACGGGCTCTGCAACAGGCTCAGCAACCGGAGCCTCAACAACGTGCTGCTCGGAAGCAGCCTGCTCAGCAACAACAGGCTCAGAAACAACAGGCTCGACAACCGGCGCTACGGGAGCTTCAACAGCCTCAGCGGCGGGCTCTGCAACTACAGGCTCTTCAGCGGGAGACTGGGACGCGAGAACCTGCTCGGGCAGAGTGGTGCCGGTCAGCGGAACCTGAGTCAGGTGACGCATCGGCTTGGGCTCGGAGGAACCCTCAGCGGACTCAGCCGCGGGTGCCTCTACCTGCTGCGCCTCAGCGTGGGATGCCTCAATGGGGGATGCCTCAGCCTGGGGTGCTGCCACCTCCGGGACCTCGACGATCTGCTCACCTTCGAGCTCAGCGGCGAGCTGCTCCAGGTCAACGTCCTCAACGGTCAGCGGTGCCGCAACCTCGGCGGGCTGCTCAGCCTCAACAGCGGGCTCAACAGATTCAGCTGCGGGTGCCTCAACAACCTGCTCGGCGGGCTGTTCAGCGGGAGCCACCTCAGCAGCGGGCTCCTCGGGAATCAGCGGCTCAATAGTGGCCTCTTCAACCTGAATGGGTTCGGGCTCGGGCTCTTCGACCCACAGCTGCCAACCTTCAGGAACGGGACCCCACGCGGGGTCAGGACGCCACGTGGGAGTGGGGGCCCATCCGGCAGGAGGAGCGGGCCAGTTGGGCGGCGGATTGAAGACGAGTGCCATAAGAAAGCAGCCTTTCTGGTGCTGAAAAAACACCCCGGAAGAGCGGTCATCAGCGACTATGTATATGAGCGTATTATCGCTACAAATTATTGCATAGGTTCAGAAAATGAACCCCGCGAATGGTGGGTTTTTGGCCTTATTCACGGCTTTTTCAATGGTTTTGAAACATTCTGTATCAATCAGTACTTGAAGGTTTCCGCATGCCTGGTCACCCCCGAACCCGCTGAGACTAGGATTAAAGGCTGAGGCTAGGATTAAAGAATGAACACGATACCGCCTCCCGCGCCCCCGCAGGTAGCCGCCGGAACCCCCGCCGCTACTGCGCCTGCCGGTCTTGCCTACCACCGTCTCTCCCACGCCGACCCGAAATCCCGCTGGTTCTCACCCCTGCTGGAAGGTCTGCTCGGCGTCGCCGTATTTATTGGCCTCAACCTGATGATTTCAGTTGCCCTGGCTGCGGCGATTATGGGTTCGGGACTTTCCCTCCAGGATGTAGCGACGAACCGCGCCGTCATCATGGAATACCCGGCGCTGTTCGCGCTGACCTTCCTCTCCCTCATCGCCATCGTGCCTTCGCTCTTTATTGCGCGCCTGGTCGTGGGCCCTAAGCCCTGGGGTCTGATTCATTCGGTGGCGGGCCGCCTGCGCCGCTCACTGCTGCTTCCGTATCTGGGTTTGAGCTTTGCGGTTTACGGCATCTACTACGCCGTAGCGTTGGCGGTGAGCGGTGCGAGCCTGCCCGAATACCGCTATTTTCAACCTCCACAGGTTGAATTTTGGGTTTATGTGGCGATGATGCTGCTCCTCGTGCCCGTGCAGTGCTACGCCGAAGAGCTCGCCTACCGCGGCTTCATGATGCAGATGCTTGGCCGCTGGCTCCGCACCCCCTGGCTGCCGATTGTGCTGCCCGCAGTACTGTTCATGCTCTCCCACGCCTACGATCCCTGGGGTCAGAGCACGATTCTTGCGATGGGTATTTATGCCGGTTTCCTCTGCTGGTACACCGGCGGTCTGGAAGCCTCCATCAGCCTGCACGTGGCAAATAACGTGATCCTGATGCTGCTGTCCATGGTGGCTGGCATGGATCCCTTCGCCTCCGAGGGCGTGACCCCCGTGGATGCGCTACAGGGTATCGCGCTGGAAGGCCTGTACGTGGTGCTCGCCTGCCTGATCTTCAATGCACGCGCTCGTCATGGCGAGGTTTCACGTGAAACACAACCGCTCAAGGTTGATAACTAAAGGGTGCGGTGGGCTGCGCTAGCCCAGCTACCCCAACCCGCCCGTCCCGCCCCATGCGAGCCTCACCAGGGCTCATACTCCACGCCGCGTGGATTATCAGCCCGGGTCACCCCGTCAACACCCAAGAAAAGGTAGGGTTAAACCATGACTGTTGATGCTGTAAAGAATATTGAAGACCTCGCCGCATTCGTGGCGGATTCGCCGGTCTCGTACCTCGCCGCGCGCACGGTAGCGCGCCGCCTGCAAGCAGCAGGCTTTACCGAGCTCGTAGAGACCGAAGCATGGGGCCCGCAGGTCGCAGCCGGCCGCCACTTCGTCGTTCGCGACGGCGCGATTATCGCCTGGGCTGGCGGCGCAAAGGCACAGAAGGCAAGCGGCTACCGCGTGCTGGGCGCGCACACTGACTCGCCCTCCCTGAAGGTCAAGCCCTCCTCCTCCATCACCACGAAGGGATGGCACCAGATCGCTGTTGAGAACTACGGCGGCGCACTGCTGAACTCCTTCCTGGACCGCGAACTGTGTGTGGCGGGCCGCCTCACCGTCCTTGAGGGCGGCGAGCTGAAGGACCGCCTGGTGCGCACCGGCCCGATTGCGCGCATCCCGCAGCTGGCACCGCACCTGGACCACAAGCGCAACGAACTGGTGCTGGACAAGCAGTTCAACATGTACCCCGTGTGGGGCGTGGACCCGGCAGAGAACGACGTGCTCGGCTACATGGCGAAGCACGTGATTGACGGTGAGCCGGTCGATCCGGAAAGCATTGTGGGTTATGACCTGCTGTTCGCTGATTCGCAGCCGCCGCGCCGTTTTGGTGCCGATCAGGAGCTGTTCGCTTCCGGTCGCCTGGATAACCTGTCTTCGGTGCATGCGGGTTTGACCGCGCTGGAGCGTTACGTCGCAGATAACGCGGACGAGCACGCCACCGAGACTGTGATGCTTGCGGCGTTTGACCATGAGGAGCTTGGCTCTGAGTCGCGTAGTGGTGCGGCTGGCCCGTTCCTGGAGGATATTCTGGTGCGCCTGTCCGCTGCGCGCGGTGAGAGCACGGAGGAGTACCGCCGTTCGGTGGCGGCGTCGTTCTGCCTGTCGGCTGATGCCGGTCACCTGGTGCACCCGAACTATCAGGGTCACCACGACCCGACCGTGCAGCCGCTGCCCGGTGGCGGCCCGCTGCTGAAGATTAACGCGAACCAGCGTTACGCAACGGATTCGGTGGGTGCTGGGGTGTTCGCGGCGGCGTGTGCGAAGGCTGGTGTGCCGTATCAGGAGTTTGTGTCGAATAATAATATGCCGTGTGGTTCGACGATTGGCCCGATTACGGCGACTCGCCTGGGTATGCGCACCGTTGATGTGGGTATTGGTCTGCTGTCGATGCATTCGATGCGCGAGATGTGCCATGTGGACGATATGGCGTACATGACGCGCGCGGTGGAAGGCTTCTTCCGTCTCTAAATTGAACCCCGCTGAGGTATGAGCAGCTGGGGAGTGGGCGCCGGGAACCTTAGGTTCCCGGCGCCCATATCTTTTAAAAATTTTTCAAAATTTTTCGGGGGGGGGGAGTGTTTACCTCTTGAATAGGGTTCATGTTTGCTGTAAAGTAACCCACAATACGTAATATACGTGTTGCACATTACTTGTTTTTGAGAAGTTTTCACCAATGATGGTGCGCCATCAGCTCGTCACCGGCGTAGCGAGCGAACCCCAATTTGAAAGGCGGTTCCCATGTTCTTCGATATTTCTGTGTTCCTGCTAGTGGTTTTGGTCATTGTGGGTCAGCTGAAAAAAGCACCACCAAGGTTGCTAAACAACCCTGGCTATCAGAAGGAGAGGGAGCAGGTGCGAAAGCACCGGCGTATCCTGGATATGCTCAGCCTGAGTTTTGCTCTTGCCCTGATGATTATTCAGTGGGGTGGCCCCCTGACGACGCTTGCCTTTCGGGCGTGCGTTATTTGGTTGATTCCCAGCCAGCTGTATGATCTCTGGCAGAAGTTCAATGTGCCGCGTGGGGTACTCTTCGCGTGTGCTGTCGCGCTAATCATTATTGAGTTTGGATTGGCGCTCCTACCCTAACCTGCATCCTATAACAGTTGTGGCGGCGACCGAACAACGGTCACCGCCACAACTATTTTTAAGATGAGACAGACTCAGATTAGACGGGTTTCGATTAGACAGGGTTGTCGGGGCTGGGCAGGGTTACCACCTCAGACCAGCGAGTATCCTTAGCGGCCGCACGGTTCGCGTCGCTCTTCTGCTTCACATCGGCAGGTGCCTGCTGCGCCCACAACTCAAAAGCAACAATGTAGTTCTCAGGGTAGTTTGCCGCGAGCAGTTCCTGTCGGGTCGGGAAGTACTCCTTACCCTCTCGAATATCGACGTAGTTGCTTGCCTTGTAGGGGTCTGCGCTCTGGATGTCAGCACGCGGGCCGGAGGCTACCTTTCCGCTTGCCACGTTATTGCCATCGATTGCGCGCACCCACGCTGCGGCGTAGGCGTGATCAGCCTTGTTCTTCTCGTACAGTGCCAGGCACTCGGCTCCCGCTGATTCAGCTTTGGCGCGGGTGGGGAAGTTTGCCTGGTTGCGCACAACATGCCGCGCAGAGACGTAGGAGGGGAGTGCTGTTCCGCGGTCGGCGCTGATAGCTTCCTGCTGCTTGAGAGTTTGAGCTTTCGCGGCTTCGTCAGGTTCAAGGCAGGGGGTAGACGTCTTCTTCGCCGCGGAAGAGGAAGCGGACCCGGTGGCACTTGTTGTTGCTGGGGATGAAGCCACGGTCGTATTCGAGGGTGCGGGAGTGTTTGATGCCGTGCTGGTGGAGCTGCCGCATGAGGCAAGAAATAGGGGAAGAATCGCCAGCGTGGCACTGCGTCGTAGACCGCTGGAACGGAACGAAAGAAAAACAGGGGTGTGGGTCATGAGACCACCTCACAAGAGGGATGGAACGATATATTGCGTCTAAACATACCCGAATATTTGATATGTGGTCAATGGAAAATATCATCTTACTTTTAAAACCAACACTCTAGACACAAGGTATGCTACCCAGTAGTCTTAAGGTTCTGACCTGCTTAAATATGAGGTAGATAGGGTAAGAGTGCGGAGATTTTGCAGGTCGCCTACCTATCCCAGTATTGGCTTTTGGGCTTAGTGGATATGAAAAACAACATTGAGGCTATGCGTTCGGTGTTGTACTACTAGCGTTTTATGCTCTTGAAAGGAAATGACATCATGAATTCTACTTATAAGATGTTCGCCGTAAATGAGAAAATAATTTTGTATATCTTGTTTCTCATTGTATTGCAATTTTTCTATATTTTCCCAACTAGCCTGTATATAGATTTCTATAGATTTGTCTCGCCATGTGATAGGTGGCAAAGTGCATATTTCGACTATATACCCTTCTTTGTGGTGGGAGTTGTATTAGCTAGCTTGTGGCAAATCTTTAGTATATGGCTGGGTGTAAAGCTTCGCATAGGTATTTTTTGGATTGCATCTCTATATTTAGTTTTTAAAATGTATGGGACTTATGAAATTTTAAAAGGCAATATCTTAAGTTCATGTAAAGTCCCTACAGAATATATGCATGGAATATTGTGGCCATATGATCTACAGGCATTCATTCTCTTGGGTCCCGATATTGTCTCATGCATTATTTTTATAGCAGTTTTTATTGCATGTTCTAAGCGTAGCTACTGGATACCAACCCTCGCAGCTATAGCCGCATTCGTTACGCAGTGCGTCATCTTGGTACTGCTCTGGGAATACGTTAGGGGACTTATCTACTATCTCCTCTAGAAGCTTTGGGCCGTCGAGGTGCAGGCCCTTACGGAGCTCGAGGTTCCTTGAAAGGCGCTCTGACCGTGCTCCTCCGGGTATGTTGGCTTCTGCTGATTACCGGGCAAATAGCAATATTTGAGACAGGTGCTTTGGTGCCGTGTTTACCTCAACAGCCCGATAGTCTCAGTGTTTACGCAGGTCAATACGCTAAACAAACTTGTCCGTCGATTTTCCTCCGAGGTGTTGGATTTTAAAAAATAAACATAATTTTCTCTTGACCATGTATCAAAACCGCCCGTATAGTGAGGGTCAATTCGGCATGTTCCAGCCCACGATGAGGTGACATTATGGCCCTGAATTCTAGGACCCCCAACCCCCGCTATAGCGCACTGCGATACGGCGCCGCTCTCTTAACCCTGCCCCTGTTCCTTGCCGCCTGCGGCGGTGCAAACACCGAGGCAAGCAGCACCTCCTCACCCTCCACGGCGAGCGCCTCAGCAACGGCAAGCACCACGCCGCACATCAGCTGCTCCTCATACTCCGCCGAAGATCTCGCATCAGCAGAAGCCGCCAAGCCCGTCCCGCGCACCGATGAACAATACCCCGCGTACATCGAGTACCGGCACATCCTCGCAGACGGCGCCCACATCATTGAGCCCAGCGAACTCGACAGCAACTGCCACGCCGCACTCAAAGCAGGGCGCAGTGCCCTCCCCGAATACGTCCAAAGTATCGATGTCTACAACGCCCGCCCCAGCGTCGGACTTACCGACCCCTTCGCCGGTAGCGAGTACCGAGACATCAAGAACCGCAACGAATTCATCCCCCACCGCGCCGACCTGGAAGAAGCCGGGTACCCCGAGGTAACCATCCGGCTCTACGAAAAGTGGTACGAGGCAGCCCCCGCAGACATCAAGACGCTCAGCGACGCGAACCGTGCACGATTCCTCGCCACAAGCGCCTACCAGCAGTGGAAGGCCCAGCCCCAAACCCCCAGCAGCTCCCGCCCATAAACCCACTCACGCATAAGCCCGCGCAAAAAGAGTTGTGGCGGTGACCGAACAACGGTCACCGCCACAACTCTTTAAAGGCTCATTACCGGGCTTATTTTTTTTTGGGGGGCTACTTGCCCTTCACCTCGCGTGCCAGAGCCAGCAGCTCCTCATGCACCGTCGTATCGCCCGTAACCTCCGGGTGGAAAGAAATACCAATCAGGTTGCCCGAACGCACACCCACAATCTTCCCCTCATGACGAGCCGTCACCTGCACACCCTCACCAGTGCCAGTTACAATCGGCGCACGAATAAACGCCGTATCAATAACCACCTCATCACCGGCAGGGGTCAGCCACGGCAGGCGCACCTCCGCAGAATCAACCTGCGAACCAAACGCGTTACGACCCACCGAAACATCCAAAACACCCAGCGACTGCTGACCCGGTGCCGGATCATCAATACGCTTCGACAACATAATCAGGCCAGCACACGTACCCAGAGTCGGCATGCCCGAAGAAATCGCCTCAATCAGCGGCTCACGTACACCAAAAATACGGGTCAGGCGGTCAATTGTTGACGACTCACCACCCGGCAAAACCAGCGCATCCAGACCCTCAAGCTGCTCCGCGGTACGCACCCAACGCACCTGCGCACCCAAAGACTCCAGCATCTCCGCATGCTCACTCACGCCGCCCTGCAACGCCAAAACACCAACCGTCAAACCCTCACCCGGCAAAATACCGGTAGGCTGAACCTTCTCAACCATCACCGCTCCCTTCACAAAACAACAAACACAACAAACACAAGGAGGGTGGGACCCGCCTCAGCGAACCCCACCCCCTCATCAAACACTCACCCCGAATGCGGGGTGCGCGCACGAATTACCAGCCGCGCTCCGCCAGGCGGTGCGGTGCCGGAATGTCAGCAACGTTAATGCCGACCATAGCCTCACCCAGGCCGCGAGAAGCCTCAGCAACCTTCTCCGGGTCATTGTAGAAAGCAGTAGCCTTCACAATAGCCTTCGCACGAGCAACCGGGTCGCCCGACTTGAAAATACCGGAACCAACGAACACGCCGTCAGCACCCAGCTGCATCATCATTGCAGCGTCAGCGGGGGTAGCCACGCCACCAGCGGTGAACATCACCACGGGCAGCTTACCGGTCTGAGCAACCTCACGAACCAGCTCGTACGGTGCAGCCAGTTCCTTAGCCTTCACGTACAGCTCGTCGGGCATGGTGTTGTACAGGCCCTGCAGCTCAGCAATCTGACGCTTAATGGTGCGGATGTGCTTAGTCGCCTCAGAGACGTCACCGGTGCCAGCCTCGCCCTTCGAACGGATCATAGCGGCACCCTCGGTGATACGGCGCAGAGCCTCACCCAGGTTGGTAGCACCGCACACGAAAGGCACCTTGAACTGGTGCTTATCAATGTGGTTCACGTAGTCAGCGGGAGAAAGAACCTCAGACTCGTCAATGTAGTCGACCTTCAGGGTCTCCAGAATCTGAGCCTCAACGAAGTGGCCGATGCGTGCCTTCGCCATGACCGGAATCGAAACAGCATCAATGATGCCCTCAATCATGTCCGGGTCAGACATACGAGCCACGCCGCCCTGCGCACGAATATCCGCGGGAACGCGCTCGAGAGCCATGACGGCAACAGCGCCAGCATCTTCAGCGATCTTAGCCTGTTCGGGGGTGACGACGTCCATGATGACGCCGCCCTTGAGCATGTCGGCCAGGCCGCGCTTAACAAGCGGGCTGCCGGTTACGGTGTTGTTATCAGTCATGACCTTATCTTCTCACGTTCTGAGTGTTCGCGCGCACTCAC
>ERZ772972.810-NODE-810-length-11504-cov-3.388680_pt1 | contig 11504 bp, 10 predicted proteins | sample MGYA00580673_ERZ772972 | MGnify/ENA primary metagenome ERZ772972 (study PRJEB29015, sample SAMEA2738051) | human oral metagenome | biome: human oral; feature: human-associated habitat; material: saliva | place: China | collected 2229 ... | reverse complement strand
GTGGCTGTAGCGGATGCCGGCCACTGTGGTGTCGGGCTGCCGAGCGATCAGGGTCTGCAGCAGTTCACCGCCGGTATTGATGCGGGATGAGGTCTCGGTGTGCAAGGCCTGCAGTTGTTCGGCTGCAATGGCGGTACGTTCGACATCCAGAAGCCAGGAGGCGATGGCGCGCAGGAAGTCTTCCGGGCCATGGGCAGGATCGACCGCGAAGTCGGTGGCGAACGAGATCATGCGGACGGGAAGGCCTTTTGACAGGCGACCTCAGGGATTGGCGTCCGGCTATGTTACTGATGCGTCCCTATCAGAACGGGTGTGACGATTGATCTGACAACCTGGCTGTGAAATGGGTGTCCGGGATGTGTACGGGCGGGTTTTCAGGGCCGGGGTCAGGGCAGGTAGCGGCTGACCTCCAGGCCGCTGCCGACCGGCAGCAGGGTGCTGCTGATACCGGGTTTGGCGCGCACTGCCTGGACGTAGGCTTCCAGTTCGGGGCCGCCCGGACGAACGATGTTGTTGGCCACGATGACGGCGCCGGGGGCCAGCCGTGAGTGGAAGGCCTCCAGGCAGGGCAGATAGAGATCTTTCCGAAGGTTGACGAAGACGAAGTCGAAGCGGCCGGGGATGTTGTCGATGAGGGTGACGGCGTCACCGATCTGGAAGTCGACGAGGGGGGAGAGGCAGGCCTGGGTGCTCATGTCCAGGGCGTGGGCGGACCTTTCGGGATCGATCTCGATGGTGGTGAGGTGGCCACCGATGGCGCGTGCCGCTTCGGCCAGCCAGATGGTGGAGTAGCCAAAGGAGGTTCCCAGTTCCAGGATGCGTGGCGCGGTGAGGCTGTGAACCAGGATGTTGAGGAACTGCCCGGTTTCGGGGCCGATGGCCCGCATGGACTGGAAGTTGACGCTGTTGCGCCCGCCGGGGGCTGCGACCGGGAAGCTGAGGTTCTCGCGCTCCATGCGGGCGTGGTATTGCTCCAGTACCTCGATGATGGCGTCGTCCATGGTGTTTCCCTGGAATGGTCTGGGCTGAGGTCACTTCGGATGTCACCCCGTGAAGGCAGAGCCGCGCTGCGCCCGCGCCCGATGCGTGTGGGGCCAGTATACGGGATCGGGGGGCGGAGGTTGGGGCCTCAAGGTCAGGGAGCAGGTTCCGGGGGCCTCGGGCGTTCTGATTCCTGGCTGGGGCCTTCTTCCTGAATGCGCTGCCGGAAGCGGCCAGCGGCGCTGTGGTAGAAGGGGCGGGGGTGGATCTGGCGCGAGACCAGGGCGGCGACCAGGCTGCCGATCAGGGACCAGATGAGCACGGGCTGGCTGCCGGTCATTTCCATGACGATGACGCTGGCGGTGACGGGCGACTGGGTGGCGCCGGCCAGGAAGGCGGACATGCACAGCAGCACCAGCAGGCGTTCGTCCACCATCCCGCCGGCGAGCGAGGCCAGGTGGCTGCCGATGCCGGCGCCGGTGCTGAGTGCCGGGGTGAAGATGCCGCCGGCGATGCCGGTCCAGTAGGTGAAGACGGTGGCGGCCAGCTTGGCCAGGCCGGTTTCGGGGGGCGCGATGGGGTGTCCGTCCAGCGCCTGGGTGACCATCTGGTAGCCGGTGCCGTAGGTCTGGCCGTGGGTCCAGGTACCCAGGGCCGCAAGCAGCAGGCCCATGACGATGGCCAGCAGGACGGGGTGACGGCGCACCGGGCCACGCAGGAAGGCCGGCACGCAGCTGGCGGCGCCGCGAAAGAGCATCCGCGCGAAGATGCCGCCCAGCACGCCGCAGACGATACCGCAGAGCCCCACCCACAGGGCCATGTCGGGCACGGTGGTGGCCCCCGCGTATTGGGGGAAGTAAGGGTTGTTGCCCTTGATGGCCACGAGGATGAAGCCGGCGGCCAGCACGCCCAGCAGGACGCGCCGGCCCCAGTGCAGCACCACGCCGCGCCCCAGTTCCTCGATGGCAAAGACCACGCCGGCCAGCGGGGCATTGAAGGCGGCGGCCAGGCCGCCGGCGGCGCCGGTGGCCATCAATTCGTTGGCGGTGAGCCCCCGGAAGGCGATGCCATGGCGGCGGCAGACATCGCCCCAGGCCAGCATGACGGCCGCCCCGACCTGCACGGAGGGGCCTTCGCGGCCCACCGAGGCACCGATCAGCATGGCCAGCAGTGTGAGGGGAATCTTGGCGAGCGTCCGCCAGAACGTGACCAGCCGGTTCTTGAGCGGGCCGTAGGGCAGGCTGATGGCGGCGATGACCTGCGGGATGCCACTGCCGGCCACGAAGGGGGCGTGGCGTGGGGTGTACCAGGCCAGGGCGGCCAGGCCCAGCGGCAGCATGATCCAGGCGGCGAGCGGATGGCGGGCCGTCCACTGAGCATTCCAGTCCAGGGCGAGATCGGCCAGTTCCGCAAAGCCCAGCGAGGTGAGTGCCACCAGCGTTGCACCGACCAGCATGCAGGCGAACTCCAGGCTCTTGTGCGGGATGCGGTGGGTCTTGCGCAGGCGCTGGTGCAGGAAGTGGCGGATGCGGGCGGTACGCGAGGGTGCGGGCTCGCCCATAGTGGCGTTCTGGGTGATGGCGGAATGAGCCTGCGACATGGGACGTGGGTCGAGGACCTTGTCGGAATGTTCCCGCTATTCTGATCCCGTCAGGAGCCCCTGCGCGGCATGTCCGTGACGGGGACTCCGGATGGGGGGCTGGTGGCGCTCCCGTCGCAGGCTGTTCAGAGCGAGATGCCGCCCGAGACCTCGATGACCTCGCCGTTGATGTAGCTGGCTTCATCGCTGGCCAGGAAGGCGTAGACGTTGGCGATCTCGGCGGGCTTGCCCAGGCGGCCCATCGGGATGCGGGCCTTCATGCCGTCCAGCACCTTTTCGGGCATGGCATTGAGGATGGGCGTGGCGATGAAGCCTGGGGCGACGGCGTTGACGCGCACGCCCTTCGGGCCCAGTTCGCGGCTCCAGGTCTTGGTGAAGCCGATGAGGCCGAACTTGGCGGCGGCATAGTTGGTCTGGCCGAAGTTGCCGTACAGGCCGACGACCGAGCTGGCATTGAGGATGACGCCGCTGTTTCGCTCGATCATGCCAGGGGCGACGGCCTGGCTGCAATGGAAGACGCCACGCAGGTTGATGTCGATGACCCGGTCGAACTGTTCCTCGGTCATCTTGACGAGGCGAGCGTCCTGCGTGATGCCGGCGTTGTTGACCAGCACGTCGATGCGGCCGTGCTTTTCCTGGACCCTGGCGATGACGGCGTCGATGGTCGCGCGGTCGGTGACATCCATGACGTGGCCTTCGGCCGCAGCGCCCAAGGCGCGGCACTGCTGCACCACGGCTTCGATGCCGGTCGGGTTGATGTCGCAGACGATGACAATGGCGCCCTCAGTAGCGAACTTGAGGGCAGTGGCCTCACCGATGCCCTGGGCAGCGCCGGTGATGAGGCTGACCTTGCCGGCCAGACGGCTCTGTGGGGTGCCATGGGGCGTGGGGTTGGACATGGATCTCCTCCGGTTGAAATGTCTGGAGGCAATGATCGCATGTTTTGTTGCGGTGCAGCATTGCCTCTGTGGGGGATTTCCCGAAGGAGATTCAGGGCGTGGCCGGCCTGCTCAGGGCCTGCGGTGCCGCCTTTTCCGACGGGCAGCGACGCCGGGCCAGCGGAGCCGGGAAGGCAGGGTGCCGATGGCCAGCAGGGCCAGCGACAGGCCCAGCACGGGGGCGTTGCCGCCCAGGCGCACGTAGGGGGTCAGGCCGGTGTGCCCCTGCAGGGTGGCTTTCAGCGTGCCGGTCTCGTGCGGGCGCAACCGGATCTGGACGATGCCGCGGGCGCTGATGACGGCCGTCATGCCCGTGTTGGTCGCGCGGATGATGGGCCGGGCGGTTTCCAGTGCGCGCATGCGGGCGATCTGCAGGTGCTGGGGCAGGGCATGGGAGTTGCCGAACCAGCCCAGGTTGGTGAGATTGGCCAGCACGGTGGCGCCGCCCGTGTATGTGCCCTTGCTGTTGCGGGTGCCTTTGACCTGCGAGAGCAGTTCTTCGCCGAAGATGTCCTCATAGCAGATGTTGAAGCCGATGCGCTGGCTCCTGATGGGCAGCAGGGGCTGCTGGGCGGGGCCTCGGGCCTGGTCGCCGAGCGGGATGCTCATGAGCGTCATGAACCAGTGAAAGCCCTCGGGGATGAATTCGCCAAAGGGCACCAGGTGGCGCTTGTCGTAGTGATAGCGGACCGGCGTGTGCTGGGTGTCGGCCGTGAGCGGATCGGGAAGGGTGTCAGCGGTGAACACTTCGACGCTGTTGCTGACCTGCCAGACGGGCGGCGGGGGCGGTGTGTCCGAAACGGCCCTGGAGGCCTCGCCGTCATGCGCGTCGGTGGGGGCGCCCGTGAAGCGGCTGGCTTGAGCACCCTGGGTATTTTTCTCGTGGACCTGGACGAAACGCGGCAGGCCCAGGGCCACGGTGCTGTGGGTGCTGGTCAGGAAGCGGTGCAGGCGTCGCTGCAGGGCGGGTTCGGTGGCTTCCCAGCGTGTGGTCCAGGCGGTCTCGGGCAGCAGCACCAAGTCGGCGGGGTTGGCCTCGATCATTTCCAGGTACTGCTCGCGAGCCAGGGCGGCAGGGCCCGGGTCGAACTTCATCTGCTGCGGAACGTTGCCCTGCAGCAGGCTCACCGAGATCGACTTGCCGGTGGGGTGGCTCCACTGCTTGGTACGCAGCGCGCCGCCCACCACCATCACGCCCAGGGCGGCCAGCAGGCAGGGCAGTGCGGAGGCTGCGCGTGAGGTGCGCAGGTTGCGTTGGGGGCGCAGGTTGTCGGCCGTGTCCAGGCTGTTGCGGCGGGCATGGCGCAGGTGGGCCAGCAGCCGGTGGGCCGCCACGGCCAGGCTGGCGGCGGTGAGTGCGGCGCCCAGCGTGATCAGGTAGACACCGCCTATCGGGGCCAGTCCGGCCAGGGCGCCTTCGACGTGGGCATAGCCGATGCCCAGCCAGGGAAAGCCGGTGAGGACCCAGCCACGGGCCAGTTCGGCCAGCGTCATGGCGCCGCCAAAGGTCAGGATGAAGCGCCAGGCGGACAGGTGCCGGGTGGCATCAAGTTGCCGGCGGCACAGGCGGCTGCACAGCCAGGCGCCCAGCGCCGGATACAGGGCCAGATAGGTGGCAAAGAGCAGGGTTGCCAGTGCGGCCAGCGGGGCGGCCACGCCACCATAGTGGTGCATGCTGACGTAGACCCAGCCGATGCCGGCGCTGAACCAGCCGATGCCGAACAGCAGGCCCAGCCGGAAGGGGCCAGGAGGAGGACGCCGGTGTGCATGACCGTGCCGCTGGGCGTGTTGCCCGATGGCCGACAGCAGCAGGCCGGCAAAGCCGGTCAGCACCAGCAATTCCAGCCAGTCGCTGCCCCAGGGGGCGAAGGTGAAGGCGTGGGCGATGCCCAGGGCGAGTGCGGTCAGCGTCGCCCGGTGGTTCTGCAGGAATCGGCCGAGGAAGCGAGGCATGGGGGTGTCAGTCGTCCGGCAGACGGTAGGGGTCGTCGATGCGGAAGCGGTGCAGCAGCGCGATTTCGCGGGATTCCATGTCGGCCGCTTCCTCGTCGGTGAGGTGGTCCATGCCATGGGCGTGCAGCACGCCGTGGATGACCAGGTGGGCGAGGTGGTTGCGCAGCGGCTTGTTCTGGGCGTGGGCCTCGTCCTGCAGTACCGGCAGGCAGATGACGATGTCGGCCTGCACCACCGGCTCGTGCGCGTAGTCGAAGGTCAGGACGTTGGTGGGTCTGTCCTTGCCCCGGTACTGATGGTTGAGCTGCCGGCTTTCTTCCCGGCCGACGAAGCGCAGCACCAGCTCGGCATCGGTCTCAAGGGCGGCCTGCACCCAGCGGCGCAGCTGCGGGCGGGAGGCGGGCAGCTCGGCCGGATCGACCGTGTCGTCGAACTGGATCTGGAGTGAGAGTCGGTGGGGCGCACGCGGGGCTGCGACAGGGCTGCGGCTTCGGGAGGCTGCGGCCTTGGGGTTTCCGGCGCTGACGGTAGGGTTGCGGCGGGCGCGGTGCGGCGTGTCGGAATCAGGCATCGGTGCGCTTGCGGTTCTCGACGTGCTTCTCGTAGGCCTCGACGATGCGGGCCACCAGTGGGTGACGCACCACGTCGCCGGACTCGAAGCGGTTGAAGGCGATGCCCTTGACGTTCTTCAGCACGCGCTGGGCCTGCACCAGACCGCTCTTGCGGGGCGCGGGCAGGTCGATCTGGGTGATGTCGCCGGTGATGACGGCCTTGGAGCCGAAGCCGATGCGGGTGAGGAACATCTTCATCTGCTCGGGCGTGGTGTTCTGGGCCTCGTCCAGGATGATGAAGGCGTTGGACAGCGTGCGGCCACGCATGTAGGCCAGCGGGGCAATCTCGATCTGCTGACGCTCGATGAGCTTGCCGACGCGCTCGGGGCCCATCAGCTCGTTGAGGGCGTCGAAGAGCGGGCGCAGGTAGGGGTCGATCTTCTGGGTGAGGTCGCCAGGCAGGAAGCCCAGCCGCTCGCCGGCTTCCACGGCCGGGCGGGTGAGGATGATGCGCTCGACCTGGTCACGGTCCAGGGCATCGATGGCGCAGGCCACTGCCAGGAAGGTCTTGCCGGTGCCGGCCGGGCCGATGCCGAAGGTGAGGTCGTGCCCGAGGATGTTCTTCAGGTACTTGCGCTGGTTGGGGGTGCGCCCCTGCAGCTCGCCGCGTCGGGTGCGGAAGGTGGGATTGTCGGGCGACTGCGGCGGCAGCGTTTCGGTGACGGGCGGGTCTGCCGGATCGTCGTGGCGGGATTGGATGATGGCCAGTTGGATGTCCTCCGGGCTGAGCGGGTGGCGGTGGGCGTGGTAGAGGCGGCCGAGCAGGCCGGCGGCACGGGCGGGCTCCCGCCCCTGGCCGCTGAGGGTGAACTGGCTGCCGCGGCGGCTGATGCGCACGTCCAGGGCGGACTCGATGAGGCGCAGGTGCGCGTCGAGGGCACCGCACAGGCTGGCCAGCCGCTGGTTGTCGGGTTCGTCGATGGAGAAGTGGGCCTGGGCCGGCATGCTGCGGGCAAATGAAGGGGTTGGGCCCTTGAATTGTAGCGTGTGCCCCCATGCAGGGGGCGTGCAGTCCGGTTGTGGTCAGATCAGGGAGCGCTGCGATCCATCACGGCCACCCCCTGGATGGTGTCGGTCTCGCCGCTGTATGTCGGGTTGCTGACGGTGTAGCCGAAGCCCAGCTGGGCGGCGTCCTGCCCGAAGAAGGCGCCGTTGATGTCGGCGCGGCAGTCGCCGGCACCGCACTTCATGTCGTCACTGCGACCCAGCGCATTCACCTGCAGCTGGCCGGTGAAGGTGTTGGGGGCGGTCATGCGCAGGTTGGTGTTGCCGATGGCGCTCAGGCGTCCCTGGGCATCGAAGCCGGCACCCTCGGTGACCATCCGGTAGTGCTGATCGTTGCCGAACTTGAGCTGGCCTTCCAGCGCGACGCGGGTGCCCGTTCCGGGACCGAACTGCACCAGACCCTGACCCGAGAAGCTGCCGGGGGCCGTGCCACCCTTGCCGAAGGTGGGGGCAGTGGCACCCGACAGCGTGTAGCGCGCCGTGCCGTGGGTGGGCATGGTGACGGTGGGAATGCCCGCCAGATAGTGGATGCCGCGATCCTGTTGCAGCTGGTTGTCCAGATCCAGCAGCAGCAGGCGCAGACGTGCCTGCCCGCCGTTGAAGCGTCCCCAGGTGACGGCGCCGCTGTGGCCGGATTCGGCGAGTTTGGCCTGACGGAAATCCAGGCAGTTGCCGAACATGCCGCAGCTGCCCAGACGTTCGGGGCGCAGGTTTCTGTTCAGGCTGAGCTGTGGCCCGCTGTCTTCCAGGGTGTAGTTGAAGGGCCAGGGGGCATTGTGGGTGAGCAGGCGCAGCTTGCCGGCGGCGTGGCTGCCGGCGGGCAGGGCAGGCGCAAGGCTCACCGGAGGCGGTACCGGGACGGGGACCGTGGGCCGAGGAGCCGGCGTGGGAACGGGGCGTGGTGCTGGCGTGGGGGGCGGAGCAGGTGTCGGCGCAGGCACCGGTGCCGGATCGGGCTCGGGAGGCTGTACCGGAGCTGGCACAGGCTGTGGTGCTGGCGTGGGCGTCGGTACGGGGGCCGGATCAGAACCAGGCGAGGGCACCGGTACGGGGGCCGGAGACGGTGAAGGTGTGGGAGCCGGCTCGGGAGCGGGCGGCGGTGCCGGTGCAGGGGTGGGAACGGGATCCGGCGCGGAGGGCTGAACCGGAGCCGGCGTAGGCTGAGGCGCAGGTGCAGGCGTTGGTGCAGGCGTTGGTGCGGGCGTTGGTGCGGGCGTTGGTGCAGGGGCCGGGGTCGGTGCAGGTTTGGGCGTGGGCTCCGGCTCGGGTTGTGGCACGGGCACGGGCGCCGGATCCGGAACGGGCCCGGGTGCAGGTACGGGAGCAGGCTCAGGCGCTGGCTCGGGCGTCGGGGCTGGATCTGGTGTCGGCGTGGGCAGCGGTTCCGGCTCCGGCACAGGGTCCGGTGCCGGCTCGGGCGGGCGCGGACGGATGGGCTCCGGCGTCGTGGGCAGCTCAGGCTGGACCGGCACGACGGGAGGCACGAGGGGGGTAGGCGTCGGCTCCGGCGTTGGCAGCGGGACGGGAGACGGCACGACCGGGGTGGGCGCTGGGGACAGATCCGGCGCGGGAGTGACCGGGACGGGGGCCACAGGTGCCACAGGTCCCGAAGGTGCGACAGGAGCTGTCGGTGTGTCAGGTGCTGCGGGAGCCGCAGGCGTGACGGGATTGACAGGCACTGCAGGTGCGACGGGTGTGGCAGGTGCAACAGGCGTGATAGGCGTGTCAGGTGCTGGCCCGGGCACAGGTACAGGTGCGGCAGCCGGTGTCGGTTCCGGGGCTGGCGAGGGCGAGATCGGGCCGACCGGCTTGGCTGGTGCGGGCGTGACGGGATCCGGCTGGACGGGCGCAGGCGTCGGTGTGGTGGGAGCCGGCGTCACCGGCGAGGGTGATGCAGGCGCAGGGGCGTCGGTCGCCGGTTGCACCGCGGAAGGCGCTGGTGCCGGCGCTGGCGTCGGACGGGGGGCGGGCGCAGGCTGGGGGCGCGCCTCGGGACGGGACGACGAGATCGGGGCTGGCGCGGGCGTGCGGCTGCTCCGCTCGACGCCAGGCAGGCTCAGGGTGGGGACGCTCAGCGGTCCTGGCTGTGCCGCACGGTTGCTGCTCACGGAAGCCGCCGTGCTGGGGCTGGCCGAGGCCGCGACCGAGGGGCTGGTGGCTTTGGGGCTCAGGGTGCTGGCGACCTGCTGGCTGGAGGCACTGCTTTGTGCGCCGTCGCTTTGTGCACCGTCATGGGAAGGGGCATGGGTGTCCTGCGTGCCAGCCGCGGTGGACGGTGATTCGGCCGGGTCCGATGCCTGCGCGCCGCCCTGATCATGCGTGCTGTCCTGATCGCTGGCGCTCGTGCTTTCCTGGCGGCTATCTTCGTCACCGCTGTCCGAAGAGCTGGCGGCGGTTTCTTCGCTGGCCGGGGACGGCGGGTCGGCCTGCTGCTCTTCGTCCTTCTGCTGCTGCGTGGGCGGTGCGCTGATGACTGGCCGGCGGGTGGTGGGCTGCGGACGCGAGGTGGCCGAAGCCACCCAGGTGGCACGGCCGGCCGACAGGTCGATGGCGCCTGCGCCGTTGAAGACGAAGACGCGGCCGTGGCTGACGGCGACGTTCAGGCCCTCCTGCTGGCCGGGCTTGCAGCTGGGCGCGCAGTGGATTTCCTGTACCAGGAATTCGGTGCCACGAATGCCGATGGTGGCGGAGGGCGTGTCCAGCCGGAAGTCGTCAGGATTCTTCTTGCCGATGGCGCCGGAAATGGCGCGCAGGGTGCCTTCCAGCAGGCTGTAGAAGCCGCGCTGTTTCGTTTCGCCGTAGGCGTACTGGTCGATGCGAAAGCGGGATTCGGGTTGCAGCGAGATCAGCGCGCCGTCGCGGAAGCGGATCTGGGCGCGACCGTGGCTGCCGGTGACGACCATCTGGCCGGGCTGCAGCCAGTCGCCCGTGCGGGCGGGGCGGCCCGATGGCGTCGTCTGTCCGTTCGTGGCGGGCGACGTTGTGTCGCTGCCGGCATCCACGATTCGCACGTCGCCGCTGGCCATGATCAGACGTCCGGCGATGGTGGCAGGTACAGCGGCGGCGGGGGTGGGCGCTGGCAGTCCGCTGGACTGCGCCAGGGCGGGCGTGTGGCCGGGCGGCATGGCCAGCACAAGCAGGGGCAGGCCGAGGTGCAGCAGCCAGTGGCCACGCAACGGGCCTGGTCGGTGACTGTCCGTTGTGCAAGCGCGGGATGCGTGCGCATCGGGAGCGAGGTGCGTCAGGCGTTCCGGGCGAACGGGGCGCAGGTCTTGCGCCTGTCCGTCGGAGGGGGCTTCTTCATGGGCTGCGGGCGTGCGGAAGCCGCCAGCGGCGGCACGCAGGGTGCTACGGGCGCTGGCGTCCGGAAACGACAGAGGCTGATGAGGAAGTTCCGCCAAGAGAGGAGCCGCCACGAGGCATGAAGGACGCGGCGGTCATTGTGGGTGTGGCGGGGGCAGTCGGGCAGGGGCGTGCGGGCCGGCAATCGACGCCTGCCGCCCGCTGATCGGTGGCGGGCGATGGATGCGGCGACGGCCCGGAATGAATGGCCGATGCCGGAGGGGGCAGTGGCGACCCGTGTGGGTCAGGGGCAACAGGGGCGCGAAAGCCCAAGGGCTCGGCCAGGTGTCCAATCGAGTCGATCAGTGCTTCAGCACCTCAACACCTCAGTGCCTCAGCGCGTTCCTTCACCACCGATACTGGACATCCACCAGCAGCTGGGTACGCCGGAAGTCGTTGGGGGCGAGGGTGGCGTGGTTACGCGTGTGGAGCAGCTGGGGGTTGATCAGCAGGCGCGGGCCGATCGGGTATTCGGCGCCCAGACGAAGGTCCAGCTGCCGGTCATGGCGGATGCGCCCGAAGAGCGGGTCGGGGCCGCGGTGGCGACGTTCTTCCCACTGTACGCCCAGGTTGCCGCGCCAGCCGGCGCCCAGGTCGCGCTGCAGGCCCAGGCGCAGGCCGGCCAGGCGGAAGTCCAGCACGGGCAGGGGCTGGCGCGGGCTTTCCTGACCGCCGTAGGGGTTGGCGATGAAGGCCGTATTACCCGGACCGGCCAGGGCGTGCGCCCAGGTGAGTCCCAGCACGGTGCGGCGGGCGTCGCGCAGCGGCTGGTCGTCGAAGTCCAGCCGGAAGAGCTGGGCATAGAGACCCAGCTGGTGTCGGGGATCGGGATCGAACTGCCACTGGGCCAGCATGCCGCTGGCGCGACGGAAACGATGGCCGTGCAGCCACATCTGCTGCAGGTTCAGGGCAGCCGACAGGCGATGGGTGCCCCGGGTCCAGGCCAGACCGCTGCTGGCGCCCAGCATGCCCGTGTCCTGCGGATGCTGGCGGGTGTTCAGGCGCTGGCTGCCCTGCAGGCCGTTGCTCCAGACCAGGGTGTCGGAAAGCGGCAGGGGGTGCTGGAACTGCAGG
>ERZ772972.805-NODE-805-length-11520-cov-4.402529_pt1 | contig 11520 bp, 9 predicted proteins | sample MGYA00580673_ERZ772972 | MGnify/ENA primary metagenome ERZ772972 (study PRJEB29015, sample SAMEA2738051) | human oral metagenome | biome: human oral; feature: human-associated habitat; material: saliva | place: China | collected 2229 ... | reverse complement strand
GCTTAGTTGGAATGAAAAAAGTGCGGTAGAAAACAATGTTGTTTTTTTACCGCACTTTTTATTAGATTGTATGAGATTAGTTAACTTTAGATTTCTTCGCTTTTTTCCATTTCCAGAATAAGAAAACCGCTAATGCACCAACAAGGATGTAAATTACAAGCTGACCTTTTTGAATTTGTTCGTGTAACCAATCTAAGTTTCTTGCACCAAATTCGCCAAGATAAACCCAAATTGGTACGGAAATAATAGCCGCACAGAAATCAATTAATACAAAGCGTGTGTAACTGACGCGGCGGGTGATACCTGACACCATATAAATTGGCGCGCGTAATCCTGGAAGGAAACGAGCCACAAATAAAACACGGTTGCCGTATTGGGCAAATTTTTCACGCACCATTTTTAAGCGTTGTAAGGTGAGCACTTTGCGCATTGGACGGAAACGAAGAATTCGGGTGCCGTAAATGCGACCAAGCCAATACATACAAGAGTCACCAGCAAGTACGCCGATCATACTGACTAATAACATTAAATGGGAGTTTACACTTTCAGGATAAAGACCAGCAATTACGCCACCGGATACGAGCGTGATATCTTCTGGAATGGGTACACCAAAGCCACAAATAATAAGAACAAATAGCACCGCCCAATAACCGTAATCGGTAAAAAAGCTGATAAGAAATTCCATTTGAAACCCACTTACAATCAGTTAGTTAAAATTAATTAAAAATTGGGGCTTATTTTAATCGCTTTGCCTTGAAAAGCCTAGAAAAAAATTGCTGTGTAAATTTGCATTGTGGGGCTGAATATTTTATAATCCGTCGCTCTCAAAGTTTGTCTTTGAGCAAATTTAGGAAAATTGCTGGGTCGCCTGCAATTTTTTATTTTAAACTTTTAATCAAGAGAACATTAAAATGGCATTTAAATTTAACGCTGAAGTTCGTCAAGCGCAAGGTAAGGGTGCGAGCCGCCGCCTGCGTCACAACGGTCAAATCCCTGCAATCATTTATGGTGGCAGCGAAGCACCTGTTTCAATCATCTTAAATCACGATGAATTAAACAACGCACAAGTTCACGATTCTTTCTATAGCGATGTAATCACTTTAGTGGTTGAAGGTAAAGAAGTTGCAGTGAAAGTTCAAGCAATGCAACGTCACCCATTCAAACCAAAATTGGTTCACATTGACTTCAAACGTGCTTAATTTTTAGCTTGTGATAAGAACACCAATAATGATGAGTTATTGGTGTTTTTTCTTTTCGGGCAAAGTGCGGTCAAATTTGAAATCGTTTTAGGAGTATTTTCCAATGAAGATAGCCTTAGGCATTGAATATAACGGAAAACAGTATTGTGGCTGGCAGCGACAAGAGAAAGTGCGTAGCGTACAAGAAGAATTAGAAAAAGCGTTATCTTTCGTGGCAAATGAAAAAATTGAAGTGTTTTGTGCGGGCAGAACAGACTCTGGTGTGCATGGCACGGGGCAAGTGGTGCATTTTGAAACCACAGCAGTTCGTCCTGAAAAAGCCTGGGCATTTGGTACTAATGCGAATTTGCCTGATGACATTTCAGTGAGTTGGGCAAAAGTGGTGGATGATGAATTTCATGCCCGTTTTTCGGCAACCGCGCGTCGCTATCGTTATATTTTATATTGCAATAAATTACGTTCAGCCATTTTGCCAGAAGGGATTACCCATTGCCATTTAGATTTAGACGAAAAGAAAATGCACCAAGCGGGGCAGTTTTTATTGGGCGAAAATGATTTTTCTTCTTTCCGTGCGGCACAGTGTCAATCAAATACCCCTTGGCGAAATGTGCATCATTTAAATGTGGTGCGAAAAGGGCAGTACATTATTGTGGATATTCAAGCCAATGCTTTTGTGCATCATATGGTACGCAATATTGTGGGAAGCTTGATAGAAGTCGGTGCAGGCAATCAACCTGTTGAGTGGATGAAATGGTTGTTAGAGCAAAAAGATCGTAAATTAGCCGCTCCAACAGCGAAACCCGAAGGCTTATATTTAGTGAATGTCATTTACCCTGAAAAATTTGCGATTCCACAGAAAAATTTAGGGCCGTTGTTTTTAGAAGATAATCTCATCTGACTAGCAAATTTCGCTAAATTATGATTAAATACGCAAACTTTTCTCGTTAATAAAAAAGGTAAAAAATGAGCTGGATTGATAAAATTTTTAGCAAAGGAACCTCTTCCTCTACATCACGTAAAGCAAACGTGCCAGAAGGGGTTTGGACAAAATGTACCTCTTGCGAACAAGTCCTTTACGGCGAAGAAGTAAAACGTAATTTACATGTTTGCCCAAAATGCGGCCATCATATGCGCATTGATGCTCGTGAGCGCCTTTTAGCCTTATTAGATGAGGGTTCAAGCCAAGAATTGTCGGCTGATTTAGAACCAAAAGATATTCTTAAATTTAAAGATTTAAAAAAATATAAAGATCGTATTACTGCGGCACAAAAAGAAACCGGTGAAAAAGATGCGTTAATCACAATGACGGGTACACTTTACAACATGCCTGTAGTCGTTGCCGCATCTAACTTCAGTTTCATGGGCGGTTCAATGGGCTCTGTTGTGGGTTCAAAATTTGTAAAAGCGGCAGAAAAAGCAATTGAATTAAACTGTCCATTTGTATGTTTCTCTGCAAGTGGTGGTGCACGTATGCAAGAAGCTCTTTTCTCATTAATGCAAATGGCGAAAACTAGTGCTGTATTAGCGAAAATGCGTGAAAAAGGTGTGCCGTTTATTTCAGTATTAACGGATCCGACATTAGGTGGTGTATCTGCAAGTTTTGCGATGTTAGGTGATGTGAACATCGCTGAACCAAAAGCATTAATTGGTTTTGCAGGCCCACGTGTTATCGAACAAACTGTACGTGAAAAATTACCGGAAGGCTTCCAACGTAGTGAATTCTTACTCGAGAAAGGGGCGATTGATATGATCGTGAAACGTTCAGAAATGCGTTCAACCCTTGGAAACCTTTTAAGCAAACTCACCAATCAACCTTCACCTTTTGTTGAAGTAGAAGTTGTTGAACATGAGTAATACAATGAATTTAAAAGCCACTTCGCCACTCGCTGAGTGGCTTTCTTATTTGGAAAACAGTCACTTCAAAGCGATTGATTTAGGGCTAGAGCGTATTAAGTCAGTGGCAGAAGAATTGGATCTTTTGAATCCCGCACCTTATGTGATCACGGTGGGGGGGACAAATGGTAAAGGCACAACGTGCCGTTTGCTTGAAACCATTTTGTTAAATCACGGTTTGCGTGTGGGCGTGTATTCCTCACCTCATTTATTGCGTTATAACGAACGTGTTCGTATTCAAAATCAAGACTTGCCAGATGAAATGCATACCGCTTCTTTTGATTTCATCGAAAAGCATAAAACGCAGTCCCTCACTTATTTTGAATTTAGCACCTTATCAGCTTTGCATTTATTCAAACAAGCGAAGCTTGATGTCGTCATTTTAGAAGTAGGGCTTGGTGGACGCTTAGATGCAACCAATATTGTCGATAATGATCTGGCGGTTATCACCAGTATTGATATTGATCATACAGATTTTCTAGGTTCAACTCGCGAAGAAATTGGCTTTGAAAAAGCGGGGATTTTCCGTGCGAATAAACCAGTTGTAATTGGCGAACCCAATGTTCCGAAACCAATGCTAGAACAAGCGGAGAAATTACATTGCCACGTTTCACGCCGAGATGTTACTTGGTCGTTTAAAGCCAATGAGCAAACTTGGATGTGGCAGAGCAATAAAGTGCGGTTAGAAAATCTGCCGTTTTGCCAAATTCCATTAGCTAATGCGGCAACCGCTTTGGCTGCTGTTGAACAGCTGCCTTTTGATATTTCTGTCGATACCATTAAACGTTCATTAATTGAAGTGGAATTGGTGGGTCGTTTCCAACAATTGAAAGGTAACCAATTAGAAAAATTGGCAGAACACTTGAATGTATCCTATTCACAGTTGCCAAAAGTGATCATCGATGTTGGGCATAATCCTCATGCGGCAAAATATTTAGCTGAAAAATTGACCGCACTTAAAACACAAATTTCAGGGCGTATTATTGCCGTTTGCGGTATGTTAAAAGATAAAGATGCCGAGTCGGTGTTTACCCAACTTACTTCCGTTATTGACCAATGGCATTGTGTCACATTAGGTGGTTACCGTGGTCAATCAGGTGATGACTTAAATGCAAAATTAACATCAGTTTATCCACCAGCAAGAAGTGTTTCTGAAGATTCTGTCATTGAAGGTGTGCAAAGTGCGATTAAAAATGCAGATAAAAATGACATTGTGCTGGTATTTGGATCCTTCCACACCGTAGGGGAATTTTTAGAATATTTAGCATAATGGGTTTGCAAAGTAAAAAGGCTGACAAAATGTCAGCCTTTCTTTTTATATTTTATTAGTGAAGGTATTTAACAAGGTTTAAGAACATTTTTAAAATACCATTATTTAATAAGTCGATAAAGAACGCCCCTACCATTGGTACGATTAAGAACGCTTTGTGAGAAGGTCCGAAACGACTAGTAATCGCTTGCATGTTAGCAACGGCTGTTGGTGTTGCACCGAGACCAAAACCACAGTGACCCGCACTTAATACAATCGCATCATAATCTTTACCCATCATACGGTATGTGACGTAGATGGCGAAGAAAGCCATGAAGGCAACTTGAACCGCTAAGATAATGAGTACATCTGCTGCAAGGCCTACCAATTCCCAAAGTTTGAGAGACATTAAGGCGATGGCTAAGAAGATAGATAAACCTACACTACCTAATACGTCAATCGCTGAATCAGCCACTTGGAATTTGAATAAATTGGTTAAGCTGTTACGAATAATTACACCAGTAAACAAACACCATACGAATGTTGGTAATTGCATTTGTGTACCTTTTGTTAAGCCATCTAAGTATTGACCGATGAGTAAACATAAAGAAAGCATTGCGATGGTCTCAATGATTGAGCGCGCATTTATTTTACGTTTGTAAGTCGGGTGTTCAAATGCCTCTTGTACGTCATCTACTTCATCATTCTCTGGGTTTTCACCTTGTTTTTGACGATTTAATAAATAACGAGATACTGGACCACCTAAGATACCACCGAAGACTAAACCGAATGTGGCACATGCCATCGCAATTTCTGTTGCAGCAGGTAGGTTAAATTCTTTGGTGAATGTTTCAGCCCAAGCTGCACCTGTACCATGACCACCCGTTAAGGTAACAGAACCTGCAAGTAAACCGTAAGCAGGATCAATACCTAATAATTGAGTACCTAAAATACCGATGACATTTTGGAAAACAATGAGAAGGGCAGCGACAAGTAGGAAGATAACTAATGGTTTTCCGCCTTTAACTAAGCGGGCAAAGTTTGCACTTAAACCGATAGAGGAGAAGAATACTAACATCATAGATGTTTGTAAGCTTTTCTCAAAGGTAAATGAGGTGCCGTTTACTTTGTATAAAATGGTTAATGCAATAGCCACAATAAAGCCACCAACAACAGGCTCAGGGATATTGAATGTTTGTAAAACGCGAATACGTTTTACTAGAAAATAACCAAGTAATAATACAAAGCTTGCTAAAGCAAGAGTTTGATAGGTATCAAAAACAATATTCACGAAATATCCTCCTATTTAGTTTGGTTTCGAGAATTCTTATGAGTTGTGTTCAGGTTCAACCACCACAATGTCAACATTACTATGTAATCCTCGTGGTAATTGGGAGCCTTTTCTGCCGCGTTCCGCTCGGAATTTTTGCAGATCTTCCGGTTTTAATGTGATTTTTCGTTTACCGGAATGGAACTCAAGGCTAGCTTGCTCTGAAATTAAGAACAATTTCACCAATAATTCTGACCGCGCTTTTGCATTCGCTGCTGGAATACTGATGATTTTGTTGCCTTTCCCTTTTGATAATGCCGGTAAATCCCGTACCGGAAAAATCAGCATTCGACCCGCTGAAGTGAGGGACACAAGAAGTGAGGCCGACTCGGAAAGTGTCTCAGGTTTCAAGACTTTCGCATTTTCTGGCAAAGAAATCAAGGCTTTTCCAGCTTTATTACGTGCAATTAAATCTTCAAATTTGCAAATAAAACCATATCCTGCATCTGATGCCATCAATAATTCTTGTTTTTCAGGTTCCATAATAACCTGTTCAATAGTCGCACCTGCCGGTAATGTAAGTTTACCGGTGAGCGGTTCACCTTGTGAACGCGCAGAAGGCAAGCTTAACGGATCTAAAGCATAGCTACGACCAGTGCTATCAATAAAGATCACCGGTTGATTGCTTTTACCATAAGCGTGAGCCAGATATTTATCGCCTGCTTTATAGCTTAATCCTTCCGGATCAATATCATGACCTTTCGCACAGCGTACCCAGCCCATTTCAGATAAGATGACGGTAACAGGCTCTGCTGGCGTCATTTCACTTTCAGAAATCGCTTTCGCTTCTTCACGTTCAACTAATTGAGACATTCTAGGGCTGGCGTATTTTTTCGCGTCTTCTTGAATTTCTTTTTTGATCAAGGTATTTAAGCGACGCTCAGATCCTAAAATTAACTCTAAATTTGACCGCTCTTCTTCGAGTTTATCTTTTTCAGCTTGTAATTGATGTTCTTCTAATTTAGCTAGATGGCGTAAACGTAAGTTTAAAATGGCTTCCGCCTGTTCATCACTTAAGTTAAAGCGAGTCATTAAAACTTGTTTAGGTTCGTCTTCAGTACGAATAATTTCAATCACTTCATCAATATTGAGGAAGGCAATCATCAAACCATCTAAAATATGTAAACGAGCAAGTACTTTATCTAAACGATGTTGTAAACGACGTGTCACAGTAGTACGACGGAATGTCAGCCATTCGGTAAGAACTTGAAGTAAGCCTTTCACGGCTGGTTTATGATCAAGCCCGATCATATTCATATTCACACGATAGCTTTTTTCGAGATCCGTCGTTGCAAATAAATGCGTCATTAACGCATCCGTGTCAACGCGATTTGAACGTGGTACAAGCACGATACGCACAGGATTTTCATAATCTGCTTCATCACGAATATCTTCCACCATTGGCAATTTTTTCGCGGTCATTTGCTCAGCAATTTGTGCAATGATTTTTGATGGTGAAGATTGATGAGGAAGTGCGCTAATGATGATTTCACCGTCTTCTTTATGCCATGTCGCGCGCATTTTGATGGAACCACGACCGGTTTCATACATTTTGCGAATATCATCTTTAGGGGAAATAATTTCCGCTTCCGTTGGGAAATCAGGGCCTTGAATGATATTGAGCACATCATCTAATCCCGCTTTTGGATTATCTAATAACAGGACAGCTGCATCCGCCACTTCATTAATATTGTGTGGTGGAATATCTGTTGCCATCCCGACAGCAATCCCTGTTGTGCCATTTAAGAGAATATGAGGTAAACGAGCAGGCAAATATTGTGGTTCTTCTAAGGTGCCATCAAAGTTCGGTTGGAAATCAACAGTGCCTTGACCTAATTCAGATAATAGAATTTCAGAGATTTTGGACAAGCGAGATTCTGTATAACGCATTGCCGCGAATGATTTAGGATCATCTGGCGCCCCCCAGTTTCCTTGGCCATCCACTAAAGGATAACGGTAAGAAAAGGGCTGAGCCATTAATACCATGGCTTCATAACAGGCTAAGTCGCCGTGTGGATGGAATTTACCTAACACATCACCGACGGTACGCGCGGATTTTTTAAATTTCGCTGCAGCATTTAAACCCAGTTCAGACATCGCATAGACAATACGACGTTGAACAGGCTTTAAGCCATCTCCAATAAAAGGCAATGCACGATCCATAATGACGTACATTGAATAATTAAGGTAAGCCTTTTCTGTAAAGGTGCGAAGTGGCATCTGCTCGATGCCTTCGTAGTTAATATTGCTCATATTCTTCTAATCTATTTTCTTGTTGCACCAGAATTCGCATCTGAATGTTCGTGAGGAGAATGTCCCATATCTATTCCTTTATGACTGTCTATTTCATAAGGAACGGGTTGCGGTTTTTGTGGATTGGCTTCTTTAAAGGCTTCCTCTTTTAATTTACCGGAATAAATATTCGGATTTTTTTCACCTTCAACCACAATATGTCCCATTGTGCCTTTATTTACAGCGCGGAAAATGGAATGATCCATAAAGACATAAGTACCTGGCACATCAATTCTCGTTTCCACCATGGTGGCACTACCGGATGGAATCAAGGTCGTTTGAACATTGTGATTAACAAGTGTGCCACCCTCCACATACACATTGTCAAATACCGCACCGATTAAGTGGAAAGAAGAGCATAAATTCGGCCCCGCATTTCCTACAAATAGGCGAATTGTTTCGCCAGTTTTTGCTTTTAAGGCATTTTCATCCATAGTTGCACCGACTTTACCGTTGAAGAGGACGTATTCAGGACGTTCATCAATGGCTTTTTGCATACTGAATGGCTGCAAGCCAGGATCGCCAAATTCACCTTTGGTATAGAATTCACTTTGCATAATGTAAAATTCGCGATCCACTTTTGGTAAGCCTTCTTTTGGCTCAACTAAAACTAAACCATACATCCCTTTAGCAAGGTGAATATCCACAGGCTGACTACCACAGTGGTATAGATAAATGCCCGAACGTAACGCTCTAAATTGGAAGGTGGATGTGCGCGTTGGTGGGGTTTCACTTGCGATAGCACCACCCATTGGCACAGCGGCAGCGTGAAAATCGATACTGTGTGGCATCATTGAACTCGCTGAGTTGGAAAGTTGTACTTCCACCATATCGCCTTCGCGTACACGAATAAACGGCGCAGGAACGCTACCATTTAATGTCCAGAATTTAAATTGCACACCATCCATTAAATCCATAATTTGCTCAAGTGCGGTCAGTTTTACCACGACTTTTGCAGGGTGATTACGTTTAATCGGTTTTGGCACATTGGGCGCAAGCGTCAGTTCAGCTTCAATTTCTGGTAAATTTTCAACTGCGGTGGTTGCCGTATTAGAGGACTTTTCCTCTGCTTGAGCAGAAGGAATAAGGCTTAAACCTGCACCTAATGTAATCGTTGCTAGACCTAGTGCACTATTTTTAAAAAAATCTCGACGTTGTTCGTTCATGATTGACCTCAAATAATTAAACGGTTAAATCCACTTGATCGCCATTGGTTTGTAACCAATTTTTGCGATCTTCCGCTCGTTTTTTGGCGAGTAACATATCCATTAATTCTAATGTTTCCGCCCCTTGATCTTCGCCTAGCTCATAGGTTAATTGAACTAAACGGCGTGTATTCGGATCCATGGTAGTTTCACGTAATTGTGACGGATCCATTTCACCCAACCCTTTGAAACGTTGTACGTTTAAGGTACCTTTTTTACCTTTTAAGCGCTCTAAAATCGCTTCTTTTTCGCTTTCATCGAGGGCATAAAACACTTCTTTGCCTAAGTCGATACGATAGAGTGGTGGCATTGCCACATAAACATGCCCATCTTGAACCAATTTAGGGAAATGACGTAAAAAGAGTGCACAGAGTAGGGTAGCAATATGCAAACCATCGGAGTCCGCATCGGCTAAAATACAGACTTTCCCGTAACGAAGTTGAGATAAGTCTTCATTATCAGGATCAATACCTAGTGCCACAGCAATATCATGAATTTCTGTTGAACCAAGCACTTGATCGCTGGCAACTTCCCAAGTATTTAAGATTTTTCCGCGTAACGGCAGGATCGCTTGATATTCACGATCTCGCGCCTGTTTAGCTGAACCACCCGCAGAGTCACCTTCTACTAAGAATAATTCGGTTTTTTCTAAATTTTGTGATGCACAATCGGCTAATTTCCCTGGTAGAGCAGGACCGCTGACTAATTTTTTACGTACGACTTTTTTAGCGGCATTTAAACGACGTTGTGCAGAGCTAATGGCCATTTCAGCTAAGCGATCCGCATCTTGTACATTTTGATTCAACCATAAACTGAAGGCATCTTTTAAAACACCCGCAACAAAGACCGCACTTTGACGGGAAGATAAGCGTTCTTTGGTTTGGCCGGCAAATTGAGCATCTTGCATTTTCAGTGAAAGAATATAAGCACAGCGATCCCAAATATCATCTGCTGTTAATTTCACTCCGCGTGGTAATTTATTGCGGAATTCACAATATTCGGTCATGGCATTGAGCAAACCTTGGCGAAGACCATTTACGTGTGTTCCGCCTTGTACTGTTGGAATCAAGTTTACATAGCTTTCTGCAATAAGTTCGCCACCTTCCGGCAACCATAATAATGCCCAGCTTACAGCTTCCGTTGAGCCTTTAAATTCACCGACAAAAGGTTTTTCAGGCAAGGTTTCAAAACCATTTACCGCTTCAGTTAAGTAATCGGATAAACCATCTTGATAGCACCACACATCTTCGGTGTTATTCACTTTATCGACAAATTTAATCTCTAAGCCTGAACAAAGCACGGCTTTCGCACGTAATAAGTGGCGTAAACGACTAACAGAAAAATTCTTGCTATCAAAATATTTTGGATTTGGTTTGAAGTGAACGGTGGTACCGGTTGTACGTCTGCCACAAGTCCCGATGACTTCTAATTCTTCTACTTTTACGCCATTTTCAAAGGCAATTTTATACACTTCACCGTTACGTTTAACTTGAATATCAACGCGTTCAGAAAGGGCATTGACGACAGAAATCCCCACCCCGTGTAAACCACCGGCAAATTCATAGTTTTTATTTGAGAATTTACCGCCAGCATGAAGTTTCGTTAAGATCACTTCGACACCAGAAACCCCTTCAGTTGGGTGAATATCTACCGGCATTCCACGGCCATTATCAATGACTTCAAGAGATTGATCGGCGTGTAAAATCACTTCAACTTTGGTGGCAAAACCCGCAAGGGCTTCATCCACACTGTTATCAATAACTTCTTGTGCATTTTGGAATAATTTTACATATTGAACATTTTCTAATTCTTTTCCAACGATTGGTAAGTCTATTGGTAAAGAACCTGTAGATAAAACTAGTTTATCATAACTTTCTTCATACTTTTTACCATCTTTTCCAGTAGCGTACACAATTTTTTTATCGAAATCGATATTTGTAACACCTGTTTCCATATGGATTTTAGCACCTTTTGCTTCTAATTTTTCTTTTGAAGAATAAAATAATCCATCTGAACCTGCTATTTGTCCACCTATCCAAAGAGCCATTCCACATCCTAGGAAACTAATATTCGAGTTACTATCAAAAACAACAACTTCATTTCCTTTATAGTTGTCTAACATTGTGTTAATACAAGCCGTTCCTGCATGGTTTGCACCTACTACTACAATTTTCATTTACTATCTACCCCTTTTTTATTTTTTTAGTATATTTAACTAGTATAATTTTGTTAAAAATCATTCAATACATATAATACAACTTTTTTCAAAAAAATAAAAGAAAAATTTTTATTTTTTATAAAATTTCTTTTTTATTATTATGTTATAATTAAATAAAAATGCTAGGTGATTAA
>ERZ772972.804-NODE-804-length-11542-cov-7.590407_pt1 | contig 11542 bp, 14 predicted proteins | sample MGYA00580673_ERZ772972 | MGnify/ENA primary metagenome ERZ772972 (study PRJEB29015, sample SAMEA2738051) | human oral metagenome | biome: human oral; feature: human-associated habitat; material: saliva | place: China | collected 2229 ... | reverse complement strand
GCAACGCCTTCCACAAGGACGTCATCATCGACATGGTGTGCTACCGCCGCCGCGGTCACAACGAGGGCGACGACCCGTCGATGACCCAGCCCGTCATGTACTCCCTCATCGACCGCATCCCCTCCACCCGCGCCGTGTACATCCGCGGCCTCGTGGGGCGCGGCCAGCTCACCGAGGACGAGGCCCGCCAGTCGATCGCCCAGTACGAGGCGGAGCTCGGGCGCATCCTCGAGGAGACCCGCGCGGGCGGCGCCTCCTCAGTGTCCGAGATCAACCCGGGCAGCCGCACGCACGACCCGGCGCTCACCGCTGGAGTGGGCGAGGCCGGGGAATCCCCCGACGAGGAATGGACCATGCCGGAGTCCCAGATGCCCGGCATCGGCATGATGATCGGCTGGACGTCTGCTGCCCCCGCCAAGCAGCTGCGCCGCATCGGCCGCGCGCACACGCGCTTCCCGGAGGGCTTCGAGCCTCACCCGAAGCTGCGCCAGCTGTGCGAGCGCCGCCTCGAGATGGCGCTGGGCAACAAGCCCATCGACTGGGGCTTCGCCGAGCTCCTGGCCTTCGGCACGCTCCTCATGGAGGGCACCGGCGTGCGCCTGTCCGGCGAGGACGTGGGTCGAGCAACCTTCGTCCAGCGTCACGCGATCCTGCACGACGCGAACGACGGGCGCGAGTTCACGCCGCTGCGCTTCCTCACGGAAAACCAGGCGCGTTTCGACGTGTGGAACTCCCCGCTGAGCGAGTACGGCGTGCTGGCCTTCGACTACGGCTACTCGCTGGAGAGCCCCGAGACCCTGACGATCTGGGAGGCGCAGTTCGGCGACTTCGCAAACGGCGCGCAAACCGTCATCGACGAGTTCGTGTGCTCGGCCGAGCAGAAGTGGGGCCAGCGCTCCTCGCTCGTCATGCTCCTCCCCCACGGCTACGAGGGTCAGGGACCCGACCACTCGAGTGCGCGCATCGAGCGCTACCTCCAGCTGGCCGCCGAGGACAACATGTGGATCGTCCAGCCCTCCACTCCGGCGAACTATTTCCACATGCTGCGCACGCAGGCCTACAAGCGCCCGCGTAAGCCGCTCATCGCGTTCACTCCCAAGCAGCTGCTGCGTCTGTCCGCCGCGTCCTCGCACCTCGACGAGTTCACCTCGGGCGGCTTCCAGCCCGTCATCGGCGATAACACCGTCACCGATCCGGCGTCGGTGACGCGCGTCCTGCTGTGCTCGGGCCGCCTATACTACGACCTCGTCAAGGAGCGCGAGCACCGCGCAGACACGTCGACGGCCATCATTCGCCTGGAGCAGCTCTACCCGCTGCCCGAAGCCGAAGTGGCCGAGGCCCTGGCCCAGTACCCGAACGCGTCGGTGACCTGGGTGCAGGACGAGCCTCGCAACCAGGGCGCGTGGCCGCACCTGGCGCTCAACCTCTTCCCGTCTCTGGGACGCCCGGTCCGCGTGGTCTCTCGCCCCGAGTCGGCGACGACCGCAGCGGGACGTGCCTCGCTTCACAAGGAGCAAGCAGCTACCCTTATTGCGCAGGCCTTCGAAGGCTAACGAGGACCGGCGCTCCCACCGGGGGCGCAGGCGGCACCGGAAAGGAACACCATGCGGATCTGTTTCATCGGAGACGAGCTCGTCGCGGGCGTCGGAGACCCCCGAGGCCTGGGCTGGGTTGGCCGCGTCAACGCCCACTCGACCTTCGACTTGCCCGCCACTTTCCTCACGCTGGCGGTCCCCTCCGAAACGACCAAGCAGATGGCCGCGCGTTGGGAGGCCGAGGTCCTGCCGCGCCTGGCCGACGGAGAGCCCCACGGCCTCGTCATCGGGATTGGCCCCGGCGACGTTCCCGCCGGAATTTCCACCGCACGCTCGCGCCTGAACCTCGCCAACATCACGGACCGCGCGACCTCTCTGGGTATCCCCAGCTTCGTCGTGGGTCCTCCTCCCCTGGCCGGGGTCGATTCCGGGGCTCTCAAAGCCCTGGCTTCCTCCTGCTCCGAGGTGTGCGCGCGCCGCGGCATCCCCTTCGTCGACTGCTACACGCCGCTGGTCGCCCACGACCAGTGGTTCGAGGACATGGCCGCCTCCATGGCGCGCGGCGCCGACGGCCAGACCCTGCCTGGCCAGGCCGGTTACGCCCTGATGGCCTGGATCGTCCAGCACCAGGGCTGGTACGAGTGGACGGGCGCGACGCCAACGGACGTCTGAGTGTCGGCGGGAGAGACGCGCGTATCCACGTCAATCGAGCAAGCCCCCGCCTCGTCTCGCTCCCCCACCACATAGATCGACCCCATCAACGCTTCCCCGCCCTCCCCTTCCTCCAGCTCTTCTATCCCCACGAGTCTGCGATCGCCCTTCCTCGCGGGTTCCTCGCAGGGGATGTCGACCCGCGATAAGCTCTTCGCTTTCCTCGTTCTCGGCGTCATGAGCGCGGCGGCCGTCGGCTTCGTGCAACTCGGCGTGCACCTGCCTGTCGGGTACTGGACGCTCGTGTGGCTGGCGGCTTGCTGTATCATCCGCCTCGTCATTGCCGTCACCTGCGCTGCCCGTTCCGGCGCCGTATCCCTCACCGTTGAGGTCTACAGCCACAGCTGGGTGATCATCGACGCGACAGTAGCCGAGGCCGTGAACGGGTAACCGCGAGCGCGCCGCCCGCGCGTTGGCCGCATGGTGTTCCACCCATAGCCTCACAGATGTCCATGCGGCCTGAATCCGTCGTTGTGCCTGTCGGCGCACCGCGCAGCGCGGTCTCCACGCCCGCACGTGCCCCGCGCGCCAGAGCAGATAGCTATAGTTGCCGTGGAGTATTCCTCCGCGCGCGCCCGCCACGGCGCGAGAACTCAATTGCCCACCCACATCGACACCAACCACGCGAGCGAGACACCATGAGCAACCAATACCCCCACGGTTATCCTCCGCAGCGCCCCTTCCCAGGCCAAGCCCCGACGCAGCCGCCGCCCGGACAATACCCGGGCGGCATGTACCCCCAGCGTCCCTTCCCGGGCCAGGGTCCCGGCGCTCCGCATGGACGCAACAACATGGGCCGTCCGGTCATGAACACGAACTACACAACGGCGCTCAACGCTCTGAAGGTCCTCGCGACCATCGGTGTCATCGCCTATTTTGTGCTGAGCAATTTCTACGATATGGGCGACATCAAGCTCCAGTGGCAAAGCATCGCGAGCGCCGTAGGCACCATCAGTATGCTCATCTGTGCGGTCATCATCGCCGTGACGGCTCACCGTATGAACCGAGCGAAGCGCGCCGGCGACAGGACGAACATGCGTAAGCCAATCGTCTCGCTCGTTGTTACCTCTATCCCCGTCCTCATCGTCGGAGCGATGGCGATCATTGGTTCCGTGCAGTCGGTTGCGGACACGATCGAAGGAACAGAGACCGTCACCGTCAAGTCGTGCAGCTACAGTGAGGTCAGGACGCGCTCGCGGCGGAGCGGCACCTCTACGTCCTACAGTTTCAAACTCACCCTCACCGACGGCTCGAAGCACACGACTCGCTTAAGCGGCGCCTCCAAGGCGACCAGTGTCTACAGCGCCCTCTACGAAGCGTGCGCTGACAAGAAGGGGACCTCGTCTCTGAGACTCGAGGTCTATCGCCACAGCTGGATCATCGTCGACGCACGAGTGGAATGAGCGACACGTGACTAAGCAGAAAGCCACCAGGCGCGAGGAGCTCCTCCTCTGCGCAATCATGATCGCTTTCTTGACCCTCAACATCGTCCTAGGGTCTTTCTTCTCACCTGGCTCATGGTCGCCGACCGTCGTCACCGCAGCGGCCTCCTATCTGATTGTCTTCATCGTGGTCGCTACTTTTGCCGGCATCCGATTCCTGTACAGGGATTGGAAGACCCCGCCGCGGCACGCAGCCGGGCGCCCCTCCCCGGAGGTACCCGCCCACCTCGCCACGCCACCCGCAACACCCACACTCCGCCCAACCACCCCCAGCCGCCCAGCAACTTCGCGAGCATCGACGGAGCCATCACCTACGCTCAGCAATCCGGTTTCACCATCATCAACCTCTTCAACGAGTACGCGCCGTTGAGCGAATACGGGGACGCCGTCGGCGCGGAAATCCTCTACCTGGCTTTCTCCCACATCGCCGAACTCGACAAGAACGCGTCGCTCACCGTCACCGGCTCGGCGACGGAGGAAGCCCTCACCCTCACCATCAGCGCGCTTACAGATCGCGCCCCCGTCCTGGGTGCCCGACACATGGGTGAGATCCGCGCCCTCGCGACGAGCGTGGGCGGTAGTGTGGACACAGACACCCAGGCTGCCAGCTGGACCCTCACCGCGCGCCTGCCCGCCGCGGCGGACGCACCCTCCTAGCCCAGGCCTCGCCACACACCCCTCACAGCATAGATCCCCACATGAGCAACCCCAACCAGTTCAACTCCCCGCAGAACCCCTCCGGCCCCGGACAGGTTCCCCCCGTCGGTCCCTCCCAGTACAGCTACCCCTCCAACCAGGGCACCGACTCCCAGCAGGCCCCCGGATACCAGTACCCGCAGTACGGGCAGCCCTACCAGGCGCTCGGCGCCGCGTCACCCGACGGCTATGGCGGCGCGTATCAAGGCCAGCACAACCCGCACGTCGGCTACCAGTACCCGCAGAACCAGACGCCCGCGGGCGCCGCCTCCTACGGGTACGCCCAGCCCGCCCCCTCGCCCGGCGAAGAGGCCACTGCCCCCACCCAACGGAAGAAGCGTTCCCTCGCGACGACCATCCTCACGATCCTGGCCGTCCTCGCCCTCGTCATCTACGCCGTGGTGGGAGGCTCATACGACTTCGGCACGGAACGACTCACCTGGACGGCCGCGGCCAGCGGGCTCGGGCTCATCGTCGCCATCGGGTGCCTGGTCAGCATCCCCCGCTCCTTCCGCGAATTGCGGCGAGCCAAGGCCGCCGGCGACATCGCAACCAGCCGCATGCGCGTTCGCGCCCTGTTCTTCACCATCATCATCCTCCCCATCAGCGGCTACTTCTCCGCCACCCTCGGCGTCCCGGCTGCCCAAGACCTCGTCGAAGGCCACCACACCGTCACCGTCACCTCGTGCACCTACGAGCAGGGCTCGCATCGAAAGTCACGTCGACGCGGAGGCGGGCGCACCGTGTACGACAACTACTTCACGATGACCCTCACCGACGGGACGGCGCATACGACAACCATCGAGACAGACCAGCGCACGAGCATCCAGACCATGGGCGGCACCTACGAGGTGCTCTACCAGGCCTGCAACGTGCAATCGGGCAACGCGTCCATGACCCTGGACGTCTACGAGCACAGCTGGATCATCGTCGACGCCCGCCTGAACTGACACACAGACAATCTCGCCCCAGCCTCGTTCCCCCTCCCCTCAGGTCCACCATGAGCAACCAGAACCCGTATCCGTCTGCCTTCGGCCCGTCCGCCTTCGACCCGTCCGCCTCCGCACGCCAGTTCCCTCACCAGGCGCCCGACCCGTGGTCCCCACGCGAGGACGCGCCCTCCAGCGGCGTCCCCCAACCACCGATCACGCGCAACCGGGGCGCATGGGAGGCCAACCCGACCGCCCCGAGCGTGGGCGGGCAGGGAGGCCCCAACGGGCAAGCGCGCCACACCCAGGCCTCGACGATGGGAAGCTACTACCCCTACCCGGGCGCATCCCCGACCGGCGCGCCGCGCGAGCCGAAGAAAGAGTCCAAGGGACACTTCTGGCTGTGGGTCATCCTGTCGACGCTGGGCATCATCATCGCCATGTTCGTGTACATGATCGGCGAGTCCTTCACCGTCGGCCCGGAAGTGCTTCAGTGGACGCTCATCAAGAGCGGCGTGCTTCTCATCGCTGCGCTCGGGTGCATCGCCCTCGGAGCCGTCGTACACCGCCGCATGCGTGCATCCAGGGCGCAGGGCAACGAGAATGACGCCCTCTCACGACAGCCCGGACTCGTCATGGTTGGCTTTGTGGGACTGCTGCTCGGGTACTTCGCTCTGTCCAACGGGGTGCCCGCCGCCCTCGACCTCGCCGACGGGCCACAGCCATTCACGGTGACGTCATGCACCTACGACCAGTACTCGATGAAGAAATCGTCCTCCCGCGGCGGGAGCACGACCGTGTATGAAAACGAATTCACCATGACCTTCGACGACGGGACCGTCCACACGACGACCATCGAGATGGACAGCGCAGAGGAGATCGAGCATGAGGGCGGCGCGGTGAGAGTCCTCTATCAAGCGTGTCATCTGCGGTCGGGGGCCGCATCCATGACCGTGGATTACTACACTCACACCTGGGTCATCGCGGATGCCCGGCTCAACAACTAGGCGCCGCCAAGCCGCGCCCGCAACGCCGGACGGAGGTTTGTCACGCGACGCCGACGCCCCGTCAACACCGGGCCGCCAGTGCGTGGACACGGTGACTACCCCGTGGGCACACGGGTCTATCCTGGCTAGACACACGGCGATCAGGCCGACGCGAGCCCGCGTGCCCGCGCGAGCCGGCCATCGCCTCGTCGATACCTCGCCCGAAGGACACACCGGTGACTAACACGAGCGTTCCCCAGCCCAACAAGGAACCCTACTACCCGCCCACGAGGCAGGATTACCGGGATCTCATCGAGCACCACTACCTGATCCGGGCCTTCACGTTCTTTCCGCTCATCATCGTCGCCGTCTCCATGTACATGGCCGCGGACTACGGGCCGCTCCACTTTCTGACGGGCGTCGCCATGAACGTCGGCGTCCTCGCCACCTGCCTGACCGTCCCCCTGGCGATCCCCGTCATGATCCGCGACGCGCGCGAGGCCCGAGAACGCGGGGTCGACAAAGCCATCCCGCGCCGTCGCCTGTGGAAGGTGGCGGGCCGCGTCGCCATCAGCCTCGCCTTCGGAGCGATCAGCATCGCCTACCTCACTCCCTTCGTGCGCGACGCCACCGACGGCTCGCGCAACGTGACCGTCACCAGCTGCACGAACACGGTCGCCCAGAGGCAGCAGCGCAGCGGCAGCCGCGGCCGGACCCGCGTCATCAACTACGAGGTCTACGAGATCACGATGCAGCTCGCCGACGGTTCCACCCGCGTGCAGGACATGCGCCTGCACCCCCGGGACAACGAATCTGCTAGCAGCCAGGCAGTCTACGACGTGCTCTACGAGGCCTGCGTGACCCATCCCGGCACCACCGGCATGACGTTGAAGATCATGCCCCACTCCCGGACCATCCTGGCCGCGCGCCTCAACTGACGACGCGCCCGCCAACGCGACTGTAGCCCGTCAAAGGATCCGCATGAATTCCCAGTATCCCTACCGCAACGGTCCCTCCCAGCCTCCCATCCCCGGCCCGCCCGCCGGTTCCGTGCCAGGGGCCGGTTCCGTGCCGGGCGCCGGTTTCGTGCCGGGCGCCGGTTCCCTGCCGGGGGCCGGTTCCCTGCCGGGCGCCGGTTCCCTGCCGGGGGCCGGTTCCCTGCCGGGGGCGCCCTCGGGGGCTCCCAAGCGCGGTGCCCTCCAGCGTCTGGCCCCCTACTCCATCATCGCGATCCCGGCGGCGTTCGCCGCCACCTACGTCATCATGTCCAACATGGACGCCTATGGCACCGGCATGCTCACAAGCACCATCCTCCTGTGCTGTGTCGGGCTCGTCATCGTGGTCGGCGGGATCGTCGCGATCGTCTCGTCCCTGGGAGAGCTGCGCACCGCGAAACAATCCGGCGACCGCCGCGCCTACAGTAAAAAACGAGACTCCATGGGCTGGACCACGATCGGCGTCCTCATGATCGCGGCGCCCACTTTCTTTTACCTGGTTCCCGCCGCCTGGGACCTGTTCGACGGGTCGCAGACGCGCACGGTCACCTCCTGCAGCTATGACCAAGACATCGTGAGCAGTTACCGGATTCCGCGCAACGACACCAGTTTCAACAATCACTTCCACATGCGTTTCGAGGACGGCACCCGCCACACCTTCTCCATCAGGACGCAAAGCCGAGACATTTCCCGGCTGTCAGGAATCATGCAGCCGCTCTACCAGGCGTGCGTCCTCAACCCGGACAAGACTCCCCTCACCATCGACGTGTACATGCACAGCATGGTCCTGGAGGACGTGCGACTGTCCTGAGGGGCGTGGGCATGCTGGCGGACCTTCCCCCGTGTGGGTGTGCTGGCGGGCGCTGCCCCCGCACACTGACCGATACTCCCCCGTGCTGGCGGGCGCTGCCCCCGTGTGGGTGTGCTGGCGGGCGCTGCCCCGCGCAGGCCTCGTCCCTCATCGACGAGGCCGTGAAACGCCGCGTGAAACACAGGTCAGCCCTGGGTGAGGATCCACGAGATGAAGCGAGCGCTGCGGTCCAGGGCGGCCACGGCCTCGGGAATGATGGGAACACCCAGGACGTACACGTGGAAGCCATCCGGCTCCACGCGCAGGCGCACATCCACCCCGGCGCGGGCGGCCTTGCGCGCGAACTCGATCACGTCGGGGCCGACGATGTCCGCGTCGCCCTGGAAAATACGCATCGGCGGCAGCCTCGACGGGTCACCGTACAGGGGGCTGACGCGCGGATCAGTCGGATCCAGGTCTGCGGCCCACGCGCGGCCCGCCCACGCCAGCCCAGGCATGCGCAGAACCCGGTCGCAGCGCTGCACCTCCTCAATGCGCGGATTCGTCATGGTCACGTCCACCCATGGGGCGTACAGGACGAGGCCGTCCACCTGCCGCGCACCCGAGTCGCGTCGCTGCATCGCGAGGGAGAGGGCCAGTCCGCCTCCCGCCGAGGCGCTGAGCGGCCAACAGGCACCCGCGGCCGAGACGCCCGAGGAAGCAGCACGATTTAAGCGTAAATGGGTCACCTATACCGTCATTTTTCTCATCGCGTTGGTTCCCTTGCTCTTCGTCATCATGATCGGAAACTCCTTTGAGCTCGGCGAGGAAAAACTGGGCTGGATCCTCATCACGAGCGCCGTCGAGTTCCTGTTCGCACTCGGATTCTTCCCCTTTTCGGCGGCGGTGCGCCGAGGGATCCGGCAGGTGACCGCGCAGGGCAAGCTCGAGGAGGCGGCGAAACGACGCACGGGCCTGTACCTCTCTGCGCTCATCGCGGTCGTGGTCGGCGGATACGCGCTCTACAATGGGGTCCCCGCCGCCATGGACGTCGCGGACGGCCAGCAGAGCGTGACCGTCACGTCGTGCAGTTACGAGCAGCATAAAACAGAGAAGAGGCGCCGCAGCCATTCGTACACCACCGTGTACGACAACGTCTTCACGTTCACGCTCGATGACGGCACCACCCACCACACGACGCTCGAGCGATGCCGCGCGGAAGACATCACGCATGAGGGCGGCCTGCTCGGCATCCTGTATGAGGCCTGCTCCCGCCGTTCGGGATCGGCGTCGTTGAGTATGATGGTCTATCGCAACACTTGGATTATCATCGAGGCCCGGATCAAATAGGACGGCATGTATTCTCCCCGCGACGTCTTCCTCTCACGCACTGCCACCGGGGTGTGCGTGGGAAGTCTTGCGGCCGTCTCCTGCGCCGTGATCATTCGAATCGCATGGATCTCGAGGACCGGTATCCCCCGTGCGCTTACAGCCAGCGCTGTGATTGTCCTCGTCTCGCTCATCGGATGCGCCCTCTCTTATTCGATCCGCTTCGCGATCCGCGACAAGCGCAGGCGTCACGAGAGACGAGGCCGACACGGGAAGGACGCTCGACATCGCATCGTTCCGAGGACTGCCACGCGACACCCCGCAGACATGAACCGACGGCAGCCACCACGGCGGTCCCCCCTCGTGAGCACGCCCTTGCCTGACGCCATCCCGCCTGCAACCGACACTGAGGACAGGGATTTCAGCCACAAGATACTCGTCGTATTCACTCTTGTTGCAGTCGCGATTGCGTTGTTCAGGGAGGGCGATAACCCGGTTCACGGGCCGGACAAGATCAGTTGGCTCGTGATCGTCTACGCCGTTGCATTCCTCATCATGCTCGCGTGCATAGGTGCCATCACCTGGGCGTTTGATCGCTTCGCAAGAGCTGAGCGCGCCGGAAAGGTCATGGGCTTTCATGCACGACTGGCGTACCTGGCGCTGCCCGTCATCATTCTGATTCCCAGTACCTTCAACACGTTGGCCTACGGAACGCCCGTCGCCCTCGACCTGGCCACCGGCCCGCAGACCGTCACCGTCGCCTCGTGCACCCACAAGGAACGCACGGAGTCACGTTCACGAGGCCGCTACGCCGCCGGCAGCTACACCGTGATCATCCATCGTTTCACGATGACCCTAACTGACGGCACGACGCATCAGACAAACGTGCGCGACGAGTACTTCCGGGATCACAGCACCATTAACAGGGTCCTCGACGACGCCTGCATCAAGAACCCGGGAACGACTTCTGCCACCATGAGCGTCTACTACTACTCCTGGGTGATCAATGACGCTCACTTGAATTGAGCCTCACCGCAGCGTCCCCCGTCTCTTCCACGGCCTCGTCCCTCCCACCGACGAGGCCGTGGAACGTTCGTGAAACACGCGGCCTCAGCGGCTCCTAAGAATGCCCGTCACGAAGCGAGCGCTGCGGTCCAGGGCGGCCACGGCCTCGGGAATGAAGGGGACGGACAGGACGTAGACGTGGAAGCCCCCCGGCTCCACGCGCAGGCGCACGTCCACGCCGGCGCGAGCTGCCTTGCGCGCAAACTCAATCGTGTCGGGCCCCAGGATGTCGGCGTCGCCCTGGAAGATGAGCATTGGCGGCAGCGCGGAAAGATCGTCGTACAGGGGGCTGATGCGCGGATCTGCGGGGTCCAGGTCCCCCGCCCACGCACGTCCCGCCCACGCAGCGCCGGGGACGCGCAGGTATACAAAACGCGCCCGGACCGCTCGGTCCGGGCGCGCAACGAAATCGGCTCAGGCGTTAGGACGCTTGCCGTGGTTCGCGCCGTTCTTACGACGATCGCGACGCTTACGACCCCGCTTCGACATGTCATTCTCCTTGGGTTTGTTGTCTAGACTGAAGCATTTTTGCACACATTGACCCAAACCACCAAGGCACAACGCCACCGCGGCGACGAAGGTCACCGAAAAGCGGAGGCCCGCCCAGGCCTCGTCGAGGCGGGCGAGACCAGCGGGGCCGTGTTCAGCGCCACGTGACCGACACAGCCGTGATGGAAGCGACGATGCGGGCGCGCAGCGCATCCGAGGCTTGCGCGGACTCGTAGCAGCCGCGCATGAGGGCTCGCACGTGGCGCTCCGCGTCCAGGGCATCGGCGCAGTGCGGGCAGGTGGCGACGTGCTGGATCATGAGGGCTCGGACGCGGGCGTTCGGCCCGGGCACGAACCCGGCGTCGATGAGGCCGGAGCGGCGGTCGCACTCCTCGCAGTCGATCAGTTCGTACAGGGCGTCCTGGACGTCCTGGCAGGTGACGCGCGTGTTCACTTGGCTCCTCCGATCCCGTATTCCGCGGCGACGTCGGCCAGGGAGGCGCGCAGATTCTTACGCGCGCGGTTCAGTCGGCTCATGACGGTCCCCATGGGAACTCCTAGTTCTTCGGCGATTT
>ERZ772972.802-NODE-802-length-11547-cov-13.606422_pt1 | contig 11547 bp, 8 predicted proteins | sample MGYA00580673_ERZ772972 | MGnify/ENA primary metagenome ERZ772972 (study PRJEB29015, sample SAMEA2738051) | human oral metagenome | biome: human oral; feature: human-associated habitat; material: saliva | place: China | collected 2229 ... | reverse complement strand
ACCAGGAATGGGCCAAGCCCTACTTCCAGAACTACGACCGTGAGCGCGCCGCCCTGGGCGTTGCTGGCTCCGATCCGCGCGTCGATGAGCTCAACGAGCGCACCCTCGCCGAGCTTCGCTCCAAGGCCAAGAAGCAGCACGTCGCCTCCGACTTCCCCGCCGAGATGAGCGCGGGCGAGATCATCACCGTCTACCGCAACCTGGCCACCCAGAAGTGGACGACCCTGCCCGATGAGCAGTGGATGCACGGCCTGACCCTCGCCGTTGAGAAGCGCCTCGCCAAGCAGGAAGCCTCCGCCCAGCGCGCCGAGCTCCAGAAGCAGGTCCGCGACCGCCGCACCCTCGAGCGCGAGTCCGCCAAGGCCTCGTCGAAGGACGAGTCCGAGGCCAAGGACTCCGCCTCCGGCCACGGCTCGCTCAGCGCCGAGGAGATCGAGCGTCGCCGCATCGAGCGCCGCAAGGCCCGTCGCCGCTCCGGTAACAAGCGCTGACCACCATAGATTCACGGTTCCAGGCCCCCAGCCGGTAACCTGGACACCAGCAAGACCCCATTCCCCACTACGGAGGACACGTCATGAGTGACGACAACGCAGACAAGCTGACCCGCCTCGAAGAAGAAGGCGAAATCGCCGCCGACTACCTGGAAGAGCTGCTTGACATCGCCGACCTCGACGGCGACATCGAGATCGACGTCGAAAACGGCCGCGCCTCGGTCGAGATCGTCGCCGACGACCCCGACGCCCTCGACCGCCTCGTGGGCGACGACGGCGAGGTCCTGGACGCCCTCCAGGAGCTCACCCGTCTGGCCGTCCAGACCGAGACCGGCGAGCGCTCGCGCCTCATGCTCGATATCGCCGGCTTCCGCGCCGAGCGCAAGGAAGAGCTGCAGGACATCACCCGCGAGGCCATCGCCCGCGTGCGCGCCACCGGCGAGGCCGTCAAGCTCGACGCCATGAACCCCTTTGAGCGCAAGGTGTGCCACGACGTGGTCGCCGACGAGGGCCTGACCTCCGAGTCCGAGGGCGCCGAGCCGCACCGCCGCGTGGTCATCCTCCCCGAGGACACCGACGGTGAGTGAGAACCCGAACGGGACAGGAAGGGGTCGCCAGGTCGGCGACCCCTTCGTCCCAGAAGAGCCCACGCAGGCCGTCCGCGACTTCTTCGGACCGGCCTTCGCCGAGGTTGCCGAATATGCGCGCATGCTCGAGGAGGAAGGCGAGATTCGCGGCCTCCTCGGCCCGCGCGACATGGAGCGCATCTGGTCGCGCCACATCGTCAACTCCGCCGCCGTCCTGGACTTCATGCCGCGTAAGGATGGCCGTCAGGTCCTCGACGTCGGCTCCGGATCGGGGCTGCCGGGCATCGTGATCGCCGCCTGCCGCCCCGAGCTCGACGTGCATCTCGCCGAGCCCATGGCGCGCCGCGTTGAGTGGCTCATGGACGTCGTGGAGGACTTGGGCCTCGACAACGTCACCATCCACCAGGCGCGCGCCGAGGAGCTACGTGGCAAGGGCAAGGCCGACGTGGTCACCGCCCGCGCCGTGGCCAACATGAGCAAGCTCGTTCGCATGACGTCGAAGCTGATCGCCCCCGGCGGGTCGCTCGTGGCCCTCAAGGGTCGTCGTGCGCCCATCGAGGTGGACGAGGCCTCGGCGGAGCTGCGTCGTCACCACCTGCGCGCTGAGATCCACGAGGTGCCCTCCATCATGGAGGACGAGTCGACGTACGTGGTCGTCTGCACGCGCATCAAGTAACGCGTCCCCAGTGGGGGAGAGGAGCGTCGTGGCGGTTGCCGCGGCGCTTCTCCCATATAGTGATGCAGGCCACATTGACGTGGTGTTGTGTCAGATCGTTTCCCTCGATTGACGGTTTGTCATGTTGTGCGTTTTCGCTGGGAGAATCGATCCTACAGAACGATTTTCTTGGCGTCTCGTGGATGTGAGCGTCGATTGTGTGCGCCTGGATGCATCCCGGGCCTTTCGTGCTGGAAGTGTGTGCGTGTGCCCGTAAACTAGGGGCAGTATCTAGGAAGGTGTCTCGTGAGTACCAACAACACCCCTCTGTCGAATCAGATCGAGCGCAACATGCGCGATCTGGCCATGCTCGAACGCGCGACGTTCCCGCGCCCCGAGCGCACGCGCATCATTGCCGTCGCGAACCAGAAGGGGGGTGTCGGTAAGACGACGTCCGCCGTTAACCTCGCGGCCGGCCTCGCGATGGGAGGCTTGTCCGTCTTGGTCGTCGATGCCGATGCTCAGGGAAATGCCTCGAGCGCGCTCGGTGTTCCGCACCCCGCCGGCACTCCGTCAACCTATGACGTCATTATCGGTGGCGCCAGCGTCGCCGACGTCGTGCAGCCGTGCCCCGACATCGACGGTATTGTCGTGTGCCCGGCCACGATCGACCTGTCGGGTGCCGAGATTGAGCTGGTCGACGTCGAGCGTCGTGAGTACCGCCTTCGTGAGGCGCTGCGCGAATACGTCTCCGAGCACGCCGATATCGACATCGTCCTGATCGACTGCCCGCCTTCCCTCGGCCTCGTGACGCTCAACGTCATGGTCGCCGCGGACGAGGTCATGATCCCGATTCAGGCCGAATACTACGCCCTGGAGGGCCTCAGCCAGCTGTGGAACACCGTCGAACGGATCGGTGTGGATCTCAACCCCGGCCTGCGTGTCTCTGGCATGCTGCTCACCATGGCGGATAAGCGCACGAAGCTCTCCGAGGAGGTCGAGAGCGAGGTTCGTTCGCACTTCCCGGATCACACCTTTGAGACCGTTATTCCGCGTTCCGTGCGTATTTCTGAGGCGCCGAGTTACGGTCAGACTGTCGTCACCTACGATCCTCGTAACGTGGGTGCAATCGCGTATCGGAAGGCTGCACTTGAGCTGTGTCAGCGCGTTGCGGCCTCGGAGGAGTGATTGTTTCACGTGAAACATTCGGAGTTTTCCGCATGTTTCCGCAGATCGGAACGTATTAGTCACCATGTGTGAGCATTGGTGCAACAAAGTGATCAACGACGCTTACTAGCTGAGCGCATGCCATTGTTTCACGTGAAACAATGAACCGACGCAATTGAAGGAGTATTGCAATGGCGGATGCAGCACCGAAGTCTGAGGGCCGTAAGGGCGCTCGCAAGCACACAGGCCTCGGCCGTGGTCTTGGTGCTCTCATTCCTCAGGCTAGTGAGCAAACGCCGCAAAACGCACCCTCCGCGCCCTCTCGTCCCCTGGACGTGTTTTTCCCCGAAGGTAGCTCTGCTGGCAAGCGTGGAGGTTCTGCGAAGGACCTTCTGCAGCCCAAGCGTGGCACAGCCTCGTCGAAGAAGAAGCGTCCGTCGATGCCGTCCGTTGAGGCGGCCGGTGGCAGGCGCGGTGCCGGCTCTCGCAGCGCCCTTGGCGGTGGAATCAATGGCTCAGATTCCCGCCAGAAGGCGGCTCGTGTGCCCGCACAAGATGTTGCCGTGAATGACACAGAGAAGCACGAAGGACAGATTGTTTCACGTGAAACATCCGTCGATCACGAGCTTCTTCCGGTTCCCGGTGCATCTTTCGCTGAAATTGCGATCGATCAGATTGTTCCCAACACAAAGCAGCCTCGTGAGGTCTTCGATGAGGATGATCTGAAGGAACTGTCGGCCTCGATCAAGGAGGTCGGCGTTCTCCAGCCCGTCGTCGTTCGTAGTATTCCCGCTACGGGCCGGTCCGAGAAACTCCAGGAGTTCCTCGCCGATAAGCCCGAAGCACGATACGAACTGATCATGGGTGAGCGCCGCCTGCGCGCCTCCGAGCTCGCCGGCGAAACCACGATTCCGGCAATCATCCGGGAGACCGAAGACGGGGATCTACTCCGTGACGCGCTTCTGGAAAACCTCCACCGGGCCCAGCTCAACCCGTTGGAAGAGGCGAGCGCATACCAGCAGCTCATGGCGGATTTCGGGGCAACTCAGGAGGAGCTTGCCAAGCGAATCGCCCGCTCGCGCCCGCAGATTGCGAATACCCTACGCCTCCTCAAGCTCCCGCCTTCCGTCCAGAAAAAGGTCGCCGCTCAGGTCATCACCGCCGGCCACGCCCGCGCCCTGCTGTCCCTGTCGACACCCGAGGAAATGGAACGCCTGGCCGAGCGCATCGTCGCCGAGGGTCTCTCTGTGCGTACCACCGAAGAGATCGTTCGCCTCGGCAAGGCGAAGGCAACCCCGCGTCCGCGTGCCCGTCAGCAGCGTCCTCTGTCGCAGCTGGGGGAGAGCGTCGTGTCGGCCCTGTCCGACGCGTACGATACGCGCGTGACCATCACCGAGGGACGCAAGAAGGGCCGGATCGTCATCGAATTCGCAGGAGCCGACGATCTCCAGCGAATCGCGGACCTTATCCTTCACTGATCTAACTTCATAGTTCTTTTCGCAGATCACGCGCAGTATGTTCCCTACGCGACATTTCCTGAGCTAATCTTCGATTGAATTAACGCTTAAACTACCTCTAAAGGGTCCACAGTTGGGCCCTCGCAGTACTAGAAGGAGCGAAAGGCATGAACGCCCAAGGCAGTTCGCGCACCGTGCTTTTCGATGTCGGTGGCGTCCTCGTGGACGCTCACCCAGACCCGCATGCTATCGCCGAGCTGTTCGGTGACGGCTCCCGAGGTCTCACGACGCTCGTTGACCAGGCGATGTGGACTCATCGTGGTAAGTATGACGCGGGAATGTCTGATCGTGAATTTTGGGACCGTATCGCCGGAGATTGCGGTCAGCCCGAGCCGTCCAGTGCTCTATTGAAAGAACTCGTCGCTCTCGATGCGTCCCGAATGGCCACTGCAAACGAGGACACCCTGGACCTTGTGCGCCGCCTCCGCCGCCAGGCAGTTCGCGTTGGTATTTTGTCGAACGCACCGTATCCCATTGCGAAAGCGATCCGTCGCTCCGCGTGGGGAAGCCTCTTCGACTTCTTCGCCTTTTCGTGCGACTACGGCATCTGCAAGCCGTCGCGCGGCATCTACCGGGACGTGCTCGTCCGTCTCGACGTGCCGCATGAGGATGTCGTCTTTATCGATGACCGCCGCGAGAACGTCCGCGCGGCCGAACTTCTCGGCGTGCAGGGAATTGTCTGGAAGGGTGTTGAGGACGCCGAAACGCGCCTGAAGGAGCTCGGAGTCCTTTTCTGAGAGGCTCTGTATCGGTGAAACTGCGTTTCCATCGGAACCGCGAAAACGACACAGAGGCGTACAGAGAACGAAATTTTGTTCCGACAGAGTGATGCTGTTGCATCTCCAGCACCTTTCATCGCGTGTGACTGTCGCCAGTGGGCGCTCGCGCATTCATCATGGACGATGTTTCACGTGAAACATGTGGGCCCGGGAGGATCGTCCTCCCGGGCCCACAATGCTTTGAATGAGCGATTACTCCTCGGTCGCTTCGGCGTCCTCGTCAATGATGACGCCGGTGCCCTCCTCGTCGATGACGTAGTCGACGCTGTGCACGTCGCGGCCACCTGCCACGAAGTCAACAATATCGGCGCACAGCTGCGCGAAAGACGAGTCCTCGAGCGCGTCAGCGGCCTGGGGGAGAAGCGACGTGTCCGTCATGCCCGGGGCGACGTTCGCGTCGATGAACCAGCAGGTGCCCTCGTCGTCAACCACGAAGTCCATGCGAGACAGGTCGCGCAGGCCCAGCGTCGTGTGGGCCTCGACAGCCGCGGCCTGGAGGTCTGCGAGAAGCTCGTCCGAGAGGCGGGCGGGCACAAAGTACTCGGTCTCGTCCGTCGTGTAGCGAGCATCGTAGTCATAGCGGCCACGATCAGTGGACACCTCGACCGGAGGCAGGGCCACGGGGCCATCCCACAGATCGACGACGGAAACGGCCACGTCGCGGCCGTTAATACGCTGCTCGACCATCAGGCGCTGGCCGTAGGCGAAGGCATCCACCATCGCGCGACGCAGGGCCTTGGCGTCCTGCGCAGTGGAAATACCGAGCGCTGAGCCGCCATCCGTCGGCTTGATGACAACGGGGAAGGACACCGAGCCCTCGAGCGCGGAGAGCACGTGAGAAGCGCCCAGCTGGCGGAAGATCGCCTGGGGGAGCGTCACCCAGCCGGGCGTTGCGAGGCCCGCAGAGCCCAGCAGAGCCTTCGCCGTGGGCTTGTTCGAGGCGAGCATCGCCTGCACCGATGACGAGCCCACAAAGGGGATTCCGACCGACTCGAGGAAGGACTGCAGGGAGCCGTCCTCGCCGATCGAGCCGTGCACGAGCGGCCACACGACGTCCGGTGCAAACGTCTCGATAGCATCGGCAAGCGAGGGGTCCACGTCCGAAATCAAAACCTCGTAGCCGAACTGCGTGAGGATATTAGCGACGCGACGGCCCGAACGAACCGAGACATCACGCTCGTGCGTGAGACCGCCAGCAATGATCAGAACTTTGGTAGCCATGGGGGTGTCTCCTCAGGTAACTCTTAGCGGTCGGACCCGGCCCCGGCCTCGTTGCCCGAAGCCGTACCGAACATGTCGACGATTTCCTTCTCCGCGTTGACGACCGTCGAGAGGCGGCGAACGCCCTCGCGGATCTCCTCGGGAGTGGGGTAGCAGAAGGACAGGCGCAGGTGGTTGGAGCCCGAACCGTCGTAGAAGAACGCCGTGCCCGACACGTATGCGACCTGGGCGCGAACGGCGCGCGGCAGCATGGCCTTCGCATCGAGGCCCTCGGGCAGCGTGACCCACGTGTAGAAGCCGCCGTCGGGGACCGTCCATGTGCAGGACGGCATGTACTCCTCGAGCGAGGTGAGCATCGCGCGGCAGCGCTCCGCATACATCGAGCGGAAAGACTTCACCTGGCCGTACCAGTCGTAGTTGCTCAGATAGTCGGCGATCGCCATCTGGCCCACCATCGACGGGCACAGGATCGCGGACTCGAGGGCCAGGACCAGCTTCGCGCGGATCGCGTGCGGCGCGTAGGCCCAGCCGATGCGGAAGCCGGGAGCAAACATCTTCGAGAAGGAACCCAGGTAGACGACGCCCTCGGGGCTGTACGAGGCGATGGCCGGCAGGGGATCGTTGTGGAAGCCGAGCAGGCCGTAGGGGTTGTCCTCGACGATGAGGACGTGCTCGCGCAGGCAGATCTCGGCGATGATCGGGCGACGTTCGGCGGACAGCGTCACGCCGGCGGGATTGTGGTAGTTCGGGATGATGTAGATGAACTTGATCGTGCGGCCCGAGGCGCGCACGTCGCGGATCGTCTCCACCAGGGCCTCGGGAATGATGCCGTTCTCGTCCATGGGAACGTGCACGATGTCCGCCTGGCGCGCGCGGAACACGCCCAGCGCACCCACGTAGGAGGGGGCCTCGGCGAGGATGACGTCGCCGGGGTTCACGAAGAGCTCGGTGACGAGGTCGAGGGCCTGCTGGCTGCCTGTCGTGACCACGACGTCGTCCGGGTCGGCGCCGACAATGCCGTCATAACCCATCACCTCGGTGATGCGCTCGCGCAGCACCTCCCAGCCCTGGCCGCTGCCGTACTGCATGGCCTGCGCGCCGTGGTTGCGGATGAGCTTCTCCGCGGACGCCGCGAGCTTATCGAGGGGCAGGTCCTTGAGGTTCGGCATGCCGCCTGCGAGGGAGACGACCTCGGGGCGCGACACGACCGAGAACAGAGCTCGAATCTCGGATGCGCGCAGGTTGTGCGCGCGATCCGCGTAGACGTCGTACCAGGGGTCGAGTCGGTTACCCTGCGCGGGCGTGCGCCCGGACGAGGCCGGGGTGCCGCCGTTGGTCGAAGGCTGAGTCAAGGCATGCCATCCTTTGCATGAAGTTACATAGAACCGTATAGGTCAAGTGTGCCACTTTCCAGGCCATACGGGGTAACGAGGCCGGTGGTTGGGCAGATGTTTCACGTGAAACATTCTTTGTGGCACCGCTGGTCTTCCGGGCGCCGGAGGCCCCGGCTGTGGGGCCGGGCCGCTGTGTGTGCCGGTGGGCGGCGGCCCGCCCGCGAGCCGTCCGCGCCGCGAGCCTTTGGCTCGGCGCGTCGCCTCGAAGCCCGGCCAGGCCCCGCCACCGCCCACCGGCACCACGGCCAGACCCAGGGCGTGGGCAGGCCTCGTCGTGTCCTCTGTGCTGCGTCGCCGGTCTCTACCTATGGGCTCCACGGCCTGGCCAACAACCGTGGAATATTCCCGTGGCGATGCGTTGGTCGAGCGTCACGTGGGGGAGTGGTGCCGCGTGCCCGTGAGGGTATGCAAAAAGTCCGCAGCCCCTGCGGGTCTGCGGACTTGCGTGGAACTCCGGCGGTGCCGGAATTCGCTCAGTGGCGGTCGGCCTTCACCAGGTGCTTGGTGTCGGCGAGCTCGTTGAGCTGATCGATGTGGGCCTGGGCAACCATGACGTCGATGGTCGAGAACATGAGTGAACTCCTTGTGGGATCGTATTGTGTATTGATTCCCTGCTTGACGAGGCCGAGGATCACCCGGTCTGTAACGAGGAGTGTGCCAACGCGGGTAGCGTCGGCGCGACCCTGCGTTTCAAACAAGAAAAGCGCCAGACCAGCTTGGCAGCTTCGTCAGGCGCTTGATGGTTATAGCTTATCCCTCCCAAAAGGCCCATTCAACCGTTCGGCCAGTAATTTAGATCGCATCAAAAACCAAGCAATTGCAAAGCAAAGTGGCTACGTGCACACTACTTGCACAAACGTGCGCACGCCGTCACAATTCGTCTGTTGCGTCGGCTGTACTCGTCTACAGATCGTAAAATTTCGGATATTTGTATGTTGGTTTGTGCAGGTTCGTGAAACGCCTGTGTGTGCGACCCTGGCCCGCAAGGGGCATAGCAACAGCGATTGAGGTAGGGCGGGAGCGTGGGCTTCGGGGTCTGCGAAGTGGATGGCCAGGTGCTGGGACCAGCGTACGGGGAGAGATATGAGCGCTCGCTGACAATTTCGCATGCAATTCGGTGGTCAGACAAATCGACAGTGGAGAGAAAACCGCAGAATTTCAACGATGTAGGTTAAAAAGTTGAAAGAAGGATAGGGGAATTGCATGCGAAATTGAGGGGAGGTGTATTGCCCTGGGGGCGGTGGTTCTCGCGGCTTCGAGACGTCATCAGAGGTCTCGGCCGCATTGTCTGTCCGCAATTGGGGCAGACCCTTATGAAGGGGGGCCGTGATCAAGGGTTTTGGGACGTAGAACTTTATGAAGGGGGGGCCGCGATCAGGGGTTTCGGGCACCAGAACTTTGCGCGGTGCGGGCCATAGGCTTAGAATGATAACGATTCTCATTCATAGTCACGTGCGAAGCACCTAGAGGACCCCCTCATGAACCCCACGAAGTACCGGAACCCGGGCCGCGCAGCTGCCCGGGCTTTCGCCGCCATGGCCCTCGCGGCCACCTCCTTCCTCGTGCCCGGAGCGGCACACGCCGCCGACGAGGCCACCGCCGACACCACGGACGCAGTTGCAACAGAGGAAGCCACCACCGCCGAGGCCGACACCGCGAACGCATCCACGGCCTCGTCCGAGGCCGACGCGACCACCTGTGCCGTCATGCGCACCGCCCCCGCCGGCACCACGGCCACCCTGGACCGCGGCCACGCCGACATCTTCGACCTGACCTCCGACGCGTCCGGCGCCCTTAGCCTGCGCATCAAGGAGGACGCGACGGGCTCCGGCGTCATGCGCGAGCCTGAGCAGACGCTCCTCGCCGTCAACAAGTCCACGCTCACCCAGATCCCCGCCTCCGTCAGCCAGGCGACCGGCGCTCCCGCCGCCGCGTACCTGCTCGGCCAGTCCGGCGATAATCAGGCCACCGTGCTGTGGCCTGGCTGGGACACCCTGGGCGTCGCCGCCGGCGGATACGACGCCGCGCGCTTCCACATCTCCTACACGGGTCCCGCCGACGGCCGCATCTACGCCTTCACCTCCAGCTTCACCGAGGGCATGAAGGCGGTCACCAATGACGGCAGCTTCGACCTGGTGCCGGGCGGCGACGACATCGACCAGCCCTACGCCGCCCACAAGCACGTCAACTGGCTGTTTACGCGCGCCGGCCGCTACACGCTGACCGTCCAAGCCAGCGCCTGGACCCCCGGCAACACCGGCACCGCCAACGCCGTCGCACCCACCCGCACCTACACGATCGACGTGGCTGACGAAGCCGCGTGCCTCGCCGAGGCCGGCCTTACCCCCGGCGGTAATGGCAACCCCGCAGCCCCCGCACCCGGCGTCGACCCAGGTTCCACGGATGCCCAGTCGGGAGCCGGGCAGTCGGGCGCTGACGGGGATTCGGTCCCGGACACCACAGACCGCTCCGCTTCCGACACCGGCGCTGGAGCGAACGACCCCGCCCAGACCTCGGGCACAGGTCTGGGCGCGGGCAGCAGCGGGGGAGCGGGCACAACCTATGGCGTCACGACCTCAGGCACCACGACCTCGGGCGCTCGCACCACCACGTCGTCAGGCGAACGCTGCATCCCCACCCGCGTCACCCGCGAGGCAACGGGAACCGAATCCGCTGCCCCGGCCTCGTCCCAAACCCCCGCCAACACCGCGCGCACCACGCTGACCGTCAGCGTCGGCGAGGGTGCATCCGGCAATGCGACCGAGGGACACTTCGACCTGGGGCCCGCCATCGAAAACGGAAGCCTCGTCGCCCGCATCAAAGACGACCGTACGCAGCCCGCGCAGTGGGTCGATCCCTCAACCCTGACCTTCGCACTCGGTGAGGCCGCGCGCATCACCGCGCCCGCAGACCTCGGCTTCGTTGCCACCGCCGGCTCCAGCGTGTGGCTCATCCCCTCCACCCAGATCGCGGGCGTGCCGTGGCTGGGCCTGAACTCCCAGCGCGAAGAGATCGTCACCGGCACCACCGGCCCCGTCCAGTTCACCCTTGACGCCGTCGAAGGCCCCGGACGTGTCGCCGTCTTCAACGCAGGCGCGCTCGGCTCCGGCGTCGGCGAGCACGTCTTCGACGGCCCCGGCACCGGCTACACGCTCGGCGCCAACACGCACGCCCACCAGAACTGGGTGTTCACCGCCCCCGGCACCTACACGCTCACCATCTCCATGCGAGTCACCCCCACCGGCGCGGCCCTGACCGGCTCCGGCTACGGCGGCGGCGGCGAAGTCACCACCACCGGCGCACTCGGCACGAGCAGCCGACCCATGGCCTCCCAGGTCGTCGGCCGCACCGCCTCCGGCAAAGACTGTGACCTCTCCCTGGCCATCACCGGCGCCGACACCATCCCGCTGGCCGTCGTCTCGCTCACGTGGGCGCTGACCGGCGCGGCCTGCGTGTGGGTCAGTTCGATCGGCCGACGCAGAAACGCGCGAGCATTCTCGTGAACACTCATTCACGAGGCATTCTTTCCTTCATCCCCCGCCACCCCTCCCGTGGGTGGCGGGGGAGTGGGTGTGGGTTCGCCGCAGCGACGTTAGCGCTTACGGCGGGGGTCGCCGGGTGCGCGCCCGCGCCCGACCCCGCCGCAGACGGAGAGCTGAGGGTCGTTGCGACGACCGGTATCCTCGCCGACCTCGTCCGCAACGTCGCCGGAGCCCGCGCCCACGTCACCCAGATG
>ERZ772972.800-NODE-800-length-11567-cov-7.785528_pt1 | contig 11567 bp, 3 predicted proteins | sample MGYA00580673_ERZ772972 | MGnify/ENA primary metagenome ERZ772972 (study PRJEB29015, sample SAMEA2738051) | human oral metagenome | biome: human oral; feature: human-associated habitat; material: saliva | place: China | collected 2229 ... | reverse complement strand
CAGTTACAGTTGAGCCGTTGGTAACGACTTTGTTTTCTTCACCCTTAGAGTCTTTCTCACCAACGTTTGTCACTTCCACTGTGCCGTCGTGTTTGACTTGGAAAGTGATGTCCGTTACTTTGAGGTAACCAGTTGGAGCGGCTTCCTCATGGAAGGTGTAAGTGCCAGGTGCCAAGTTAAGATCTTTAGACTTACCAGCTTCAGATGTCCAGCTTTCTACAGCTGTACCTTCTGCCTTATCGCCTTTGAAGATCTTGATTTGTGCTCCTGCGATTTCAACCCCACCAAGACTAATTTTACTGAACGTGATTTTACGAGCTACATCGTCATCTTTATCAGTAACTGTCAGAGTTGAATTTTGGGCTACAACACGATTGTCTTCACCTTTAGAATCTTTTTCACCTACTTTTGTCACTTCAACAGTACCGTTAGGTTTAACTTGGAAAGTGATATCCGTTACTTTGAGGTAACCAGTTGGGGCTGCTTCCTCATGGAAAGTGTAGATGCCTGGTTCAAGATTCAGTTGCTTAGGTTGGTCAGTTGAAGTCCAGCTTTCTACGGCTGTACCTTCAGCTTTTTCGCCCTTGTAGATCTTAATCTGTGCACCAGCGATTTCATTCCCTCCAAGGTTTACCTTACTGAAGGTAATTGGTTTTGGACTAGTATCCTCTTTATCGGTAATAGTCAGAACTGGACCAGCTGCAAGAACAGTGTCATCAGCTCCCTTATTCTTAATAGTGATAGAACCGTCAGCATTAACAGTAAAAGTAATATCTCCTACAATTTGATATCCCTCTGGAGCATCGAACTCTCTTAGAGTGTAGGTCCCTGGTGCCAGCTTAATCACTTTAGAAGTGTCAGCTACAGTAGTCCAGTCTGCAACAGGTGCCTCTTCAAGATTGACTGTATCTCCACTATAGATTTTCAGTTCCGCTCCTGGAATTTCTTTTCCATTTGGATCCACCTTTTTGAAAGTAATCTCTTTCTCAGTTGGTGTCTTTGGAGGTGTCTTTTTATTTTCAATTCGACGTTCTACAGATTTGTCTGAGCCAAACTCATCAGGAGAAATTTTAATATCTTCAGTTAGTTTGTCATAGCCAAAAGGAGACGTTACTTCACGAATTGTATAGTTGTCTCGCAACAATTTACCTACACTAGCGTTACCATCAGAATCTGTTGTCAATCGTCCAACAACGGCTTGGTTACGATCACGAATTACTTCAAAAACTGCGCCTTGCAATGGTTGGCCTGCTTCGTCTACCTTATGAATTTTAATGGTGAAAACATATCCTTCCGCAACACCACCTGCAATCTGGTAGGTACGTGTGCTAGTTGATTGTTCATTCTCACTACCATTGTAGCTCATGTTGGCTACGTTCGTGATTTCCTCACCATCGACTAGATCATAATTCGCTTTAGCTCGATACTCGATCATATAACCAAAACCATTAGTATCTCCTAAAGGAAGGGTGAAACCATCACCATTCGCATTTACCACTAGTTGGTTTTTAAAGGTTTCGGTCATATCCTGAGCATCGGACCATTTCCAGTCTCCGTTATTCCAGCTCCAGTTTACTTTATAAATACGAAAAGTATCTGGTAGGAATGTCATATTTGGAGAAGAGAAAGCATCTTTGATAGTGACATCACTGTAGTTCGCCATATTGCGGTTTACAGTAATGTTATAACGGATTACATTTTTCTCGTCATCCTTGTATTGGAAGGAACTCTTTTCAATTTTAGAGTCGTATTTCCCTGGAGGGCCGTTGTAACGGATTTTCCCTGCAGATAGAACTCTATGTCCTACAGTAATATTGACATCAATGTCTTTTTCTTCTGAAACAACATCATGGTCAACTCGAACATAGACAAAGAATTTCCCCCTAACGCCAGAATTATTCTCAACAAACTTTGTGTAAGTTAGAGTAATTGTTTTGCTAGCTGCATCTAAACGACCAGTAGCTACAAGATTGCTAGAAGCATCTCGTAATTCAATGTCTGAAGAGTTTGAAAATGCAATCTCTGATGGCAATTGAAGTGTTGTTGTATCACCTTCATGCACCGTATTATCTGGCAAAACAAAATCTGCAGTAAGACGGAATTCTTGCCAAATATCCAACCCTTGCGTTAAAGCTTCACCAGATTTGTTCTCAACACCCACACTAGTGATCACATCGTTATATTCTGTCGCATGTACTTGCGTCAGAGGGGCAAACGATTGGAGAATAACTCCCAAACAAAGAATAAGAATCTGAATCCAAGATCTTATTTTCTTGTTCATTTAATCTTCCTTTCTTAATAATATTCAATTGTAAATGTACAATGTAATTGTAAACTAATTGATTGTCCCCAACTAATCACCATTTCCCTTTTTCAAGTAAAAATTGATAGCTACATTACTTTCATATTTTATCATACTATTTAAAAAAGGCTAGAAACATCAAACATTTTTTAAAATTTATTTTACTATTTAAAATTTATATTTTCTTATCGAATTCCCCATCAATTTATTGTATCGTTTTCTCCTATCATCGAAACAGAAACTGGTATATTTTACCGCTATTTTTTAAAAAATAAGTTCATCTCGTTTTCGATACCAGATAGCGTTTTTATCATTTTGGTTATCTAATTTCATAAACGTTAATTTGCTCTAAAGAGAATGCTTCTGCCTATTAAAAAGACCAGGTTTCCCTGGTCTTTCTGAGATACATTTAGAAGAAATACTTATTCATTCTAGTCTTCTTTTTTACCTTTAGTGGCCACTAGACCTGCACTCAAACCAAGAAGAGCTAAACCTGCTGCTAGAGCTGCTTGACTTGCTGCACTTCCTGTATTTGGTAACTGTTCTTCTTGAGCTTGACTAGCTGCATTTGAAGCAATTTCTTTTGTATCTGCTTTTTCTGATACTTGTGGTTTTGTAGATTCTTGAGGTACTGGTTTAGTTGTTTCACTAGCCGTACCGACTTCTACGATGCGATCCTGAGCTATAACTTTATCATAGCTTTCTTTTTCAGTTCGCTTACCATTTTCAACTTCGATTAAGTGAACACGGATACCTTTTTGACCTTCTTGGAGAACACGAGTTTGACCCGCTGGAAGCTTATCATTCTTTTGTTCCTGAACCTTGAAATCAATTGTTTCTTCTTCGATTACAAGTTCTGATCTGTTAAGGACTAGGTTCTTCACTTCATCTTCTGGAAGAGAAGTTCCTGGTTTAGTACCAACTTCTACTATACGATCTTGAACAGCGACTTTATCGTAAGTTTCTTTAAGATGACGTTTTCCATTTTCCACTTCAATCAAGTGAAGACGGATACCTTTTTGACCTTCTTGGACAACACGAGTTTCTCCTAGGTACAACTTATCAGACTTACGCTCCTGAACCTTGAAGTCGATGGTTTCTTCTTCAACTACAAGTTCTGGTCTGTTAAGGACTAGGTTCTTCACTTCGTCTTCTGGAAGAGAGGTTCCTGGTTTTGTTCCGACCAAGACGATGCGGTCTGTCGGAGTCTCTACCACTTCGCGAAGTTTTTCTTCCTTACTTCCATCAGGATTAATCGCTGTAAAGATACGTTCTTTACCAACTTTTCCTTCTTGTTCTACACGTGTTTCACCTAGATACAGTGTTGAATCCTTTTTCTCAACTGTCTTATAGGCCAAATCTTTTTCAACAAATTCGAGTTTTGGAAGTTCCTCTTGTACAGCAGCAACAGTCTTCTCAGAAACTGGTTTTTCCTTAGTCAACTGGATACGGTATTCCTTGACTTGTTTTCCACTTTCTGAAACAAGGCGAACAAGTACTGGAAGGCTATCGTCTCCGCTATCTACAACTGTTGAAGCTACTTGATTACTTTCTTCGACTGAGACTTTTGGACGTTGACCTTTATAGGTGATTTGATAGTCTTGACGATCTTCAGCGAAGTCAGGAAGTTCTTTTCCATCCACAAGAATCTTCGATTGCGTACTTTCTTGAGGCAATTCACTCGGTGCAAGGAAGGTCATCTCAATCATCGCAACACCGCTCTTGTCTGCTTTACGCTCCATACGCCATCTCATGGCTTTGGCTTTGACAGCTTTAAATGTTACGTTAATTTCATCACCAGCTGCGATGTCTTTATCCGCACGATAAGGCACAGCTTCCCAATTTTCTGGATTGTTAAATGGATGAGCTGCATCGTAGGCTTGGTAGTTTGAATAGTAGGTAGGCACTTCAAACTCTGGACCGACATAGCGTTCTAAAACGAGTTTAGATGGTGCATCCGTACCACTATCTGCAAAGAAGTGAAGTTTGGCTTGAGCAACAGTCCGTTCGACAATCTTACCATTTTCACGGAAGATTACACCTGCTGATACTTCTGGATTAGAAGATGGTGTTGGAGACCAGTTTGTCCAACGACGATTTTCTGAATGATTTCCGTCATTGAGATAGTCCACACGGTCATGGGAGTTTCTATCAATGTCGTTAGTGGCTGAAGCAAAGGCGCGGTTACTATTTTCATCATACTCTGGGTTATTTGAAAGAGCTTCACCAAGTTTGTCTGTCACTCGTACAGTGAACTCAGCAACGAGGTCGCTACCAAGGACACGGCCTCGAACAGTAAATTGACCTGCTTTTGTCAGATTTTCTACTGGAACTTCATCCCATTCAACTGCCAAATCTTTTGTTTCGTAACCATCTTTACCTGTGAAGTAAACAGGAACCTTAGTTGGCAATTCAAGCGGTTGCCCTACTTGTAGTAAGCGAGCTTGTTTGACCGCAGCAACTGGTTTACGAGAGAGCAAATCTTTATTGCTTGTAAAGTGTAGACGGTATTCTCCTAGGATGTCGCCATTTTCAGCTTTCGCGATAACACGAACTGGCTCACCTTCACGAACACTTGGAACGACGGTAGCGAGACCATTGTTGCTAACACTTGCTGTTACTGCAGGAACTTTCCCATCTACAGACTCAAGGTAGTAGTCTGTCAAATCAGGGTTGAAGTTTGCTAAGTCTTTACCGTCAACTTGGATTCTTGTTTGTCCTTGTTTAGCTGCCGCAACTTGTTTCGCAAAAATTTGTACTTCTGTGATAGACGTTCCTTTCTTGCTATCAAGTCGAACCATACGAATGCGAACCGCATAGGTTTCAACCTTGTCAAAGCTGAAATGATTCATTTCTCCAGCTTTTAATTGAGCTGGTGCTTTGAGATTGCTTACCTCTTTCCAGTTTGCAGGATCGTTAAAGGCATGGTTTTCCTCACCTACAAAGCTAGGGTTTTTAGGGGCTGTTGGAACGGTCTTACCGACATAATATTCAATCACATAAGACTTCGGTACACCAACTCCGTGGTCTTCGTGGAATCCGACACTTAGATTATCAACTGAACGTTTGCTCAAAATACCTGAATCTCCGAATAGGACACCAACTGAAGCTTTTGGATTAGTACGGTTCCAGTTTGTCCAACGGTTAGCTGGGCGGTCATTAAAGGAAATCAATTTATCGTTGACGTTTGAAACAGGATCAGTTGGATTTGAGTCTGAAGCAAAGGCAAGTGGCAATTCTGATCCGGTCCATTGGTCAGAAATGTTTGCACCTTTCTCAGTTTGAGCAGATACGCGAACATGAAGTTTAGTTGTTAATTGCGTACCTTCTAGGCGACCATTAACTGTAAAGACACCTTCCTTGGCGTATTGCTCTGAACGAATCGCATCCCAAGTAACCTTAGCTGATGAAACGTGACCATTTGAATCGTAGGTACGAACACTTTCTGGTAATTGTGGTGCTTCTGCAATTGGTGTTGTCACACTGACTTCTTCAACCGAAACGATACCTTCTACAGAGACTTTAGCACGCGCTTCAAGGTCAATCCCTTCAACTTTACCTAGAACTTCGAAGGTTTGATAGTGATCGAGTTTTTCTTTTGGAATGGCTTGCCATGTGACTTTGTGGGCTTTAGGGAAACCTTTGTCGTACTCAACCGTTACTGTTGCTGGAAGACTTGGTTCCTGATGCAAATCTGTGACTACATTTACTGGACGGATAGATTGCGCAACCTTCGTCTCAGTATTGGCTTGGATAGTGAGAGCGATTTGACCTGAAGCCCCCTCATATTCTGCTTTGAGAGTGACTGCTCCTGGCTTATGCAACTCAAGCATTCCTTTACGAACTGCGACTTCCCCTTCACCACTTGTAGAGAAGTTCACCTTATCTGCTGGTAAAACTGCTTGTGTTCCGTCTTGATAGTGTGCAAGGACAGACAATTTCACTGTTTGGTCTTCTTTGAGGCTGCCAGCTTTCTCCACTTGTAGGCTCAAATGGTCAATTTTTGGTGCTTCTTCGAGGAACTGAATTGCATAGGTTTGAAGAGGTCCACCATCTTTTGGTTGAACATAGATGCTTGCACGCATACCGTTTGCTGCACTTGCTTGCACCACTGTAACAGCTGCATTTTCAGCACTTGCTACAACTTCTGGCAAGGATGCACCGTAAGCAAGAGTTCGATATTGCATTGGATTTTGAGTAGTAAGACCAGTGACAGATTCGCCACCAACAGTTACATTTGGTACTGCAGGAGCCGCAGGATTACCTTCTTCTACCACAAGGGTAGCGTGAATAGTCTCACCACCCAGTTGACCAGTCATTTGAATACGTGATCCTGCAACTGACAGTTTAGCTTTATCTGCTTCCGAAATCTCCCACTTATCAACTTCGTATTCTTGTACGCTTCCATCCGTAACAGCAATAGAAACGTATTTGTCAACAGCGCTCAAGTCTGTTCCTGGAGCAACACGCTTAACAGTTGGAAGCTCATTTGCGATTGCTAGAATTTCGACACGGGCCTCAACTTCGCGTCCGTCTGCCATACCTTTAACAGTCACAACTCCTGCTTGGCTCACATCAACTGAAGACCAAGTTACTGGACGTTTTTCACGACTGCCATCACTGTAGATAAAACCGACTGTCTTCGGCATTTTTGGCTCTTTCTCAATAACAGTACGTACTTTTGGTACTTCTGTTCCGAGAACGGTCTTTTCTTGGTCTTCTTTTTTACCAGTAAAGACCGTTACTTGACCAGATTTCAAGAGATCTGAATGGGCTGTTAGAGTGAATTTACCTGCTTGCTCAGTTGATTTAACAATGGCAACCCCTTTACCGTTAAAGGCTCTGCGGATCCAAGAACCATCAGGTTGTGCCTTGTAGCGTTCACGGCTGGCTTGTTCCCCATTATCAACACCAACCAGTTGACCTTGTCCATGCAATTGGAAACGAACCAAATTATTGGCAGTTGGTACCACATTTCCTTCACTATCTACGATTTCGTAGTAGATGTAGGTCAAGTCTTTTCCATCTGCAGCGATTGCGTGTTCTTCCTTGATGAGGCGAACACCTGCTGGTTGGCCTGCCGTCGTGATCTTATCACGTGCAATTTCTTTTCCAGCTTCATCGCGAGCTACAGCTTCTAAAGTACCTGGTTGATAAGCAACCTTCCACTCAAGATAGAGTTCCTTAGCATTGGCACCTTCTTGGTAAGTGCGGCCATCACTGGTTTGTTTCTTGTTGAACTTCTTAACTCCAAGAGATTGACCATTTAAGAACAATTCTACACTTGCAGCGTTTGAGTAAGCTCGAACTGGGATTTTTCCGTCTGAATCTTCAACTTTAGAGGCCAAGTCTCTATTCTCCCAGTTCCAGTGAGGAAGAAGGTGTACCATCGGTTTCTTCTTGGCAGAAACCCATTGGCTTTGGTAGAGATAAAAGTCATGTTTTGGAATACCTGCTGTATCTACGATACCAAAGTAAGAGCTCTTAACGGGAGTTTGGTTTTGGTTGTGCCATGGTGTAGGTTCACCGATATAGTCCGTACCTGTCCAGATAAACTGTCCAGCATAGCCAGCGTTGTCACGGTCAAAGGTCCATGAATCTGTTGCCGTTTTACCCCAGCCAACTCGGTCATTACCATAGTCAGACTGTTCGTAATGACGCTCAGGTCCGTTACTATGTTTCAATTCCTGTTCAGGGCGATAGTAACTTCCACGTGTACGGGTAGCTGAAGATGTTTCAGAACCGTAAATCAACCAGTTTGGATGTTTCGCACGAAGTTTCTTGTAGTTATCTTCTGAATAGTTGAATCCAACCGCATCCAGTTCATTAGCAATTTTCTCATGATCACCGCTACCATCACCAAAGCGGAACTTATCTGCTCCCATAGTAACATAACGTGTAGTATCAACATCTTTAATCACTTTTACTAAGCGTTTAACCGTTGCAAGAGAGTGAGCATTGCCGTTAGCTTCACCGATTTCATTCCCGATAGACCACATGAAGACAGCTGGGTTGTTTTTATCTCTTTCGACCATGGTACGAAGATCATAGTCAGACCATTTTTCACCTTTTCTAGCTTCTGGGTGAGTAGCGTCTTTTTCAAAGAAACGTCCGTAGTCATAAGGTTTCTTGCCATTATACCACGTATCAAAGGCCTCTTCCTGAACGAGCAAACCAAGTTCTGCTGCGATTTGCAAGGTCTGTGGACTTGCAGGGTTATGAGTTGTACGGATGGCGTTAACGCCCATCTCCTTCATTTGTTTGAGACGGCGGTATTCTGCTTTATAATTTTCTTCTGCTCCAAGCGCTCCGTGGTCATGGTGCAAGGAAACACCATGGAATTTAATGCGTTCACCATTCAAAGAGAAACCTTCATTTGGAGTCCAGTGATAGTAACGGTAACCAAACAAATCTTTCTTAGCATCAACCAATTGACCGTCACGGTAAACACGCGTAATCAATTCGTACAAGGTTGGTTTGTCATTTAAAACGGTCCAGAGTTTTGGTTGTTCAACTTCTAAAATCGCATCAAGACTTGTTGACTCATGTGCTTTCAAGGTGCGGCTCGCTGTACGAACCAAACCTGTTACAGCCTGACCACCACGTTCAACGATTTGATACTCTGCCACCAATTCATGGTCTTTATCATCTGTATTGACGATTTTGCTGGCTACATGAGTTTCAACCTTGCCATGTTGCTGTTCTTCAAGTTTTGGTGTTAAGATGGTTGTTCCATTTTTCTCAACATGAACCTTATCTGTCACTTGCAAGGTCACATCACGGTAGATACCACTACCTGAGTACCAACGGCTACTTGGTTGTTTGTTAACCGCATGGACAGCAATCACATTCTCACGACCATCTTTGTGAAGGTATTTGGTGATATCGTATGAGAACTGGTTATATCCATTTGGATAATGCCCCACTAACTGGCCATTGACATAGACTTGAGAGTCCATATAGACACCATCAAAAGTGACACGAACATTTTTCTTGAGATCTTTTTCATCAAGTTTAAAGGTCTTGCGATACCAAGCTTCACCACCATTGAGCTGTCCACCCTCGTTTTGGGCAGGTGACTGATGGTCAAAATCGTTAAAGATACTCCAGTCGTGTGGGAGATCCAATTTTTGCCATGTTGATACATCTGCATCTGATTTCACAGCTTCTTTAGGATTCGCATTGAGTTTAAAGTGCCAATTTTGATTAAAATTCACTTTTCTATCTTCAATCATTTGATTCACTTCTTCATTTGTCGCAGCTTTCAAATCTTCCTTGACAGGCTTTTCTTGACTTGAAGCTTGAGATTCTACCTTTGGAGCTGTTTCTTCAGGCTTTAGAGATGCTTTCTCCTCTTTTGGAGCTACAGGTTCCTCTTCTTTCACCTCTGGTTTGCTTGCTTCAATTGGAGTGGCTTGACTTTGATCGACACTTGCAGCATCCTTGTGCTCTGCTACAGCTTGATTTTCTTTTTCCTCCACTGCCGGACTTTCCTCTTTTGCTTGTTCCACAGTGTGAGTAATCGGAGTTTCATCTGCGAAAACTGGTGATTCTCCAATGACACTTCCTCCAAATAGAACCGCACAGGTTCCAATCATGACAGAGCAAGCGCCTACGGCAAACTTACGAATGCTGTAGACTCTTTTACGATTCCAATGGCCTTTTTCCATAAAATCCTCCTTTAGTAACCGCTTCCATTTCTTTGTAAGCGCATTACTTTTTCATAGCCTTTTATCCTTATTTTATAAAATAATATAGGAAATTTCAATACCCTAAACACAAAAAATCATATTTTTGATTGTTTTTTCTAAAATTTGTAGAAGATTCAAAAAATGTGAATGTAGATTTAGAACAAAAAACAAACATTTCTTGTCACTCAGTAAAATATCATAAAAAAGTTCCTTACAAAAGGAACTTCTTTTACTTATAATTAAAAGTCTCCCCTGCCAACTTATCAGCTAGCTTGGGAAAGAGGGTATAAAACTTATGGGCTAGGTTCAACAAAACTGGGAGATTGAGTTCCCGTTTGTTTTTTCCTATGATTTTGACAATTTTTCTAGCGACTACATCTGGTTCTAAGAGAAATCGGTCAACAGACTTGAGGTAGCTCCCATCTGACGTAAAATGAGGATTTCCATTAGCAAAGCGTTCTGGGAAAATCTGATACCACACGGTATTTGAAACCCAACTAGGAACCTGACATCCATCAATTTCGTGAACATAAGGAAGTTTAAAGCCATTTCCTTCAGCATCCAAGTTTTCTTGAGTATGTTCCTTATCTACATAAAAATACCCTTACCCTCTTTATCAAGGAGTTCAAAGAGATACTGAATGCGTAAAAAATCAACAGAGACCGTAACCTGCCAATAATCAAGTAAGGCGTCTGAAGTTACTTTGGTCATTTCTTTCTTAGCTTCATACTTATCCTCAATGAAAATAAATGGATCTCCATAATGCAGAATAACCTTCTGAACATCATTTTTCTACGTTCTAATTCGGATATGTAGCTGACCTTCTTTGTAAAGATAAGCGCATTCTGATTCTGGTCTATGATAAATGGCTGTCAATTCCATATTTTATCTCCTAAATAGTCTACTATCATTTTAAGCAAACGTTTTAATAATCGCTGGTTCTAGTATACTTTTTACGGTTTAAATTGCAATACTTGGATAAATAGTTGAATAAATCCATCATATATTTTTAACTGGATTTAATTTCCATTTACCTCTTATAGCTTGGCTTTTCTAGGGGTATCGGCTCGGGATTTTGCTTAATCTAGATAAGAGCTAGCTGACACAGACGATCTAAACTGACTTCATTATCATTCTCTTTACTATGGATTTGCGCAATGACTTGCCTAACTTCTTCCAATTCTTGATCTGAAAGAGAGCTTCCTAAAGACAAGTATTGCGGGAGAGCCTGAAGCATTTTTCTATAATCCCTGTCCCAGTTGGCTCCACCATTGCGATCCAGTTCATCTCGAACTCTGCCTGGTATACGGATAGCTTCGCCCTGAACAGTTTTGGCTGTTCCACTTGAAGGAATCAAGAAAGACCATAGTTCCTCATATTGATCCTCCCAACTACTTTCTTTTACGAGAATAGGAGAAACTCCATCATGGGTTATTCGTTTGGCTACTGGCTTGACATTAAACAAAGCATAAAGTCTTTCTAGACCCTGATCTGCTGCTTCTAGATAGTCAGGATTGAGCCCTTCTCTATGAAATTCAAAATCCTTACCAATATTTTCAACCTTTTCTTTCATA
>ERZ772972.794-NODE-794-length-11592-cov-3.321747_pt1 | contig 11592 bp, 8 predicted proteins | sample MGYA00580673_ERZ772972 | MGnify/ENA primary metagenome ERZ772972 (study PRJEB29015, sample SAMEA2738051) | human oral metagenome | biome: human oral; feature: human-associated habitat; material: saliva | place: China | collected 2229 ... | reverse complement strand
AGGGTGGGGAAATCTTTCTCACCCCCTACAACGCCAACGACCGGATGGTCGATCCGGGACCGTACTCGATGGAGCTGGAACCTTCCTGGAAAACCCCGGACAAGAAGTCACTGCCCGCGCCTCACCACGAGCAGGAGGCCACAGATGCGTCACCCGAGCTTGTGGGTGTGGCGCACCCGGCCACGGACGGCCTGATGCCGCTGGGGGCTCAGGCGCAGTACCCGGGCATGACGCCCCTTTCCATGAGCAGCACCGCCCTGCTGGACAGCCTGCTGGAACAGCACCCGGGCACCACCGGCCTGCTCTGAACGCCGCAGGCCGCGCGCGTCGTCAGACCGGCTCCAGCTTGGCCACGGCCAGCGCGAGCCATTTGACGCCGTGCGGCGCCTTGAAGCGGATCTGGATGCGGGCATCGTCGCCATTGCCTTCGATGCCCGTGACCACGCCTTCACCAAAGCGCGCATGACGCAGCGACTGGCCGATGTGGTAGCGGCTGTCGCGCCCGGCCCGGGCCTTGCCGCTGGCATCGCCACTGGCCGGGATGCCCGGATCGGCCGGGCGTACCCAGCCGGACTGGCGGTTGCGCTCGTGCACGGCACTGTCCAGACGCGGGCGCCAGTTGCCGCCCCCGTTGCCACCACCACTGCCGTAACCACCTCCGCCGTAGCCGCCGCCTCCGTAGTAGCCCCGGCTGCCGCGTTCCGTGCCCAGGCCCAGGCTACCCTGGGCGCTGGCCGAGGGCATTTCGCTCAGCCATTTCAGCGAACGCTCGGGCAGCTCGGACAGGAAGCGTGACTGCATGTTGTAGCGGGTCTGGCCGTGCAGCATCCGGGTCTGGGCCAGTGACAGGTACAGACGCCGACGTGCACGGGTCATGGCCACGTACATCAGCCGGCGCTCCTCTTCCAGCCCGCCAGGATCGGAAGCCGAGTTCTCGTGCGGGAAGAGCCCTTCCTCCAGCCCGGTGACGAACACCGTCTCGAATTCCAGGCCCTTGGCCGCGTGGACGGTCATCAGCTGCACGGCATCCACGCCCTCCTCGGCCTGGCCATCGCCGGATTCCAGCGAGGCATGAGCCAGGAAGGCCGCCAGCGGCGAGACCTGCACCACGGGCGCTGCATCGGCAGGCAGGACGGCGCCATCTGCGGCCGGCTGCGTCGTGCCCGCCAGACCCGCGCTGGCCGGCGTGGCGGCATCGATGCCGCCTTCGGCCTGGAAGGCCAGCGCTGCGTTGACCAGCTCCTTCAGGTTCTCGATGCGCTCCTGCCCCTCGCGTTCCTGCTCGTAGTGGGTCATGAGACCGCTGCGGCCGATCACGTCGTCGATGCTCTCCGACAGCGGCAGGCGGGCGCTGTTCTGGCGCATCAGCTCGATGAGCCTGACGAACTGCAAAAGCCGCGTGCCGCCCGCGCCGCTCGTCATCGGCACGGCACGGTAGAGGCTGATGCCATGGGTGCGCGCCGTGTCCTGCAGGTTCTCGAGCGTGCGGGCGCCGATGCCGCGCGCCGGGAAGTTCACCACCCGCAGGAAGGCGCCGTCGTCGTCGGGGTTCTCGATCAGCCGCAGGTAGGCCAGGGCGTGCTTGATCTCGGCCCGCTCGAAGAAGCGCAACCCGCCGTAGACCTTGTAGGGCACCCCGGCCGAGAACAGCGTGTGTTCCAGGATACGCGACTGGGCGTTGGAGCGGTACAGGATGGCGATCTCAGAACGCGACATGCCATCGGCCACCAGCGCGCGGATCTCCTCCAGCAGCCACTGGGCCTCGTCGCGGTCGGAGAACGCCGCGAAGATGCGCACCGGCTCGCCCTCGCCCGCGTCGGTCCACAGGTCCTTGCCCAGACGGTGCGCGTTCTGGCGGATGAGATGGTTGGCCGAATCCAGGATGTGGGCATGCGAGCGGTAGTTCTGCTCCAGCCGGATCAGCTGCGGGCCGGCATAGTCGCGCTCGAAGGCGGCCATGTTGCCCACGTTGGCGCCACGGAAGGCATAGATGGACTGGTCGTCGTCGCCCACCGCGAACAGCGAGGCCCCGCCGCCGGCCAGCAGTGTCAGCCAGCGGTACTGCAGGTCGTTGGTGTCCTGGAACTCATCGATGAGGATGTGCCGGAAGCGCTGCTGGTAGTGCTGGCGCAGCGGCTGGTTACGCTGCAGCAGCTCGTAGGCACGCAGCAGCAGCTCGGCAAAGTCCACCACGCCCTCGCGCTGGCACTGCTCGTCGTAGGCGCCGTACAGCTCGGCCAGCCGGCGGCTGTGGCTGTCATGGGCGGACACGTCGGCGGCACGCAGGCCGGCCTCCTTGCTGCCGTTGATGAAGTGCTGCACCGCCTTGGGCTGGAACTGCTGGTCGTCGACGTTGAGCCCACGCAGCAAGCGCTTGATGGCACCCAGCTGGTCGGCGCTGTCCATGATCTGGAAGCTGGCCGGCAGGCCGGCGTCACGATGGTGTGCGCGCAGCAGCCGGTTGCACAGCCCGTGGAAGGTGCCCACCCACATGGCACGCGGATTGGCCCCCACCAGCATGGTGCTCAGGCGCGCCATCATCTCGCGCGCGGCCTTGTTGGTGAAGGTGACGGCCATGATCTCGGCCGGCGAGCACTGGCCGGTACCGACCAGCCAGGCGATGCGGGTGGTGAGCACGCGGGTCTTGCCGCTGCCGGCGCCCGCGAGGATCAGTGCGTGTCCGCTGGGGACGGTGACAGCAGCCCGTTGCTGTGGGTTGAGATGGGCAAGTAGATCGGCCATGCCGCCATTCTAACGGGCCGTGTCCTGCCCTGAGCGGCTCTCCGCGGCCGCCGGCTCGTGCCCGGGCACCTGCTCGGGCGCCTGCTCGGGCGCCTCCGGAAGGGTCTCGGTCGTCGGCGCAGGCACGGACACCTGCGTCGCCGTGAACATTTCCTGTCGTTCCGACGCTTCGAGCTTTCGTCGCGCCGCCTCCAGCCGGTCGGAACGTCGCCGGCGAGTGGTGCGTTTCTTCCGGCGGCGCATGACCTGGCCCCCCCAGGACAGGCAGCGGTATTCCTCTTCGGTATAGCGGTGCAGGCCTCCCCCCAGGCGAGGAATGCGGTTGCCCGGATGCGCCATGCTGGGGCCCCAGCGCGCCTGATAGCCATCGACAGCCCGCCCCTGGCGCTCCCAGCGCCAGGCCATCAGCGCCAGGCACGCCCACCAGGCCAGGGTGGCCACGGCCAGGCCTCGGGGCACGTTCACGTGCCAGTAGCCGGTCATCACGTTAGCAAACAGCGCCAGCATCAGCCCGTAGCCCAGCCAGCGATGGGCCCGTTCGAAGATGCGTCGGCGCCGTGTCATGTCATAGTGGTCACCCGGCACGTCGTGCAGATGCACCAGCGTGCGCGGCTGATGCCGCCCGGGGCCCCCGATGCTGCCCCGCAGGGCGATGTTGATCACCAGCAGGAGCAGCACGGCCACGATGCCCCAGCCCGTCCAGGCATGGGGATGCGCCAGGTGGCCGGGCAGCGACATGCCCTGAAAGGCCATGGCCACGCCCACCACCAGACACAGCATGGCGGCCACGCCGCACAGGCCGTGCACGCGCTGCCAGCCACGATGGTTGATGATCCGGGGCCAGTCCTGGCCGGGCACGATCTTCCAGTAGCGTGCCGCCAGCACGGCCACCGGCACCAGCACGGCACCGGCCGTGCCCATCAGCACGCCGTGCCAGAAATCCACCGGGTTGACGTCATCGAGCGGTCCGGCATGCAGGGGCGTGTTCAGCCAGTCCAGCCAGCGGGTGAGCTGCGCCAGCAGCCAGGGGGGCAGATGAAGGAAGTCCAGCATGGGGCGGATGATACTGAACCCCAGGTATCGGAATGCGGAAAATCGGGGAAAACCGGCCTGGCGCAGCACGGGGTGTGGCGTCGATGCCGTTGCCGATGCTCTCGGGTCGATGCAGCATCCGCCACGCATGGCGGCTGTGCTCCGGGGACGCGATAGAATGAGGGGTTTACCGTACTCACCTTCTTCTCCTGGCCAAAGAGCCACGCCCCCCATGGACGAGCGTTACGACCCACGAAGCATCGAATCCGAGGCCCGCGCCCACTGGCAGCAGACCAACGCCTACCGCGCCGTCGAGCACGACCCGCGCTTTCCCAAGGGCAAGTTCTACGCCTGCTCGATGCTGCCCTACCCCTCGGGCATCCTGCACATGGGGCATGTGCGCAACTACACCATCAACGACGTGATGTACCGCCATCTGCGCATGAGCGGCTACAACGTGCTGATGCCCATGGGCTGGGACGCCTTCGGCCTGCCGGCCGAGAACGCGGCACTCAAGAACGGCGTGGCCCCGGCCAAGTGGACGTGGGACAACATCGCCTACATGAAGCAGCAGATGCAGCCGCTGGGCCTGTCCATCGACTGGTCGCGCGAAGTGGCCACCTGCAGCCCCGACTACTACAAGTGGAACCAGTGGCTGTTCCTGCGCATGCGCGAAAAGGGCATCGCCTACCGCAAGCACGGCACCGTCAACTGGGATCCGGTCGACCAGACCGTGCTGGCCAACGAGCAGGTGGTCGACGGCAAGGGCTGGCGCTCGGGCGCACCGGTGGAAAAGCGCGACATCCCGATGTACTACCTGCGCATCACCGACTACGCCGGCGAGCTGCTGAAAGAAGTGACCGAGCACCTGGAGGGATGGCCCGAGCGGGTGCGGATGATGCAGGCCAACTGGATCGGCCGTTCGGAAGGCGTGCGCTTTGCCTTCGAGCACGACATCCGTGACGAGCAGGGTCAGCCCATCGACGAGGGCCGGCTGTACGTGTTCACCACGCGCGCCGACACGATCATGGGTGTCACCTTCGTGGCCGTGGCCCCCGAACACCCGATCGCCCGCGTGGCCGCAGCCTCCCGTCCCGCGGTGGCTGCCTTCGTGGAAGAAGCGCGCACCGGCTCGGCGATGGAAGCCGATCTGGCCACGATGGAGAAACAGGGGGTGGACACGGGCCTGGTGGTCCGCCATCCGCTCACCGGCGCCGACGTGCCGGTGTGGGTGGGCAACTACGTGCTGATGAGCTACGGCGACGGCGCGGTGATGGGCGTGCCGGCGCACGACGACCGCGATTTCGTCTTTGCCCACAAGTACGGCCTGCCCATCCGTCAGGTCATCAGCGTGGACAACCAGCCCTACGACACGAACCAGTGGCAGGAGTGGTATGCCGACAAGCAGAACGGCGTCTGCGTGAATTCCGGCCCGCTGCTGGACGGCAAGGGCCACCAGGACGCGGTGGACACGGTGGCTGCCCAGCTGGCCGACAAGGGCCTGGGCAGCAAGCACGTGCAGTACCGTCTGCGTGACTGGGGCATCTCGCGCCAGCGCTACTGGGGTACCCCCATCCCCATCATCCACTGCGAGAGCTGCGGCGAGGTGCCGGTGCCCGACAAGGACCTGCCGGTGGTGCTGCCCGAGGATCTGGTGCCCGATGGCAGCGGCAACCCGCTGAACAAGTCGGAAGCCTTCCTGAAGGTGGACTGCCCGTGCTGCGGCAAGCCGGCCCGGCGCGAGACCGACACGATGGACACCTTCATCGATTCGTCGTGGTACTACATGCGCTATTGCTCGCATGACAACAACGAGGCGATGGTCGATGCCCGCAACGACTACTGGATGCCGATGGACCAGTACATCGGCGGCATCGAGCATGCGGTGCTGCACCTGCTGTATGCGCGCTTCTGGACCAAGGTGATGCGCGACATGGGGCTGGTGAAGTTCGACGAGCCCTTCAAGCGGCTGCTCACGCAGGGCATGGTGCTCAACCACATCTACCAGCGGCGCACGGCCAAGGGCGGCATCGAGTACTTCTGGCCGAAGGACGTGGAGAACGTCACCGATGCCCAGGGCCGGGTCGTGGGCGCACGCCTCAAGAGCGACGGCTCCGAGATCGACTACGCCGGCATCGGTACGATGTCCAAGAGCAAGAACAACGGGGTGGACCCCACCTCGCTGATCGAGCGCTTCGGGGCCGACACGGCGCGCCTGTTCGTGATGTTCGCCAGCCCGCCCGAGCAGACGCTGGAGTGGTCCGACAGTGGGGTGGAAGGCGCCAGCCGCTTCCTGCGCCGCTTCTGGGCCTTCGGCCATGCCCAGCGCGACGTGGTGCATGGCGCTGCCGACACCGTGGATGCAGCCGGCCTGTCCGAGGCGTGGCGTGACCTGCGCTACGAGGTGCACACGGTGCTGAAGCAGATCCAGTACGACTACGAGCGCCAGCAGTACAACACCATCGTCTCGGGTGCCATGAAGCTGCTGAACGCCCTGGAAGCCGCTGCACAGAAGCAGGCCCCCACGGCCGCCGCCGATGCTGCCGCGCTGCGCGAGGGGATGTCGATCCTGGTGCGCAGCCTCTACCCGATCGTGCCGCACATCGGCCATGCCCTGTGGCAGGCGCTGGAGCTGGGACGCGGCTTCGACGGTCGAGAGATCATCGATGCCCCGCTGCCGGTGGTGGACGAGGCGGCACTGGTCAAGAGCGAGCTGGAGCTGATGCTGCAGGTCAACGGCAAGCTGCGCGGTTCCATCCGCGTGCCGGCCGATGCCGACAAGGCCGCCATTGAGCAGGTGGCAGCCGCCTCGCCCGAGGTGGCCCGCATCGGCGAAGGCAAGACGCCCAAGCGCATCATCGTGGTGCCGGGCCGTCTGGTGAACGTGGTGCTCTAAAGGCCTCAAGGAGAAAGCCGCATGTCCCGCCTTCCCGACACTCGCCCCCTGGCCGGCACCTCCCGGCGCGGATGGCTGCGTGGGCTTTCCCGCAGCGCGCTGCTGGTCGGCCTGGCCGGGCCGCTGGCGGCCTGCGGCTTTCACATGCGCCGCGCCACGCAGCTGCCGTTCAGCACGCTCTACACCAACCTGGCGCCCAACGGCAGCATCGGTCTGGCGCTGCGCCGCGAGCTGTCGCACAGCGAGGGCACCGAGCTGGTGACCGATCCGAAGAAGGCCGAGGTCCGGCTGATGATCCTGCAGGAAGTGCCCGAACGCGAGGTCGTCGCCTACTCGTCCGAGGGGCGCGCCCGCGAGTACGAGCTACGATTGCGGCTGCGCTTTCATGTCGAGGATGCCAAGGGCAACGACCTGATTCCCGAGAGTGAGATCACGCTGCGCCGCGAGATCTCCAACGCGGACAACCAGCTCACGGCCCGGGCCGACGAGGAAGCCATGCTCTTTCGGGACATGAGCAACGACATGGCCCATCAGCTGTTGTGGCGGCTGGCGGCCATCCGGCCGGCAGAGTAAGCACCCGTCCCATGGGCCAGCGCATCAGCACGCCGGCGCAGCTGCGTCAGGCCATCGGCCAGGGGCTGCCACCGCTCACCTGGATCAGCGGCGACGAGCTGCTGCTGGTCATCGAGGCGGCCGACCTGGTACGTGCCAAGGCCCGCAAGCTGGGCTTCGAGGAGCGCGAGGTCCTGGACGTCGACGCGCGCTTCGATCGCAGCCGGCTCATCGAGGCTACCCAGTCCACGTCGCTCTTTGCCAGCCAGCGGCTGATCGACCTTCGCCTGAACACCAAGCCCACCCGTGAACTGGGTGATGCGCTGCGCGAACTGCTGCCCCGCCTGGACGAGGGCACCCGCGTGCTGGTCTCCAGTGCCCATCTGGAGCGCGCCACCACCAGCACGGCCTGGTTCGAGGCTCTGGCCAAACAGATGCTGTGGGTGGAGACACCGCGCATCGACGCAAGCGCCATGGGCAAGTGGGTGACCGAGCGGCTGGCCGCGCAGAAGCAGCAGGCAACGCCTGCCGTGCTGGCGCTGATCACCGAACGCACGGAAGGCAACCTGCTGGCCGCCCACCAGGCCATCCAGCGGCTGGGGCTGCTGCTGCCTCCGGGCGAGCTGCCGGCCGAAGCCGTGGCCGAGATCGTTCTGGACAGCGCCCGCTTCGAGCTGTTCGGGCTGGTGGATGCGGCGCTGGCCGGCGACCCGGCCCGTGCCGTGCGCATGGCCCGCTCGCTGGCCGCCGAGGATGCCGCCATGCCCCTGCTCTGCTGGGCGCTGGCCGACGCGATCCGCAAGCTGCTGCGCATCCAGCAGGCTCTGCAGATCGAGCGCGTCGCTCCCGCCCAGGCCATGCGTGCCGCCGGCGTGTTCGGCAAGCGCGAGGCCATCATGCGCCAGGCCCTTCGTCGCCTGGATATCCAGACACTCGGACACCTGCTGCAGCAAGTGGCCCGGCTCGATAGAATGACCAAGGGTGTGGGCGGAACCGGTCCGGCCGCCGATCCCTGGTTCCACGCCGAGACCCTGCTGGTCGCGCTGGCCGGGGGGCACCTGCCCGGCCCGGTCGAACTGTCCGCCGCGCTGGCCGATGACTGAAACGTCCCGGATGCCGGCCTTCACGTCCCGGCCACGACCTTTCGGTCAGCGGCGCCCGGCACAGCTGCCCCACGGGTCGCATGTGGCTGCTGCGGCGCATGGACCTTCCCTCTGGCTTCTGGAGCTTTCCGATCCATGAACACACCCGACATGGCCACCTACATGGCCAACCTGGGCCGCGCCGCCCGGCACGCCAGCCATGACATGGCCCGGGCCAGCACGGCCGTCAAGAACCGCGCGCTGCAGCAGCTGGCTCATGAGATCGATCGCAACCGCAGCCTGGTGCTGACAGCCAACGGCCAGGATCTGGCCAGCGCGCACAGCGCCGGCCTTGACAGTGCCTTCATCGACCGGCTGACGCTCACCCCCGAACGCATCGACGCCATGGTGGCAGGGCTGGCGCAGATTATTGCCCTGCCCGACCCGGTGGGCGAGATCAGCGAGCTGCGCCAGCGCCCCAGCGGCATCCAGGTGGGCCGGATGCGCGTGCCGCTGGGCGTGATCGGCATCATCTACGAGTCGCGCCCCAACGTCACCGTCGATGCCGCAGCCCTGTGCCTGAAGGCCGGCAATGCCGCCATCCTGCGCGGTGGCTCGGAAGCCATCCACTCCAACCGCACGCTGGCCGCACTGATGAGCGAGAGCCTGGCCCGCACGGGGCTGCCGCCCTCGGCCGCGCAGCTGGTGAGCATGACCGACCGTGCAGCCGTCGACTACCTGATCCGCGACCGCGAATCCGTCGACGTGATCATTCCGCGCGGCGGACGCTCGCTGATCGAGCATATCAGCGCCGAGGCGCGCGTTCCCGTCATCAAGCATCTGGACGGCATCTGTCACGTCTACATCGATGATTCGGCCGACGTGGACATGGCGGTGCGCGTGGCCGACAACGCCAAGACGCAGCGCTACGCCCCCTGCAACACGCTGGAGACACTGCTGGTGCATGAAGCCATTGCGCCCGAGGTGCTGCCGCGCCTGGGCAGCATCTACCGGATGAAGCAGGTGGAGCTGCGCGTCGACGAACACGGCGCCCGGCTGCTGCAGGATGCGCAGATCGATTCGGTGCCCGCCACCGAGGACGACTGGCGCACCGAGTACCTGGCGCCGATCCTCGCCATCCGCGTGGTGAAGAGCCTGGATGAGGCCATCGCGCACATCAACGAGTACGGCTCGCACCACACCGATTCGATCATCACGCAGAACCATGCACACGGCATGCGCTTCCTGCGGGAAGTGGATTCCGCCTCGGTGATGATCAATGCCTCCACCCGCTTTGCCGACGGCTTCGAGTACGGGCTGGGTGCCGAGATCGGCATCTCCACCGACAAGCTGCACGCCCGGGGTCCCGTGGGTCTGGAGGGTCTCACCTCCCAGAAATACGTCGTGTTCGGCCACGGCGAGATCCGGACCTGAACATGGGCACGAACCTCTATCTCTGGACCAAGGTCCTGCACATCGTGATGGTGACGAGCTGGTTTGCCGGGCTCTTCTACCTGCCACGCATCTACGTCAATCTGGCGCAGGTCGATCCGAAGGGTTCGACCGCTGAATACCAGCGGCTGGTGGGCATGTCGCAGCGGCTCTACCGCTTCATGCTGCCGCTGGCCACGCTGGCCGTGCTCACCGGCCTGGTGCTGTACGTGGGCTTCGGTATCGGCATGGGGGCGGGCTGGATGCACGTCAAGCTCACCTGCGTGCTGCTGCTGATCGGCTATCACCACGGCTGCGGCCGCCTGCTGCGGAAGTTCGCGGCCGAACAGCGTTCGCACTCCGAACGCTGGTTCCGCGTCTTCAACGAAGGCCCTGTCATCCTGCTGCTGATCGTGGTGGCGATGGTGATCATCAAGCCGTTCTGATCCTCTGCTGCCCTCCTCCTGCGCTGCCGGCCCGGATTCCTCCAGACCCCTCCTTTCATGATCGCCCTTCGCCCTGCCAGCCGCCACGCGGCCGAACCCGCCCGCAACAGGGCTGACCGACGAGACGCCCCACGACGAGACGCCCCCGCGCGCGACGAGGCCCCCACATCTCCTTCGGCCGGCACCTTCCATTATTTCTGTCCGTGCCCGCGCGGGCTGGAAGCGGCGCTGGCCGACGAGCTGCGCGCCCTGGGTGCCCACGACATCGACACCCGGCCGGGCGGGGTCGGCTGCCGGGGCGACCTGAAGCTGGCCTACCGCATCAACCTGGAAGCCCGGCTGCCCAGCCGCGTGCTGCTGCGCCTGCTGGATGCAGCCTGCCGCAACGAGCACACGCTCTACCGGCTGTGCAACGCCCTGGCCTGGGAGGACTGGTTCGATGCCCGGCAGACGATCCGCGTGGACGTGGTGGCGCAGCGCTCGCCGCTCCGAAGCCTGAACTTCGCCACGCTGCGCATCAAGGACGCCATTGTCGACCGCTTCCGCGATCAGGGGGGCGAGCGCCCCTCGGTGGACACCCATCATCCGGACGTGCGCATCAGTGCCTTCCTGACGGCAGACCGTCTGCAGCTGTACCTGGACCTGTCGGGCGAGCCGCTCTTCAAGCGCGGCTGGCGCCACAGTGCCGAGAACCGCGTGGCGGCGCCCCTGAAGGAGAACCTGGCGGCCGGCCTGCTGGCGCTGTCGGGCTGGGACGCCCGCCAGCCGCTGCTGGACCCGTTCTGCGGTTCAGGCACGCTGGTCATCGAGGCTGCACAGATCCTCTGCGATCACGCGCCAGGGCTCAATCGCCGCTTCGGCATCGAGCAGCTGCGCCTCCACGATGCCGCGCTGTACGACGGGCTGGTGACGGCACTGCGCGAGCGTGCCCGCCAGGGGATCGGGAAGGCGCCGCGCGGCCTGATCCGCGCCAGCGACCTGGACCCGCACGCCATGCGGCTGACGGCCGAGAACCTGCAGACACTGGGCCTGCCCGACGACCTGGTGGCGATGCAGACACTGGATGCCGTGGATGCCCAGCCGGGCGGCGACACGCCGGGCGTGCTGCTGGCCAACCCGCCCTACAACGAGCGGGTCAGCATTCCGGTGGAGCACTGGCGCGCCATCGGCGCCACGCTGCGCGAGCGCTTCGGGGGCTGGAAGGTCTTTCTGCTGACCAGTGACCGGGGCCTGCCCGGACAGCTGGGCCTGCGCGAGGATCGCAAGACGCCGCTCTTCAACGGCGCCATCGAATGCCGGCTGTTCGAGTTCTCGATGCGCCAGCGAGGCTAACAGAGCTAGCTCCAGGGATCCTTTGGGATCCTCTGAACAAGTCCCGCGAACCGGCGCGCCACGGAACGGGATGCAGGAC
>ERZ772972.793-NODE-793-length-11609-cov-20.483815_pt1 | contig 11609 bp, 5 predicted proteins | sample MGYA00580673_ERZ772972 | MGnify/ENA primary metagenome ERZ772972 (study PRJEB29015, sample SAMEA2738051) | human oral metagenome | biome: human oral; feature: human-associated habitat; material: saliva | place: China | collected 2229 ... | reverse complement strand
TTTTTCTAACACCAATATACATTTCGTATTAAAAGGTACTTCATCTAATATAAAATATTTTTGTAAATACTGTAAATAACTCTCATCTTTTTCTTCTATTACGCTAGATACTTTGAAGTTTAATGGCTTAAGTAACCACTTTTCTAAATAATCTTGAATATTGTATTCTTCTTTACTTTCTCTTTCAAGTGATTGCAAGCCCCAAACCACATGAAATATAACTTCATAAGCTTCTTTCTCTGTAGTTTTGTATTCTTTATTATTAATCTTTTCAACATTTTGTATAATTGAATTTTCTTTAAGTTTTTTAACCCATCTATCAACTTCTTTGCTAGCTTTTTCACTTTTCGTATTTATTGTATATGGGTTATCAGAATTATTATTGGCCCAATCTCTTATAATAAGTTTCCCATCTTTTTTTAAGTTTCTATATATTTGTTTTAATACTTTAGTTCTCTCAGGACGAGACATATAACTTATTACTTCATGAAAGACACTCGACATAAAAATAATGTCATATTTTTCTTTACTTTTCTCTAAATTCTCATCAGTAATAACATCGATATTTAAATTAGCCAATTCATTTTGTACTGTAGGTGAAATATCATAAGCATAGTATTTCGCACCTGTTTGTTGAATACTCTTAATAAACTCAGGTGAAATTCCTGAACCATAATCAAGTACCTTAGTTTTTTTCTTTAAATAAGGTTTTAATACATCGAATTTAGATAAGGCTGTTTTATTCATACGTGTGATATATGTGTTTTTATCATTATTATAATTTTCCATCTTTTCCCTCTTATTCTTTATAAACATTTATTTCATCAATTTATTTTTCTTAGTAACTACACTGAAAAACTCTATTGCAAAGTCTTTTTAGCTTCTTTTACTACTTTTCGTTAATTATACTATACCTTATACTATTTATCAAAATTTGGCTTCTTAATTTATAGTCTACATAGACTATGAACGCAAAAAAATACCAAGCACATTATGTACTCAGCATTTTTTTAATCTATTTTATCTATCCTAATAATAAGAATAAGTAGTGGGCTATTATACCAGCTATTATACCACCGATTGTATGTGAAATTATAGCTTTTGAAGATAATTTTCTTACTCCTAAAGCATCCATCATACCGATATGTGTACTTAAGTATCCACTCCAACACATACCCATAGCTGTAAATACTGCAATATCATTAGCTCCTATAAGTCCGCTTTTCAGGAACTCTGGTACTAGTGAAATAGCTCCACCAACCGCTCCTAATGCAGTTATTGGGAAGGCTATTGCTTCTGCTGATTTGAATCCAAATAATGGTTCAAGAATAAATGTTAATTTTTCTCCTAGCCATGGTAAGAATCCTACACCTTCATAAGCTGCACCAGTATAACCATCTGCTGGCATCTTGAATGTTAACATCATTACAAATGTACAAACTATAAGTACCCCTGGTATAATTGCTAATCCCATTTCAACCCCTGTTTTACCACCTTCTAATAAAGTATCTAAAACACGTTGGAATGTATTTCCATCTCTTATTATTCTTACTTTTTCTGGTGAATCATCATCATTTGTTATTTCAACAACTGGATCATTTGCTTCATCACCGTAATATTTTTTAGTTTCTCTAAGCATTAAGCGTACACTGACAATACTACCAATAATTGCCCCTATATTACCTATAATAGCTGCTTTAATATATCCATCACCTTGCCCCATCATAAACATTGTTACGATAAGCCCCATACCGAAAGCTGTACCTAAGTTACATAACGCTGGTACTTGGTATTTTTTGAAAAACGAAACAAATCGTTTATCTTTCGCAAATGGAATAATCGCAGGGTTGTCTGATAAATATGTTGCAATCGCCCCTGTAACACTTGCCCCTGGCATTCCCCAAAGCGGTTTCATTAGAGGTGCGAAAATTTTATTAATTAAAGCTATTGCTCCAAATTCCGATAAAAGTGCACTTATTGCTCCTGCTATAACAGCCATAGCCATTATAAAGAACACTGTATTTAGTAATAAATCATGGGCTGTCGCCATCATGGTTTTAAACATTAATGGTGTTCCCATTTTATGAGCCATTAATCCGAATATTAAAAAGAAAATCCCTAAGAAAACAAAAGTTTCCATACTAATCGCCTTTTTAACTATCCCTTTATCTTTCCGCCTATCATTGTTGTCCCTAGACATAAAAATCATCCTTCCTTGATTCATATAAATATGAATTTTTTTTAATTTTTATAACTCTCTCTGTTATATTACAACCCTTTTATATATTATACCATTTTTCACATTATTCTGGCAACTATTTTAATATTATGTCAGATTAACTGACATAACTATAATTATATTTTTTTACATACTGAAAACTACACTTGCTTTTACTTTAATGTTTCAGAAGTATATATATTATTAAACCACTTTATTTTTTATTCATTCCGTAACCTTTGGCTACTTCAAGATTATTGTTTTCCATAATTTTTAAATTATATTACAGTAACCTTGTTTGTTTTATAATTTTTTCTATATAATTTACAGGCTAATTCTCACTTCTTTTATTTTAATATTTTATCTTAAAATTTATGTTACTTTCTTTGCATTAAAGCGCTCTTTTTGATAGAATATAATGGCAATAAAAGACAAACTAGGAGAAAAGGTATTTTATGAAGAATAATAAAAATAACAATAAAGTTTTAAAGTTTTCTATTAGAAAGCTTTCTTTTGGTGCGGCTCCTGTTATTATTGGTGCCTTAATTTTTGGTAGTTTTGTACCAACTGATGTTCATGCTGCTGAAACAAAAAGCACTAATGTTAAGTTCACTTACTTAGCGGAAAATGAATTAACAGAGGCAGAAAAAACCTTAATTAAGAAAAGCGTCCCTAACGATATAAATGAGGGCGAAACTTATTATATGGTTTATAAAAAAGAAGCTAACTGCACGCACAAAGAAGATAAAAATTCAACAGAGGTAAAAACATTACCTAACACAGGTCAAAGCTCACTTCCTCTAGCTGGATTAGGTCTTGGCTCTGCTGTTCTTGTAGTTCTTTTACTTTCTAAAAAACATAGAAATAAAGTGCTAAGCGTTGTATTAATTGGGGCAATGGGTCAAAGTATAGTTTTACCTTATGAGTCATTTGCTTTTGAGAATAAACAACTTGTTCAATATAACAATCAAAAAGTTATTAATAATTCTAACGAATTAGCTAATGGGGTTATAGATATTGAAGGTTATTGTTATGTTGGTTACTTTACTCTTAAAGATTTAGACACTTTACCTAATTCTTCAACTAAAGAAGGAAATAAAAAATTAGGAACTAAACCAACTACTCCATTCCAATATAAAACAACACCTAATACTGGAGATAAGATATTAGTTGAGAATAAACCGGAATTGAAAGTTTCTACAGAAGCTATTCCTTTTGGAACTGTTACTCAATATGATGCAAATCTACCAAAAGGACAAAGCAAAGTAGTTCAAGAAGGAGTTAACGGTGAACGTACTATTTTAACTGAAGTTACTGAAGTTAACGGTTCAAAAACTAGTAAAGTTATTAGTAATTCTATCACTAAACAACCTACTAACAGAGTAGTTGTTGTTGGAACTAAAGTAGTTGTTGCTCCGCAACCAACTCCAACTCCAAAACCGAGCCCAACTCCGACTCCAACGCCGAGCCCAACTCCGACTCCAACTCCAAAACCGAGCCCAACTCCAAAACCGAGCCCAACTCCGACTCCAACTCCGAGTCCAACTCCAACTCCGAGCCCAACTCCGAGCCCAGCCCCAACTCCGGCTCCAACTCCGAGCCCAACTCCGAGCCCAGCCCCAACTCCGAGTCCAACACCAACTCCAACTCCGGCTCCAGCTCCAACACCGGCTCCAACTCCGACTCCGAGTCCGACTCCAACTCCGAGCCCAGCTCCAACTCCGAGTCCGACTCCAACTCCGAGCCCAGCTCCAACTCCGAGTCCGACTCCGGATACTAGTACTAAACCTGTAGTCACAACTAAAAGTTCTACAGAAGTTGTTCCTTTTGAGACTGTAACTCAAAACGATGCAAACCTGCCTAAAGGGCAAACTAAAGTACTTCAAGAGGGTGTTAACGGTGAACGTACTGTAACAACAGAATTTACTACAACAAATGGAGTTACAACTAGCAAAGTAGTTGGAAGTTCAATTACAAAACAACCTATTAATAAGATAATAGCTGTCGGTACTAAGGAAGAAGTTGCTCCACAACCTACTCCTACTCCAACACCAACACCTAAACCAGAGGACAAACAAAAAGAAAAAATCGATAAAGCAGCCCTAAAAGCACAAATAGATAAAGCTAAAGCTATTGCGACTGGCGATTATTCTACTACTAGTTATGAAGCTTTACAGCCTATCTTAGACTCTGCTAAAGGTATTTATGACTCTGAGTCTACTAAACAAAGTGATATTGATGCTCAAGTTGCTAAACTTAAAGCTGCTATCGATGCTTTAAATGTTGATAAATCTGATTTAGCAAAAGCTATCACAAACTCTAAAGCAAAAACAAAAGAAGACTATAGCTCATCTAGTTGGGAAAACTTACAAAAAGTTTTAGCTGAAGCTGAATTAATCAATTCTAATAGCAATTCTAAACAAAGTGAAATTGATCGAATTAATACTAAACTTCAAGCAGCTATTGAAGGTCTAAACACTGATAAAACTGCGCTTGAAAAGCAATTAACTGATGCAAGTTCTAAAAAAGATACAGACCACAGTAATGATAGTTGGAATGAATTAGAAAAAGTTAAAAAAGCTGCAGAAGATGTTAAAAACAATCCAAAAGCTACTCAACAAGAAATTGATGAAGCTGCTGAAAAACTGAAAAAAGCAATAGATAATTTAACAGTAGATAAAACTGAGCTGAAAAATCAATTAAACATTGCTGAAACTAAAAAAGAAGCTGATTACAGCAAAGAGTCTTGGGGTAACTTCCAAAAAGCAGAATTAAAAGCTAAAGAAGTCAATGACCAAACATCTCCGCTTCCAAAACAAAGCGAAATTGATGAAGCTGCCAAAGCTTTAGAAGATGCAATAAAAGCTCTTGCTGTAGATAAAACAGCTTTACAAAATGTTATTAACTCTGCAAACAGCAGACGTAAAGAAGAATACACTACTCAAACATGGAAAGATTTAGAAAATACTTTAGCAACTGCGAATACTATCTTTAACGATAGTGACGCTACTCAAAGCAAAGTGGACGAAGCTACTAAGAGTCTTACAGAAGCTATTGAGAACTTAGTAAAACTTAGTGAAAAACCTATATTAACTTTTACTAATATCGAGAAAAAAGACTTAGACCGTACTGCTACAGCTAAGTATACTCTAGATAATCCTACTAATACTGAAATTAAATCTATTAAAGCAACACTAAAAAAAGGTGATACTGTTGTAAAAACTGTAGATTTAACTAAAGATAGTCTAGATGCTCTACTGGATAACCTTGATTACTACAAAGAGTATACATTATCTACTACTATGGTTTATGACCGTGGAAATGGTGAAGAAACTGAGACTCTTGCGGATCAACCTATCCAACTAGATCTTAAGAAAATTGAAATCAAAGATATTAAACGAACTGATTTAATAAAATACGAAAACAACGCAGAAACAGATGCTACTCGTTTATCTTCTATTCCTGAAGATTTAAGTAATTACTATCTAAAAGTTACTTCAAACGATCACAAAACTAATTTATTAGCTGTCCAAAAAATCGAAGAAACTACAGTTGATGGAAAACAAGTCTACAAAGTAACTGCAGTAGCTGATAATTTAGTACAACGTAATGCAAATAATAATTTTGCTGAAACATATACTTATCACATTGCTAAGCCTAAACCTAGCGAAAACAATGTTTTCTATGACTTTGGAGAATTAGTAAATGCTATTCAAGCTAATCCTTCAGGCGAATTCAAACTTGGTCAAAGCTTGAGCGCTCGTAACATTGTTCCTAACGGAAAATCTTATATTACTAGTGAATTTACTGGTAAACTTTTAAGTGATGGTGATAAACGTTATGGTATCTACGATTTAGAACATCCTTTATTTAATGTTATTAACGGTGGTACTATTAAAAACATTAACTTTGAAAATGTTGAGATAGATAAACCAGGTCAAAACCAAATTGCGACTATTGGATTTAATATTAAAAACAACGGTTTAATCGAGGACGTTAAAGTTTCTGGTTCAGTTACTGGTAATAACGATGTTGCTGGATTAGTTAATAAAATAGATGAAAATGGTAAACTTGAAAATGTAGCATTTATTGGAAAAATCAACTCTGTAGGTAATAACTCAACAGTTGGTGGTATTGCTGGTTCTAACTATATGGGATTTGTTAATAGAGCCTATGTTGATGCTACAATCACAGCTAATAATGCCAACGCTAGTATGCTTGTTCCTTTTGTTACATATATGCTAAATAGCTGGTTATCAGGTACTAAAGCAAAACTAACAAACTCTGTTGCCAAAGGAGTACTTGATGTTAAAAATACTAGAAATGTTGGTGGTATTTCTGCTAAAACATGGCCATATGGAACTGTCCAAAATAACGTAACCTACGCTAAAGTAATCAAAGGACAAGAAATATTTGGTTCTAATGATGTTAACGATGAAGATGGTGGGCCATTTGTAAAAGAATTATTCGGAGTAATTGGATATAGTTCTGAAGAAGATGGTACTGGTAAAGATACTAAAAACCCTAATAAACTTAAACATTTAACTAAAGCTGAAGCTGATACTCGTGTTGCTGGTTATAACATCACAGCCGATAAATTCGAAAGTGAACCATATTGCATGAATACTATAAACAATGTAACTACTAGCGAAACAGCCTACAATAATATTCAAGACTATAATCCTGAATACAAACAAGCTTATAAAAACATTGAAAAATTACAACCATTCTACAACAAAGATTACATTGTATATCAAGCTAATAAACTAGATAAGAACCACAACTTAAATACTAAAGAAGTTCTTTCAGTTACACCTATGAACAACAATAACTTTGTAACTGACTTAAGTGATGCAAACAAAATTATCGTTCATTATGCAGATGGAACAAAAGATTACTTCAACTTATCTTCTAGCGATGAAGGATTAAGTAATGTTAAAGAATACACTGTAACTGACTTAGGTATTAAATATACACCTAATATCGTTCAAAAAGATCACAGTGCTTTAATCAATGGTATCATGGATATCTTAAACCCTATTGAACTTCAATCTGATCCAATTTACCAAAAACTTGGTAGAACAGGACCAAATAAAGTAAATGCGATTAAAAATCTATTCTTAGAAGAAAGTTTCGACTATGTAAAAGCTAATTTAAATACATTAGTAACTAAACTAGTTGAAAATGAAGATCACCAACTTAATAATTCTCCTGCAGCTCAACAAATGATTCTTGATAAAGTTGAGAAAAATAAAGCTGCCCTATTATTAGGTTTAACGTACTTAAATCGTTACTACGGTGTTAAATTCGATGATGTTAACATTAAAGAATTAATGTTATTCAAGCCTGATTTCTACGGTAAAAATGTTGATGTTCTTGATAGATTAATTGAAATCGGATCTAAAGAGAATAATATCAGTGGCTCAAGAACATACGATGCTTTCGGTGAGGTTCTAGCTAAATATACTAAATCTGGAGATTTAAATAGCTTCCTAGACTACAATAGAAAACTATTCACTAATATTGATAATATGAACGATTGGTTCATCGATGCTACAAAAGATAAAGTCTATGTAGTAGAAAAAGCTTCTCAAAATGAAGGTGTTGGCGAGCATAAATACCGTGCTTACGATAACTTAACTCGTGGATTACACAAAAAAATGATTCTTCCATTATTAAATCTAGATAAGACAGAAATGTTCCTAATTTCTACTTATGACACTATGTCTTACGGAACAGCTAATAAATACAATACTACTTTAGAAAAACTAAAACCTGAGATTGATTTAGCCGCACAACGTCAAATTAATTACCTTGACTTCTGGCACAGATTATCTCTTGATAAAGTTAAAAATAGATTATTCAAAGATATAGTATATCCTGTTTGGGAAGGATTCTATGTTTGGGGTCACGGTTGGCCAGGTTGGCCTGAACGTTACGGCCAATTCAAAAACAGCACTGAAGTATACGCTCCAATCCGTGAAATCTACGGACCTGTAGGAGAATACTACGGTGATAATGGAGCTGTTGCTGGAGCTTATGCAAGTATTTACGATAATCCAAATGATAATCGTGCTAAAGTAACATTCGTAATGTCTAATATGATTAGTGAATACGGAGCTTCTGCTTTCACGCACGAGACTACTCACTTAAATGACCGCCTTGTTTACTTCGGTGATTTCGGTCGTCGTGAAGGTACAGATGTTGAAGCCTTTGCTCAGGGTATGCTTCAATCACCTGCTACACAAGGGCACCAAGGTGAATACGGAGCATTAGGATTAAATATGGCATTCGAAAGACCTAACGATGGTAACCAATGGTATAATACTAATCCAAATGATCTTAAATCACGTGAAGATATTGATAACTATATGAAAGGTTATAACGATACTCTTATGATGTTAGATAACCTTGAAGCTGATGCAGTTCTTGGTCAAAATAATAAAGAACTAAATAATCTATGGTTCAAGAAAGTCGATAAACAAATGAGAGGTGACTCGAAAAACCAATTTGACAATGTTCGTGCTCTAAATGATGCTGAAAAAGAAATTCAACTTAACTCAGTTGATGACTTAGTAGATAATAACTTTATGACAAACCGCGGACCAGGAAATGGTATCTATAAACCTAATGATTTTGCTTCTGCATATGTCAACGTACCTATGATGACAGGTATCTACGGTGGTAACACAAGTGAAGGTTCTCCTGGAGGAATGTCATTTAAACATAATACATTTAGATTATGGGGTTACTATGGATATGAAAAAGGATTCCTAGGTTATGCTACTAATAAATATAAACAAGAAGCTAAGAACAGTGGTAAAAATACTCTAGGTGATGACTTTATCATCAGCAAAATCTCTGATGGTAAGTTCTCAACATTAGAACAATTCAAAAAAGCATACTACAAAGAAGTTAAAGACAAAGCTTCAAATGGATTATCAACATTTGAAATAAATGGAACAACAGTTTCTTCGTATAATGATTTACTTGCCCTATTCAAAGAAGCTGCAGCTAAAGATGCCGCAACTATAAAAACAAATAACAATGGTAGTAAATCAGTATCTACAAATAATACAACAAAACTAAAAGAAGCTGTCTTCAAGAAACTTCTTCAACAAACAGATAGTTTCAAAACTTCTATTTTCAAATAGGATTAAAAATAAAGGCTAGGAATAAATTTTCCTAGCCTTTTTAATAAAAAAACTAGCCTATGGACTAAACAAATCCAAAGACTAGTTATGTTTATAATATTGATACTTCTTTTTTATATTGTTCTTTTATATTTTCATCAAGCTTATCATCACTAATAATCGCAGTTAAATCTTTTAATCTATAAAATGAATAAAAAGCATGAGTTGAAAACTTACTGTGATCCGCAAGGACATATCTTTCAGTTGCGTTATTTAATATAGTATCGTTACAACGCCCTTCTTCCTCATCAGATATCGTTACTTTTTCTAAATCAATACCATTAACCCCTACAAAAGCCTTATTTACACTTATTTTACTAAGAGCATCTTGTGTAAAATATCCTACAAAACCTTTTGTTTTTGGTCTATACCTTCCTCCGATAAAGATAAGATCACATGATGGATTATCTTTAAATTGTTCAAATACTGTCATAGAGTTAGTTACGATATTTATATTTCTATCTTGTAAAAATTCCGCTAAATAACTAGTAGTACTTCCTGCTCCGATAAAAATAGTTTCATTATTCTTAATTAATCCAGCTACTTTACGAGCTATTTCTTTTTTCTCATCAACATTGACAGATATTTTTTTATTAAAATTATCTTCTTGATAAAAGTTTTTCGGTTTTAATTTTGCTCCACCATGAATTCTAGTTAAATGACCATAATCTTCTAGTTCTTTTAAATCACGTCTAATAGTCATTTCAGTTACTTTCATATCAATAGCCAAACGATTTACCCTAACTAAGTGTTTTTTCTTTAATTCATTTAAAATATAACTATGTCTATCTATTTTTAACATACTTACACCTCTTTTCTTAGATAAAATTATAGTCATCTAAATCATATATAGACTTAGACAACTATAACAACTTTATTTTTCTTGTGCTTTTACTATTCTTGTATTAAGTAAATTATCATGTAATAAAATAGGATTTGCTTCTCTTGCTACATATTTTTGATACAAGAAATAGAACGATACTAACGGTATAGTAAACCAGAATAAAACTACTTTTGCTAAAAATTCTCTAATTAAATATTTAGAAAAATCTATTTTCTTACCATCAGTAGGAACTATTCTTATTTTACAGATTTTTTTTCCTATAGTTTGTCCTTTCCAATTACTTGGTAAGTATCCATATAATAATATCGCAAAAATTATTATTGAAATCATCATATACAAAGCATTTCTTTCATTCTCAGGTCCACCTATATTTCGAAGGTTACGACTTGTATATTGGAATAAAAGTGCTATTGGTAAATAAATAGCTAAATCTATTACATAAGCAATTATTCTCTTTACAGATGATGCATCTTCTCCTGTTAAATCAGGTACTTCTTGATTAGTTTCTTCAGGTACATTTGCTGTTGATTTTGGAGCTATATTTCTATCATTATAGCTATATGAATTATTCTTTTTTATTTTTTTTACCATTAGCTCTACCTAATCTTCTAAGTTTACGTTGTGATATACTTGTTGAACATCTTCACAGTCATCAAGCATTTCTAACATTCTTTCAAATTTAGCTTTATCTTCATCACTTAAAGTTACTTCGTTTTGAGGAATCATTGAAATTTCAGCAACTTCAAATTCTTCAATACCTGCAGCCTTTAATGCTTCTTGAATTTCGTGGAAGTGTTCTGGATCACCATAAACAATTGCTAATTCTTCTTCTTCAACGATATCACGAGCATCAATATCAGCTTCCATAAGGATTTCTAATAACTCATCTGCACTTTTTCCTTCAACACCGATAACTGCAGTATTATCAAACATATAGTTAACTGAACCAGTAACACCTAAGTTACCTCCATTTTTACCTAATGCTGTACGTACTTCTGCAGCTGTACGGTTAACGTTATTAGTTAGAGTATCTATAATTACCATTGTTCCGCTAACTCCAAAACCTTCATAGCGTAATTCGTCGTAGTTTTCTTCACTACCACCTTTTGCTTTTTCAATGGCTCTATCTATAATATTTTTTGGTACACGATATGTTTTTGCTCTTTCAAGAACAACTTTTAGATTTCTATTACTTTCAGGATCTGGTTCACCACTTTTCGCAGCTTGATAGATTTCACGACCAAATTTAGCGTATATCTTACTAGTGTTAGCGTCCTTAGCGGCTTTTTTTTCCTTAATGTTATTCCATTTACGACCCATAATAAATCTCTCTTTCTTTTATTTAATTTGTTTT
>ERZ772972.791-NODE-791-length-11628-cov-8.598116_pt1 | contig 11628 bp, 9 predicted proteins | sample MGYA00580673_ERZ772972 | MGnify/ENA primary metagenome ERZ772972 (study PRJEB29015, sample SAMEA2738051) | human oral metagenome | biome: human oral; feature: human-associated habitat; material: saliva | place: China | collected 2229 ... | reverse complement strand
TCTTTGTTGTCGCATGCCCTCTGACAAAGAAAGGAATACGCTTGATCCATTCTTGCGGTACAAGAGCAAGCAATTTCTTAGCTGCTTCTTTATCAGAAATCTCAGCTGTACTCAAACCTTGGTTGATTTGTTCTTGTTCTTTTTCTGTAAAATCTTTTAATTCCATCTGAATCTCCTTATTCTACTAAGTTCTTTACCTAAGGACACATTATACACCTATGTAGAGGAAAGTACAACTAAAGAAACTGAAAAACAGAGCAAGGGCAAACAATACCTAATTGTGCTTTTCTATCTCCGTTTTTAATAGACTGAGCATGCTAGCATGGTGCTCTTTGACACTATTATTATCCCATTTTCGATCATATTTCTTGAGCAGGTCACTCATCACCTTCAATTTGGGACTTTGCTCTATTATATTTGGAAAATGCTCAACCTTCTCAATTGGAAACCGATTCGAAAACTTTGAATTGGCTGAAACAGTGATGAGAGCAAGATTCCCCAACAGATCTCTATTTTCAACAGTCACTGAATTATCGCCGTTAATAGGGTGCTGAGGGAAGAAGTGTTCGATAGAATTTCTGAACTGGAATTGGAAATTGTTAAATTCAGATCCTCTATCCCTTGCCAACAGATAATCCAAATAAGTAAAGACAATCCGATCGATACTGAACCCACTTCGATTTTGATAATCTGAAGCTTCAATTTTTTGACAGCAATACTTTTCTAAGGTAGTGATAAGAAGTTTACCATCTTGCTCTTTATTCACATTCGTCAAGACTCTAGCAATCCAGTGCATGGTCTTAGGGGAAGTATAGGTCACGCGCAGGCAAGATTCTAGGAGTCGTAATTGTTGATTATCCATTCCTTCTTCTTGATCCGTTGAGTCTAAAGTAGACTTATAAGATGGTTTTCTCCCCTTTTTATCCTCATACATGACGAGCTTTTGTAAAGACCATTTCCCTTCGACTTTGTATTCACCGATATATTCCCTTTTAATAATATAACGATCAAAGAGATACCGATACTTCAAAAGAGCATAGATAAACTCCAAGGCCTTTTCTTTACTAGCCCATCTATCCTTTAATAAGTCAAGGAATCGCTTATCATCTAATCCACTATCACGATCCGTCTCAGTCATCTCCATGGCTTCATTGACCTGCAAAAGAAAATTTGGAAAGTTAATGATAGACTCAAATCGTTCATTTTCTTCTTCCCTATCATCACTTTGATTAGACACAGTAGGATCCGGCGCTTGCAAGATAGTTTTTAAGGTAAATTTAGTCTCATCACTGTTATTTTCTGCATTAAAAATGTCACGAAGATCTGAGAAGTCAGCCACCCTCAGCATATCCCAATTTTCACTAAATAGTTTTTCACGTATTTTTACCGGAAAAACCATCTGAAGATAGTTGTCCATTTGTGCACAAGCATCCCAAATCGTAGCTGCAATTAGTTTATCTCTTTTGTCCTCTTCGCTGAATCCATTTTCAGACTTGATAGCACCCAAAATCTTTGCTTTCACAATTTCATGGAGTTCCAATTGCTCTCCACGAGTATTCATGATCTCAAAATAGTGATTCAAATCGATATTTTGAGGAACCTGAGTTCGGATGATTGTTACCGTAGAAAACTTATCTCTAAACCGTTTTTTATAATCATCATTAGCGTTTTTGCTCTGGAAATATTTCTTAATTATTTCATAGCCTTCTACTAACTCTTCTGAATAAAGAGAAGGCTCTTTACTATCCATTACAGTTTCGATCTCACCTAGAGTGATGTTCGATTTTTCTCTAGCTTCAAATTTTAAAGGATTTCTTTCTACCGAAGGATGATCCAGATAACGAAGAAGCAAAAACAAAGTAGTTAAGCGTTGTTGGCCATCGATTACTTCATAAATTCGAGGTTGGACCTGATTGACCACTAAACTGCCAAGGTAATATTTACTTGAATTAGTTTCGTCAAGATCATCAATATCCATTAGCAATTGCTCAATTTCATCTTTTCTCCATGCGTAATTTCGTTGGTAAATTGGGATGACATAGTTGACATTTTCAAAAATATTGTCCACATTCAATTCATCTGGTTGAATATACTTTTCACTTCTCATTAGACTAGTCCTCCTCTCCAAATACTTTATCATAGAGTTTTTGATAACGTTTTTTATTCAAGTTGGAATTCTGGAAAGCTTCCTTGGAAATAAAATCTAGCACAATGGTATCCAACCCTATCGGATCCTGCATTTCAGAAATCAAGGCAAAGAGATTCAATCCTTTATTGATACGATCCGATTGTCCTTGTGCGTACTTATTCACCGATTCTCTATAGACTGCTTTCATGGTCAATCTTAGAGAATAAGCCCATCTATGTAGAAAAGACAATCTTGCAGGTATCAATTCCTTCATACTGAATTTGTCGACATAGAACATCAAAATATTTATGAAGAGATTATAAACATAGAGATCACCAGTTCCGTTTTTTATGACCTCTTCTTCATTAAAGCTACTATCGACCAAGTTCACAATCTCTCCATAGAGGTTGGCATAATGCAAGGTGTATGAAAAGAATCTCTTTCCAGCAATCAAGGGTTGGGTTAACTGGAATTGATTCAAAGGAATTCCATTTGTTAGCTCATACACTTTGTCAGCATTAAAACGTTCAACATAAAGATGAGAGGCTTTAGCATAAGTCGCAAAATGATGGGGATTCGAAGGTTTAATTCCCTTAAATGTTTGAATATCTTTAGTAGAATAATGAAGGCCATTTTTGTTCTTATACCATCTCACTAAGGGGAAGAGATTGTCCGCAAAGAGATCCTCCAGTACGCTTTGATTTTTATTTTCCCAAGCTTGTATAATCTCAATCTTATCATTTTCAGATTCATCATTCATTTCTCTCAAATGATAAGATTTCAACAAATCATGTGGAGAGAGAGCCTTCCCCCGAGAATTCTGGGAGTCAAAAAATTGAAAAGCTTCCTGCTCATCATTCGTGATAATCCTTACCAAAGAACAGTTATCAAGAAGATAGTCAGCATACTTCTTAACTTCTTGTCCGTCAAACTCTCTTAGCTTGCGCTTGATGATTTGGAAATTATGCACGATCGCTTCTCTAGAAAGTTCATTATATTCCTCATTCAGCAAGGATGAAAGATTAGCATATGATGTCTCTTGAAGTATCTCATACACCACAAATAAAAGAATAGAAAAAGTTGTTAAGCGCTGCTGGCCATCGACAATATTAAGTTTAGAAGATGCGTCATTTCTGTTTTCTCTATGGAGTACAACAGACCCCATTCGATATTCAGGAATTCTATTCTTAAACGCCTCATAAGTATCTGTGATCAGTCTAAGTGCTGATTGTGTTCCCCAACGATACGGTCTCTGATAATTAGGAATCGCTAACCTTTCTGCCATCATTTCTCTAACACTGACAATGCGCAAATTTTCATTCAAGTTTGACATTGAACAACTCCTCTATCTACTTCAATTTCTTTAAATACGGATTTATATCACTCATTATAACATTTTAAGAAGTCAACTCAAGATTGATGACGATCTTTTATTTTTTATTTATGACAAAGAAAAACAGCCAACCATTGGGTTAACTGCTAAAAAAAGTTATCAAGTTAATTATTAGAAGAACCAGTATCCAAATTTACTTTAAATCGTACTTCCAGACTTCTCCATCTTGATAGTAGAAAAATTCAGACAGGTCTTCTTCAAGAAAGATACGAAGCATATCCTCCATATCTAAGGAGAGATCTAAGTTTGGTAATGCACTCAGCTCCTCCCACCAGACTTCCCCCTCTTCAGAGGAAATTAAGTCTCCTTCAAACTTTTCTGTCTTATAAAAGAGAACTACATAACGAATGCCGTCTTCTACCCAATCTTTCATTCCACAAACCTGGGGAGAAGCAATCCTTAAGCCAGTTTCTTCCTTCACTTCAGTATTACTGCTTCCGTAAATGATTCTCCCGCTTCGACATGACCCTCTTATGTCAAGAAATTGACACAGATTTTATTCATTTTTCAACTCGATTATATCACATTTTATAAATGCATGAAAGTGACTTGAATATCAAGTCCCTTCTTGAGCTATTTAAAGATAACCTCAAAGAAACCTAGAAAGTCTACGATGACCTTCTCAACATGAGTTTCAAATACTTCTCTTGAAAAGGTCTGGCCACTTAACTTATCAGCTGATTTAGTCGTCTGTAAGCTCTCCTCTAAATGTAGGATTTTGTTATCTAATTCTTGTTTTTTAGCAATATAGTCATCTCGACTGATACGATTTTCCTTATAATCTTGTAAAGTGGCCAATTTCTTTTTCTTTAGCTTTTCTATGTCACGTGGTAGATTAACTCTCAATAGTTTTCTTGGTTCTTGAAATTTATTCTTCAAACCCTCAGAAATAGCTTGCTCAATCTTATCAACACGACAAAAGTTAATGGAATGCCTTTGACTTTTACAGCAGCGACAATATAAGTAATACTGTTGATTATGATTCCTAGATAGCAACAAACGATGTTGACAGTGTTCACAGAAAAAGAAACCACGTAAAATAACGTCTTTTGACAATCTAGAAACCTGTTTGGTCTGACAAGTTCTTCTTGACTGACGAGCTTGATATACTTCTTCATACTCTTCAGGAATAACAAGAGCCTCATAGTTATTTTCAATCCGCTCCGACTCTGATTGAAGGCGTGTATCTTATATATGTGAAAATCTTATTAACCGTTCCAAAAACTATTTTATTACATATTTCCTTTATCTATTTGATACTTTTTAGCAATTCTGGTAGCCTCAGACCTGTCAAATCTATTAGTATCGAAATAGTAGAAATATGGAACTGCATAGCCATGGGATACTTCTAATTGAGTTTCTTTTTCCAATAATTCAACTAATTGATATGTGTACTTCTTGCAAAACATCGAATATAGAGAGCTGAATTGAGACTCAAATATAATTCCTTCTCTTTTAAACTCAGAAATAATGTCTTCAAAATCATTCCCTAACATATTTCTTACTTCTTGTAATTTCATAACTTACTCCTTATCCTTCATTTTCTTTCATTTTATTAATTATATTTTTTAAGAAATCATCGAATCATAATGTACTTTATCAAGTTTCTGAATGAGATTCATCAAAAATTTTGCATTCGCAATCACAGCATCTGAACGATAAGGCGTGTGCGAAAGCACATTTATAAAACTTAGTAACTCACCTAATTTCCTGCGATAGTTATTACTAAGTGGTTCACCAGTTGCTTTCATATAAAATTCTTCAATTGCTGAATGATTACTACGTTGAGGTAATAGATTTGGCTTTTTAAAATATAAAAATTCTTCAAAAACTCTTCTCATGCTATTAGCAGTATGATATCTTTCGGATTCAGTAAGCTCTTCTGAATAATTTTTTCTACTTACCTCTATAATTTCTTTGAATAGTAGTTTATAAGGAGGTAAATTTTCATGAATTTTCCTAACCTCACTCGTTTCTCTTTTATACACTTCAAATAACGAATAAGCATTTTTATCATTCAAACGGTAGCCTAAGCTACTGAAATCATTCCAAGAATGAGTAAAGATAAAAACTTGTGGTTGATCTTCTTCAAAAATCCTTTTTATAATTTCTAGTACATAAAATCTATTCGATTCATCTAAACTAGATATCGGGTCATCAACAACAATTAATTCAATTGTCTCCTTTATTCGTAATTGTTCTTTATCAGAATACAACTCAAAATAAAAAAATAACAAAGCTAATAGATTTTTTTCACCCTCACTAATATCATTTATTGACAAAACAACATCGTGAAAATTATGCTGAAGATAATAGTTTTTACCATGTAATTGTAAAGAGAATTGAATCCCTAAATCTTTCAATACTTCATTCAAAAACTCCGCAAAATCGCTATACTCAGATAAACTTTTATTTAAATCTTCAATTTCAAGTCGTTTAATATTATTGGATCGTTCGATAGATTTTAATTCCTTTTCAGAATTTTCTATAGAATCAATGCTCTGTAAAATATCAGTATCTTTTATAGCTAAATAAATAGCCCCCTTAGTTAATGTTTCTATATTAGATAGGTCACTATTAATTCTATTTAATTTAGAACTACGAAGATTCTTTAAATTGAGATTTAGTTTGTTAATCTCATTTTCAAATTTCTTTATACTATCAAGATTTACTGAATGAGTATTATCCATATCAGAAAGTTTTGTAATAATAATATCAATAATTTCTATTAGTCCCTGTTCACTCTCTATAGTATAGTAGTTATGTATTTCTTCCTCAGAAACTTCCAATACTCGTAAAGAATTTGTGCTATTTTTTGCTTCATTAAAGAGAGATAAATTATTTTTTAACTTTTCGAGTATTAGAGACAGTCGTTGAGTATCTTTTTGAACCTGATTTAGTTTATATTTTTCTACTCTTAATTTAATCTCCTCTAAATCCAACTGACCATGACAAAATAAACACTCATGTTCATCTTGATGATGTATACTTAGTCCCTCTTCTATCCAATTAACAATTTTAAAGCTGGGAATATCTTCAATCTTATAATTTTTAGATAAACAAGTATCCAAAAATTCCAAATCCTCTGATGAAAGAGCTTTAATTTCTAAATTAGGAAGAACAATATTCTGAACCCTTTCTAATTCCTTTTCAAGGGACTCGCTATCCCCAGAAAAATCTTTTATGTTAGTAAGATTGGGATTGACTTTTTTGGCATCTTCTAAATCGTTTTCATAGCTAGAAATTACTTGTCTTAATGTAAAACCTGAGTTCTTTTTAGATATCCTTGCTTTGCCTTTTTTAGAATCGTGAATATTATTAATTTTCTGTCTAACAGTATCACTATCTTCCTTAATTGACATTTTAAGCTGAATCGTATCTACGATTTCAGATTCTAGTTTAATAATTTTATTTTGAATATCAGTGTCTTTTTCACCAAAAAAAGCCTTTACCCCCTTTAATTCATTGTTTGAGTCTGTCAATAAGAGCCTATCCCGTACATAGTCTCTATTAAAAAAACGGTATCCATCTGAAGACGTCTCTGGAAAAGACCTATATTCATCAATAATCGCTCTGGCTAATGAACTCTTTCCTCTACCATTGTGACCAAAAACTAAATTTTTTCGTTTAAAAAAATCATCGGGAATATCATAATTATCAAACGACTTTATCGTCAGTTTCTTAAGAGTTGAAATTATCATTGCTAAACCTCCACTACAATTTTATTGTACCATATTTCATATGAATAGAAACATATATATTATCAATAAAATTCTGCTAACCTTACTTCCTCCCCTTCTTAAACTCCTCTATCCGTTTCTCTAATCCATCCGTCTTAAGTTGATATCGATATGGTCATCTAGGCTTTCCTCTTTTGGAAGTGGAACAACGGTAACGCTATCCTTAGTTGATACTGTTACCTCTGCCGCGTCTCCATCAAAAACAAGCTCACTACTTTTACTAACTCCTGCTCATTCATGCTTGATAGTGTATGTATCAGAGATTTAAATCGGTCACTATAGCGTTTAGTTTTCTTGGTGTCAAAAATTTTTCTAAGCATAAGTTTCCTTTCATTGAAAAAACAGTCCTATTTGGGCTGCTAGGTTAAACAGGTGTATCGATAGTGGTCAGAATCGCTTTTATGGTCGTAATGGTTTTCTTCTTACCTGTAACCAAGTCTTCCAGACGCTCTAACTCTATTCGGTAGTGAGTGAGCTCGTCCTCATGTCCTGTTAAAAGGTTGGTCAAATGGGCATTATACTGGGCTATCAGGTCATCTCCATGACAAACTTTAGGTAACGGATTGGTAACTGCTGACGAGGTTACATCTAGTGTTTCTTGGCTTGCTTTCTTATGCTGTTCAAAGGCTGCAGAGTAATCAATGGTATCGGCTTGAGCCGTTTCTTCTGGTGCTTTCTCAAAAAGTGCTGTGATTTTGGCACGTTCCTACTCTGCTGATGTTGGTGTTGGTTCTGTAGTATCTAGTTGGCCTCCAGGAAAGGTTATGCCTGGCCAGTCCTCTTTTTTACGATCAATAATAAGAATTCTATCGCCGTCTCTTACCATACAAAGATTTGTAAACTCAACAGTTTCATTCATACAGATACTTCCTAACTATGTTTGTATTTTTATTGAGGACAGGGTCCTAGTCACCTTTTAGTTGCACTTGCGTATGGGCTAGCAAGTCTCCTAGATGCCTCTTATCTTTCCGAAACATCGTCATTGCCAGTAGCAAAACTGCGAGTAAAGTCGCTGAAATAGAAAGGATAATGGATAACCCATCAAAATCACTATAAAAGCCATGAATCGTGCCCGTATGACCAAGTTGCCAAGGTAAAAATTTGATGACGTTTCTGATCAAGCTAGCCTGGACTGTTTTTTTCTGGTAGACCAGTTCAAGTCCCGCTTTTACCTTCCCAAAACTGCCATCATTTTTATAATCCAAGAATGTGAACAGGAGCGTGATTGGCAATACAGAAGTGAAAAATACAAGCCACTGCGACTGAATTTCTGTAAACTCTGGGACGCCATTAAAAAAGATGATGTAAATAAGCATCGAACCTAAAAATAGAAAAACTAAATAAGCTAGAATGAAAAGATAATCAAACAGAAATTCTGTCATTCTTTTTTTAAACGAAATAGGATTGATTGCTAACATCTTCATCACCGTCTCCCCTTTCTCATCTCCAATTATAATATAAGGTTACGAATAAAGAAACTATTAATAAAATTAAAAGGCTTTAGTCCTGTGCAATATAGGACTAAAGCCTCTAGATAAATTAGTTGTTTAATCTTTTTTGGTAGTAATAATACTAGTCTGCTTTTTTCTTTCTTGACAAAGCATAACCGGCAGTAGCTAAACCAATAAGGGCTGAATAAGTCATGAATGATTGTTTAACCGAGCCAGTATTTGGCAATGATTTCTTAGATGGTTCTAGCTTAGGCTCTGGCTTAGGCTCTGGCTTAGGTTCAGGCTTAGGTTCTGGCTTAGGCTCTGGCTTAGGTTGTGGTTTTTCATTTTTCTTGATAAGCACAACATTTTTATTCCATTCAACAACTGGTTTTTCTGTTTCTTTCTTAACAGGATCCTTCAGCAACTCAGGTGCTTCTGGTTTAACCGGTTCACTTGGTAAGACAGGTACAGTTTTATATTCTGGTTCTGTCGGTGGAACTGGTTTTTCTTTAACAGTTGGTACTTCTGTCAATTCTGGTTTTTCAGGTTTAACTGGAGGCGTTGGTTCTGTTGGTTTAACTGGCTCTTCACCTGGATCTTGAGGGAAGCCAACGTTTGAGTTGATAGAGAACCAATAGAGAGTTGCTTCGCCTGTTGCGTTAGCACCTTTTGCTGTAAATTCAAGATGACCATCTTTCAAAATAACAGCAGCACCACCATAGTAAAGGTAAGGACTCTTAGGATCATCCCAGCCCTTAGTTTCACTTGAAGAGTCTGCATTAAATGTAGCACCTTGAGCCATGTATTGGTTTTGTTCTTTAGCAGATACTTCTTTTGTCGATGAATCTTGGTCTACACTTGAATTTGGAAGTTTAATAAACTCTTTGTCACCAATGTTTACAGACTCAACGTGAGGAGTATCTTGGTGTTTCATTTTTGGTGTGTATCTCAAAACACCTGATGTAGCGTCTACAGTGTAAGAACCGATAACGTCTGATTTATCACCGAATGTGTAATCTTCAGTACCAACTGAGTGACCATTTCCGCCACCAGATGCGTTCACTGTTGTAGCATCAACTGCTGTTTCTTCAGTTACTTTGAAGGCATCATCAACCCATGTTGCTTTTTGGGCAACAATTTTCAAAGGATTATCAGCATTGATATCAACTTCTGCACTACCGAAGTCAGCTTTACCGCTTTTCACAACAACGTCTGCACCATCAAGTTTTGGTTCACTTCCATCTGAATATGGATCCCAAGTTCCACGAACTGTATTACCTTCGCTATCTTTAGCTTCAACAACTAGAGGACGAGGTTTGTCATTTTCAACATAAGATGCACCATTCCAGTGGTTAAGTGAGTTAAGGGCAAGGATTGCATTGTGTTGTGACAAATCAATCAATTGGTCATTTTCATCATAAAACTCAATGTCAACACCAACTGTAACTGGGTTTTCAGTATCAGTTGAGCTACCAATTGTCATTGTAACTGCTGGATCGTTATAAATTTGAACGATTCCTTTTCCATCTGATGATGGAAGGCTCTTCACTTCGTATTTATAAACAACTTTTGCAATACGTTTTTCTTCGCTACCTTTTACAATTTTAGCTTGAGTAAGTCCTGTGTATGTCACATCAAATTTGTCTCCGACTTTTACAACTCCCCACTCAATTTCATTGTTGGCATATGGGTTTGTAGTTGTCAAATCAGAATCTTGAAGATTCTTTGTTTCATACATTTTTGTAGCTTTCCCATCACCGTACATACGAGATTGACCTTCTTTGGTCAAGTAAGTTGTTAATCCAGTTGTTTGGTGTGTGATTTTAGTTGTTTCACCATCAGTAAGTTCTTCAGAGAGGAATGTCAAATCTTGTTTGTATTTCTCAGGATTTCCACCACGCTCTGCAACCATCTTATTGAAGGCATCTTTAGCATCATCGTATTGTGCTTTTTTCTTGTTGTAAATTTCGAGTTCAATCAAGTAAGCAGCTTGTGCTTCATCATAAGCAGCTTTTTTAGTTTTGTATTCGGCTAATTTAGATTCATACTCTGCTTGAGCCAATTTATTGCTTTCAGTAGCTTCTTGATTTGCTTTTACAGATGCATTGTATGCTGCAAGAGCTGTATTATATTCTTCAAGCGCTTTTTCATAAGTAACACGCGCTTCTTCATTGCTTTTCTCTACAGCTGTTTTTTCTGCTGTTTTTTCAGTTAATTCCTTTTGATAAGCAGTAAGTTTTTCGTTGTAAGCTTCAAGCTCTTTATCGTAGTTTGCTTGTGCAGCAGCATTTTTTGCATCAACTTCAGCTTTTTCTTTTTCGTAAGCTTCTTGATTTGCTACAACTTCAGCTTTGTAATCAGCTACAGTTTTATTAATTTCAGTAACTTGTTTTTCGTAATCTTTAGCAGCAGCTTCCTCTGAATCTTGCTTTTTAGTCTCTGTTTCTTTTACTTCAAGACCTTCATTTGTTGCAGCAGTTTTAGCTTCTTCCAATTTCTCTGGAACAGCAACCTCTTTTGTTTCCTCACCAGTTACTGTTGTAGTCGAAGAAACGGATGTAGCTGCTGATGAAATTTCATCGGCAGATACAGTTGCAATACCTGCAGTTGCAATCATTGTTGCGACAGCAACAGAACCAAAAGCAACTGAGGTTTTTCTCAAGGCATACTTAATCGTTTCATTATTTTTTAACGATGACATGACAAACTCCTTATTTAAATTTTATATCTATGCTTCTCAAACAAAAAGAATATTTGTTTGAGAAGTCAAAATTATCGTATCAAAATAAAAAAGTAAAGTCAAGATTTTTTCAATTTTTTTCATTTCATCAACCAAATTACTCAGAAATTTCATTTAGATTTTCATCTACTAACTTAGCTCCAAGTGTATTTTTGAAATGTCCAAGGGCAAATTGGTGATTTTCAGGCCAGATG
>ERZ772972.790-NODE-790-length-11633-cov-3.981689_pt1 | contig 11633 bp, 8 predicted proteins | sample MGYA00580673_ERZ772972 | MGnify/ENA primary metagenome ERZ772972 (study PRJEB29015, sample SAMEA2738051) | human oral metagenome | biome: human oral; feature: human-associated habitat; material: saliva | place: China | collected 2229 ... | reverse complement strand
TGCCGAAGAGCTCTTCAGCATGATCAACGAGGACTAAGGCGCTCCGCCCTACCTCCTAATACATACGCCCCCGCAGACTGACGATGCGTCTGCGGGGGCGTATGCTTTATTAGTAGGCCACTGCAGGGAGCTCTTCCCGATAGAGGCGGTAGCCGAAGACCGCGAGGCCAAGGAGGATATAATAGAGGAGGAGTGCACCGAGTCCCAGCGGATAGTGGAGCATGAGCGCTGGGATACCTTCGGCAAGTGCCACACCCTCCCGCATCAGCCCTGCGCCCCATTCCAGCGGGGCAAGGAGTCCGCTCGGTGCTGTCCCGATGAGAGGGAGAAGGAGGAAGATGAGGAGGCTCGTAGGGATGAGGAGTGCCGAGAGCGGTACGACAAGGAGCGTTGTCCAGAGGAAGGCCAGCGAACTCTCTCCGAAGAGATAGAGGCTCAGCGGTAGGAGGAGGGGCTGTACGGCGAGTGTCATCGCAAGGAGTGCCCACAGATAGCGTAGGAGGGGCTGCCGTAGCTCGCCAAGCAGTCCCTCAATGGGGCGGTAGAAGAGACGTATGCTGATGAGTGCGAGATAGGTCATGAGGAAGCTCGCACTGAAGAGGCTCGTCGGGGCATAGAGGAGCTGAAGGAGGGCGGGCAGGGTGAAGACCTCAAGTAGGCAGACGGGGCGACGCAGGAGGCGGAAGCCAAGATACATCGTGAGCATACCCGCAGCACGGAGGGTAGGGATGCTCGCTCCCGTGAGGAGGGTGAAGGTCCATGCAGCAGCGAGGAGTAGGGCGCATCGCAGTCTGTCTCTCCGCCTCACGTAGGGTATGTATCGTAGAAGTAAGGTCAGCGCCCCGATGACGACGGCTAAGTGGAAGCCACTCACAGCTAAGAGATGCGCTACACCGCCCCGCACGAAGCTCGCACTGACCTCCCAGCCGAGTGCATCGTGACGCTTCTCACCGAGTGCCATCGCGATGAGGAGATGCTGGGCATAGGGGCTGAGTGCACTTGCTCGGATGCGTGCCGTAAGTCCATCTCGGAGCCTGTGGGCATAGCGTGTAGGGGCGTGGAGAAGGAGCGTACTGCTGGACGTCGGCTGATGGGCGAGGATATGGGCACGACCAAGAGCGGTCACGCCTTCGCTCAGGAGGTAGCGGGCATAGCCCTCACGCTCGGCGGGTAGTTCACGGATATAGCTTAGCCTGTCAAGGCTGAGGGTAAGGGTATCGCCCACCCGAATAGACACGCTGTCAGGGCGCCTGCAGGTGAGCTGGAGGAGCGCGGTGGGGATATTGCCTTCGGCTAAAAGGTGGATGCGCAGGCGGAGTGTGGCGTCTTGGACTTCCTCCTCTTCGGTGAGGACGGCGCGCAGGGGTGTGTGGAGTGGTAGCCTCACCTCGGTGATCGCCTCGACGCTGTGGGCGTAGTAGAGACGTGCAGCCAGAAGCAGTAGGAGTGTGAGCCCGAGACGGAGCGCGCGGGTACGCCCTACTTGCACCACATAGTGGCTGAGGCGTGTGCCTTCGGCGAAGGAGACGAGCGCCCCATAAAGGAAAGCTCCTCCCCCACAGAGGACCAAGCCGACGCTCAGCGCTCTATGAGGGAGGAGCTCTGTGGAGAGATAGCCGAGGAGGAGGATACCGAGGGCGAGGGTGGTGTAGCTACGGCTCACGGCCGTGACCACCGAGGCGACGAGTCCCCGCTCGTAGCTTAGACGAAGCCTATGGACGAGAGAGTGCCTTGAGGCTACGGATAGCGGCCTTGGGGTCTTCATGCGAGAAGACATAGCTCCCTGCCACGAGGACGTCGGCGCCAGCCTCTACGAGGGCGGCACCCGTCGAGGCGTTCACTCCGCCGTCGACTTCGATGAGGGTAGAGAGTCCGCGCTCATCGATCATACGACGCAGGCGCTGGACCTTGTCGATCGTCTGAGGGATGAACTTCTGACCACCGAAGCCGGGGTTGACGCTCATCAGGAGGACCATATCGAGGTCAGCAAGCACGTCGACGAGGAGCTCGACGGGTACGTGGGGATTGAGGGTCACTGCGGCCTTCATCCCTGCGTCCTTGATCGCGCCGATGGAGCGGTGCAGGTGTGGGCTGACTTCGTAGTGGACGTTCATCGTGTCGACCTTCAGAGCTGCCAGCTCGCGGACGAACTTCATCGGCTCTACGATCATCAGATGCACATCCAGCGGCTTCTCGATGATGGGGCGGATGGCCTCAAGGATGGGGAACCCGAAGGAAATATTGGGCACGAAGACGCCATCCATGACGTCGATGTGGAGCCAGTCGGCCTCGCTCTGGTTGATGAGGCGCACGTCCTCCTCCAGGCGAAGGAAGTTCGCCGAGAGGAGCGAAGGCGATATGATCGCCTGCTTCTTGCTCATGGGTCTGGAGTGAAAGGGGGGGGTGAGGGAAGGGAGGTGGTTTAGAAGAGCGCAGCTAAGAGGCGCAGCTGACGAAGCGTCTCTTGGTGCCGAGGCTGTGTGCGCTCGAAGACTGTACGGGCAATAAGATTGAGTTTTTCTTTGTCAGTACGGGGGTAGGCTTGTTGCATAAGCAGTTTGGGATAATGAATGAATAATGGATGCCCTGGGGCAGCTCCACGCTGGGGCGTACCCCAGGGCATAGATATAACGTAGTGTCCTCGAGGTCTATTATCCCCCGATGGACGTCTGAGAGAGTTACTTGAGGAGCTCCTTGATACCGCCGAGCGAGGAGAGTACGCCGGAGGCTTCGTAGGGGAGGTAGACGGTCTTGTTGTTCTGCCCAGAGGTCATCTCCTTGAGGGTCTCGAGGTAGCGGACAGCGATGAGGTACTGGGCGGGGTTGGCACCTGAGCCTTCGACAGCCTGAGCGATCTTGCGGATGGCCTGAGCTTCGGCTTCGGCGGTGAGGAGCTTGGCTTCGGCCTCGGCCTTAGCGTGGAGCACCTGAGCTTGGCGTTCCCCTTCTGCGTGGTTGATCGCCTGCTGCATACGCCCTTCGGACTCGCGGATCGTGGCTTCCTTCTGCCCTTCGGCATTGAGGATCTGTGCACGCTTGTCGCGCTCGGCACGCATCTGCTTCTCCATGGCGTCACGGATGTCGCGGGGAGGATTGATATCCTGCAGCTCGACGCGGTTGACCTTCACACCCCACTTGTTCGTAGCCTCGTCGAGGATGATGCGGAGCTTGTTGTTGATCGTGTCGCGGCTGGTGAGCGTCTCATCCAGGTCCATTTCCCCGATGATGTTACGCAGGCTCGTCTGGGTGAGCTTCTCGATAGCGTCGGGGAGGTTCTGGATCTCGTACATCGCACGCATGGGGTCTACGATCTGGAAGTAGAGGATCGCGTTGATCTCGGTGACGACGTTATCCTTCGTGATGACGCTCTGGCGGGGGAAGTCATAGACGGTCTCACGCAGGTCGATATTCGTGATCTCGGTGAAGCGCACGAGGGTCTGCCCGTTGGCCCCTGGCAGCGTATAGCGCCAGCGCATGGGACGTGGACGGTCGATGAAGGGGATGATGATGTTCACCCCAGAGGACAGCGTGCGGTAGTAGCGGCCGAGTCGCTCGATGATGACCGTCTGAGACTGCTGGACGATGCACAGCCCCTGGTAGATGGTGACGATAGCCAGGACACCGATGACGATGGGGATAATGAACTCAATAGGCATGGTAGAGGAGGGAATGAAGGTGATTTATTGAATAGGCTCGACCTGAAGGACGAGGCTGGTATAGCCAGTGATACGGACTTCGCTCCCTGCGGGGAGGTCGTGGGCGACGGAGGAGATAGCACGCCAGCTATCGCCGTCGACAGCGATGCGGCCGCCACCATCACCTACCTTGATGGCTTCGCTCACGAAGGCCTTACGACCGATGAGGGCATCCATACCCGTCTTGGTGTCGCGCGCGGCGAACCAGCGTGCCATCAGGGGCTTCAGCAGCCACAGGGCAAGGAGGCTACCGACGCCGAAGAAGATCGCTTGGATGAGCCAGCTTCCGCCGAAGAGCGCCGGGATAATAGCCAGAAGGGCACCCACACCGAAGCAGGCCAAGATGAAGCCTGGCGTGATGACCTCAAGGGCGAAGAGTATGAGTGCGGCGACGAGCCACAGCTGCCATACTGGAAGGAGGGAGATGAATTCGGGCATAATCGATTCGGTCCTTAGTAAGAGAGGTGTTGTAGCAAAGTTAGCCAAACTTCCCTACTATTCCTACCTCCCTCATTTAGTTCAGTATGCGCGGAGTGGAATGTTAGCAACTAGCTGTACTTAAAGTTTAATGCGAGGCTCTCTTTTTGATTTATCTTCATAGATGTTTTGTGGCTTAATCGCTTTAAATTGAAACTCAATAAAAGCTAGCTCACAGGCCTCTACCGCTTGTAAGAGTAGCTCATCATTGTAAATTACCTCTGGATTTGTTTCTCGAAGCTTGTATGCATTCTCCCAGTCATCCTCTAGAGGTTTAGCTAAAAAACCTCTGAACTCGTTAGATCTTAGATAATTCTTTAGTTTGCCTATATACTCCATCCATTGCTGAAGGAATTGCTTGAATTCTAGAACCTCAGATGAATAAGTCCTATTTGGGTTGAGGTCTCTTGTGAACAGATCCTGATGAAGTTTCTGTATAAGATCGGGTGATAGGAGTTTGTATTTGTTTTTGTAATGTGGGTGTTGTTGTATGAAGTAAGGGATTAGTACTTGTGCATTTTCCCTTATTATCCTCCCCATTGTTTTGTCCATCCGAGTGTGATGTATCATTGGTTTACCACTCCTTATGGCCCCTATATTAATTAGGAACTTAGTTTGAGAGTTAAGCCACAAGCGGTAGCAGTCAATAGGATCAATAGATGCATCGTCCTGCGTATATTCAAGGAACAGCTTTTCCTTTATTGCCTCAAGTTCATTTGAGGAAAAGGGAATGCGAACCTCCTCTGCGCGATTAAGAATAGAGCTGATATAGAGAAGGACTCCCTTCCGAATATCTGGATAGTCAAAGAGTTCTTTGAGTCTCTGTTTTTGAGCTTCCTCCCCTTCATACTCTCTGATGCTATCAATGCATTTGTCAATTTGCTCACTCACATTTTGGAGCCATCTCATCTCCTCTCGAGAGAGCATATAGAAAGCTAAACAGAGCATGTTTACAGCCTCATTCAGACTGTTGCTATACCGTGCGCAGACTAGATTGCAAAACGTTAGCCATCGAGAGGAGTTAAGCATTTGGTTTACATAGGACTTGAGGTTTTCAAGGGACTGCGGTAGCTCTGATGCTTGGTTAGCTAAGTACTGATTCAGTTCAGCAATGCGAATATCATTTTTATCTAGAACACGGTAAAAATATATTCCAATATATTCCCAGTTGTTGGCCTGGCCGTGACCGTTTTCTCTATCCTCTCCCCATAGGTGCGTCATTAACTCAAGTACCTGCTCTGATTTATTGCTGGGAATATGCTCTTTAATCTTTGCGGGAAGATCAATCCGCCCCGTTTTATCCTCTTGGGTCTTTATAAAAAGCTTCCCATCACCCCAGTCGTCAAATATCAGCGTATAGTTCTCTTTCAAGAAGCTAAAAAATAGTGGATATTGAGTGCGTATAAGTTCGATAATGAACCAGTCAAAGGGGATGACATTCCCCTTGAGCTTTTTGGGGAAAGATGAGAGGATATTTTGAGTTTGCTTAATTGAACGAAGCGTAGGGAGGTGGGATCTGAGTTCAATATTAGAAGACCTAATAGCTTCCTTCAGGTTGGGATATTCTTCCGCACTCTGCTCTAACACATCCGAAAAAGCTTTCTCTATCTGTTCAGAGGTAATTTCTGCTAGAGGAAATTCCACCTGAATGATCTTCTCCATATAGCTGACTGCTAGTTCTTCGTTCAGCCCTTTTTTCTCAAGCTGCAAAAGCACATATTTCTTGTCATAAGTTAGGATGTAGCTCATATTAGGGAAGGATGAGATATTGCGCACCAAACAAAAGAGTTCAGTTAGCTCTTCGCTATCAAGGCGGTCTACATCATCGATGAAAACAAAGATTTTCCGTCTTAGCTGCCGGATCTCCTGCTTGAGTGATTCATATTGTTCCCCGACATTCTTTGCTTTAAAGCTTTGTGGTAAGAGAAGTGTACTCAGTTGGACCCATATATTATCCTCTTTAGCCAAAATGCTATTGACATAGTGAGTAAAGTTAGAGGCTAGATCTGAGTTATAGGGGCTCAGCGTGTTACTAAGCTCCTCGAAAAAGACCTGGGTCAAGTTGGGTGCTTTGCGATGTAGCCATGGGTTGAATTTCCATAGGATTATCGTTGTGCCATGTTGCTCCTTTAAATGCTCTTCCATGGCTAGCATAAAGGAGGTCTTTCCTGCTCCCCATGGAGCCGTCAAGCCTAATGTGAAAGCAGCCTTTGAAGTGTTGGTGTGAAATATCCTGTCAGCCAAAGCATTTGCCTTATCTCGTCGTCCCAGTAGATCTTCATCTTTAGCTGTGATAGGTTGGTCTATGAGATATCCATTCTGCTTCCCTTCAGTGCATGATTTTCTGTAGTTTTCCTTTATACTCTGTAGCTCCTTTTTCTCTTCTTCATAGCTCTTGTGCTTGGTTATTGAGAGGCTGATACATATCACAAGGAAGATGTCTATGTAGCATATCCATGGTATGGGGGTTAAAGTAGGGATATAGTCAGAAGCTCCGATAAATCGATAGTAGAACCATCCTACAAACAATATAATTATCAATGTTTTAGGACATCTTTTGCATAAGGGATATATCTTGCTTCTAAGAGGAACGTTGTGATGGAATATGGGAGTCATAATGCTGTATGTGATTATCAGCCACATTATAAAGCTTCCCCAGCTGGACTCGAAAGATGCAAGGAGTGAGGCTAACTTCCCCTCGAATACAGGGCGAAAAAAGACATACAGTACAAGGATGCTTAGGAGTCTCCAGCGCCTTTGGATGTAACCGTATAGATTCTCCTTTGTCGACATCAAACGTAGCCATCGATAAATACGACAGCGTTTTATAGCACAAGTTTTCTTGGTTGTAGGCTTCGTTGAGGGTGTAGACTTTGATTCCATAGGCATGGGATTTATCCGCTGGAGGGGCGGGTGATGAGGGGTATTATGTGGGGTAAAATTAGCGAATTATCAGCTTTCTGGATATAGGTGAATATTCTGAGCTTGCGTGGCGGAGGAGGGGGAAGGAAGGGAGGTCGGGAGGTGAAAAATAGAGGGGCTGTAAGTGCTTGTTTTAGAGCGAGGTGGGGGGATGTGTGGAGGAGGGGAATTGCGACCAGTACTAGTCAGCGATCGAACCAGTACTGGTCACTTATAGCAACCCGTACTGGTCACCGCGCGAAGTAGTACTGGTCAGACGAGTGACCAGTAGTGGTTGATTTTTGAAGGGCGCAGGTCTTCCACCTCGCACCGTGAGGGGAGCGGGGGAGAGGCGGAGGGAAAAGGTAGGGGATTATTCGCCGAGGAAGGCGCGGTAGTCGGCGAGGGTCTCGCGGGTGAGGAGGGGGCGGTTGGCGGCGCTAAGGGGAAGGAGGAGCGAGCCTTCGGGAAGGGTGGGAAGGAGCCCCGTCGCAGAGGTAGCGCGCTCACGGAAGGCCTTGAGATCGCTTGCTGTGGGGAAGCCTTCGATGAGGTAGCCCTTGAGCCCCGTCTCCGTGGGAAGCGGGCTGACCTGGAGCGTCCACTGCGTGAAGTGCGAATAGGTGAAGCTCATCAGCGCGAAGTACACCTCGTGGCGTGGTAGGCTCCCCTCGGGGTAGAGGAGCACGAGGCTGACGACTTCTCCCGCTGCGGTTGGGGCGAAGGTCGTGGCAGGCCCTTCTGTCTCGCTTACGCCCTCGGTGCTACCCGTCACGGGGCGAGTGAGGAGGGGCGGAGTGGTGAGGGTGCGCCCCGCGCGTAGGGCGGCGAGCAGGCTCGAAGCGTAGGGCATCAGCGGGGTCTCGGGATAGCGCTGGACGAAGTCCTCCAGGCGCTTGCGTAGCTGGGCCTCTTGCCCCGCCTGCACCTCGGTGAGGGCGGTGAGGAGGAGTGTCTTCGGGCGCAGGTCTTCGTCGTGGTAGGGGAGGGTATCCAGCTCGGTGAGGTACTCGCGAGTGCGGCTGACATCGCCCGTGCGGTAGGCTTCGTAGGCGGCATCATACAGCTCGGTGGAGCGCTTGGCAAGCCTTTGGAGGGAGTGTCTGAGCTCGGGCGAATGGAGGAGTTTTGCGCGGGGGGAGTTGGGGAAGAGACGTAGGTATTCCCTGCGTAAGGCTTCAGCCTCGGCATCACGGCCCTGTCGGAGGGCGAGGAGGATCTGACGGTAGGCGACTTCTTCCCGTTCGGCGAAGTGGGGGAAGTCCCTGAGGAGGTGCGTGTAGAGGGCGCCTACCTCATCGAGGCGCTGGAGCGGGTCATCGAGGACGGATGCCATACGGAAGAGGGCACTGGCGAGGGTGTCCGTCAGTGCTTCGCGTGCCTTGGGGGTGAGGGGAAGGGCACGGAGGTAGGCTTCACGGCTTCGGCCTCTATTGGGTGAAGTGGCATCGGAGGCGCCTGCCTCCTCGGTAGTGGTGGGGGCTACGGGCGCGGCATCGAGGGTGCGCAGACTGCGGTTCCAGTCGTCGGTGAGCGGACGACTCCCCCAGCGCTGGCGGAAGGCAATACGGCCGAGAGCGATCTGCTGAGGGTCGTCGAAGTAGAAGCCCGCGGAGGTGCTTCGAGGGGTCGTGGTCGGTTCGTCGAAGGGCGAGCGAACGGCATCACCAAGATCGTGCACCTTCTCCCCCGAGGCTTCGGCACGAGCGATGAGGCTATCGATGTGGCGCTCCAGCTGGTCGGTGGAGAGGGCGGCAAGGCGAAGGAGGCTGTCGGCGTGCTGGGCGGTGCGTGCGTGAGGGGCGAGGAGGCGAAGTCCGGGTAGGAGTCGCTCCACCGTAGCGTAGTGGGGGTGCTGGCGCTGGAGGAAGGGGAAGGCCTTCTCAAGGGCTTCTGCGGACTCTATGTAGTGCTGGTCTTCGAGCTCCAGCAGGCCTAAGCGGGTGTAGGCTTCGGTAGCCGATCCACGCAAGGTCTGTGCCGAGTCGATGCTCTGGCGTAGAGCGGTGCGGGCGGCTTCGCGCTGGTCGGAGGCAAGGAGCGCTTCGACCAGAGCGAGGTAGATAGCGGAGCGGTGGGGGGCATAGCGACGTAGACGTGCCAGACGCTGCAGGCGATGGATGCCCGTCCCGCTCTCGGTGGTGAGGGCAAGGGTGCGGAGCTGGGCAGCGAGTTCAAGTGCAGGCTGGGGGCTTGTGCGCTCCGCACGGGCAAAAGCCGCCTTTGCGGCCTCGCGTGCACCCTGAGCTTCGAGGATCTGCCCGATGAGGAAGGAGAGGCGGGCACGCTGTAGGGCGGTCTTCTCCGAGCGAGCAAGGACGGTGAGGTGTGGGAGGGCGGTGGAGTCTTCTCCACGGGCAAGGGCAAGTTCGGCCGCTGCGGTATGGTAGAGTAGGGGCGCTTGGCGGAGGACTTCTCCCTCACTGCGGATAGCTTGCTGTAGCTCCTCCTCGGCCTCGGAGAGGTGGCCACGCAGGGTATAGAGACGGCTGAGGTAGAGGCGGGCGACGTCACCGACCTCGGGTTCGGTAGCGTAGCGTCGGAGGATGTCGGTGAGGGTGGTGTGTGCTGCGGGGAGGTCGCCGCCATAGAGCTGACTGCGGGCGATGAGGAGCCACGCCTCGGCGAGGGCGGGATTGTACTCGGTCTTCTCCTGCATACGTACGGCTCGAGGGTCTTGCCTCCAGTGGGCAGGGCGAGCGGGCTTGCGGGAGATGCTATGCTCTCCGATGGCCTTCGTGGCCTTCTCTATAGTGCGGGAGAAGCGGGGGGCAGCGCCGGGTGTCGTGGCGCGAGCGAGGACGGGATCGATCGGCAGACGGAGCGTATAGTCGTCGGTCGTGCCATTGAGTGCGGTCTGGTAGGTGGTCTGGTACGCCTCGCGGGCGTTGTAGAGGACGTTGTAGCGCGTGACGAAGGCCTGCCACGTGCGGGAGCTCGCGGTATTCACGCGTCGGGAGCATGCCCCGAGGAGCGCGAGGAGAAGGAGAAGGGAGCCGAGTGCGCGGGGGCTTAGCCTCGGGCGTGCTGGGCCCTGCGTCGTGTGATGGCGCTGAGACATTTGCCGAGGGCAAGGAAGAGGAAGAGCAGGAGGATGATCAGCACACCCGAGGGGACGCTGATGAGGTAATAGCTTAGGAGCAGGCCGCCGACGTTGGCGATGAGGCAGAGGACGATGGAGCCGCAGATGATCTTGCGGAAGTCCGCCGTGAAGAGCCCGATAGTCGTCTGGGGAAGGGTCAGGAGGGAGAGGAGGAGCATAATACCCACCGAGCGGATCGTCAGCACGAGGCTCACGGCGACGAGGATGAGTAGTCCGCGCTCCCACAGCCCGACATTCATGCCGCGTACACGGGCGAAGTCACGGTCAAAGGCGGTATAGAGTATCTGTCGGTAGCCCACGCTGAAGAGCGCTATCAAGAGAACGGCAAGGAGGGCGAGTGCGATGAGGTCGCCCGTCGTGACCAGCAGGATATTCCCGAAGAGATAGGCGGGGAGGCTGGTGGCGTAGCCGGGGGTAAGCGTCATGAAGAGCACGCCGAGGGCCATGCCGAGTGCCCAGATGCTGGCGATGGCGGAATCCTCACGGATGCCTTCGGTACGGCTGAGCTTGCCGATAGAGAAGGCGGCGAGGATGGCTGCACCCGCAGCGGAGAGGATGGGATTGATGCCGAGGTAGATGCCGAGTCCTATCCCGCCGAAGGAGGCGTGCGTGATACCGCCACTGACGAAGACGATGCGTCGCACGACGATATATGCCCCCACGATACCGCAGACGATGGCGGTAAGGAGGGACGCTGCAAGGGCGTTTTGGAAGAACTGGTAGGCGAAGATACTCGGCATGGTGTCGAGGTCGGTGCGCTGGGACTTAGGCTGCGGGGCTGGGCTCGTGACGGCCTACGATGGCGTGGTAGTCGCGGTTCTCCCCGACGATGAGGTAGAGCTCGGGGCGGAGCGTCTCGGGGAACTCGACGCCACGCAGCTGGAGGCTACGCACCCAGGCGGGCACTTCGTCGGCATCGAGCGTGAGGAGGACGTCGCGGAACTCCTCGACTTCGCTCTCCTTGTAGGCACTGGCGCTGCGACCCTTGAAGCGGTCCAGCTCCTCGTCATCGAAGTACTCGATGCGCTGGCTGACGGCAGCCAGCAGGCTATCGGTCTCGCAGGTCAGGTGGTTGCCACAGCAGCCCTCTCCGTGGGGTAGCTCCTGAGGATCGGGCTCAATGATGACCTCACCACGAGCGATGCGTCGGGCCTTGAGGTACGACTGTATGGTGGCTGCGAGAGCAGCGATGGCGCCGAGGACGGCGAGAGCGATGACTATGACGAGGATACTTCCCATTGAGAGTTAAATCAAATCTATTCGTGAGTAAACTATGCTTAAGCATAAGTATATCTATGCAAAGATAGTTCATTCGTGAGGACCGAGCCTCCGTGGGGAGGGGTGGTATGCACCTATATAGGTCGTCGTCGCGACCAATATAGGTCAGCCCGCCGACCAATATAGGTTCTGAAATCGACTTCACGTCAATGTATACTCCATAGGCGCTGAGAGCTTGG
>ERZ772972.787-NODE-787-length-11651-cov-3.371939_pt1 | contig 11651 bp, 9 predicted proteins | sample MGYA00580673_ERZ772972 | MGnify/ENA primary metagenome ERZ772972 (study PRJEB29015, sample SAMEA2738051) | human oral metagenome | biome: human oral; feature: human-associated habitat; material: saliva | place: China | collected 2229 ... | reverse complement strand
ACTGTCTCTTGGGACTTCTTGCGGAATGTCACTAGTGAATTCCTTGCCATGTGAAAAGAAAAACTGGTGTTCTGCCCGGTGAGAGGACGTACAGAAGTGCAGGCCACGTTTTTCTGCTTCCTCCCTCAGCTCTCCTAAGACATCTCGTCTCGGCCCCATTTCTAAGCTATTATAAGGCGAGAGAGTAGAGGCATACATCTGAAAACCATCGTGGTGCTCCGCAACTGGAAAAAGATACTGGGCTCCCGCTTTTTGAAAGAGATCCAGCCAAGATGCCGGATCAAAGCGATCGGCTGTAAAAAGAGGAATGAGATCCTTATAGCCAAAGCTGGCCTGGTCTCCAAAATGCTCTCGATGATAGTCATAGCAAGGATTCCCTTGGATATACATATTTCGCGAATACCATTCCGAACCAAAGGCAGGTACACTGTAGACGCCCCAGTGGATAAATATTCCAAATTTGGCATCTCGATACCAATCTGGACAGACTTGATGGCTAAGAGAGTCCCAGCTTGGTTCAAAAGGACCTGACTGGACAACTTGATCAATCTCTTCAAGGCTTATCATTCTCTTCTCCTCTTTTCTTGTTACTACCTCTATTGTAACGAGAAAGCCTCGTTTGTAAAGACCAACGAGGGGAATGTTTAAAATAGTAGACAAAGAGCTTGATCTAGGAGAATCAAGCTGATGATGAATGGAATGAACCTTCTAGCCCTTCACTGCTTGAGAAATAAAACGAGCGATGGCGTCTGTCTCCCCTTTGTGAAGAGCCTTAACGATTTTGGACCCCACAATAACCCCATCTGAGACCTGGTTGAAACGGTGAACATCCTCCATGCTGGAAACTCCAAAACCTGTTAAAACAGGAATGGATGCTATTTCGTGTAATTGGGCCAAGTGGTGATCCAAATCATCTCGATAGCTACCAGCTTTCCCCGTCACTCCATTGACAGCAACGGCATAGATAAATCCTTCTGCATCTTGAATCAATTTCTTTTGGCGCTCGATTCCTGTGGTTAGGCTCACTAGTGGCACCAAAGCGATGTCTTTATCCGCTAATAGAGGCTCTACCAAATTCGCATGCTCATGGGGGAGGTCCGGAATAATCACTCCTTTGACTGCTGTTCCTTCTACATCTCTAAAAAAGTTTTCTAGACCATATTGGAACAAGGGGTTGAAATAGGTCATGATGACCAAAGGAACACTTGTCTCTAAGTACTGGATCGTTTGCACCAGTTCCTCTGTCGTCGTCCCATGGGCTAAACTGCGTAGTCCTGCCTCTTCAATCACAGGACCATCTGCTACCGGATCAGAAAAAGGAATGCCAACTTCAATAGCTGAGACACCCAGCTTCTCCAAAAAGTAGATGGTTTCCTGCAAGCCTGCTAAGCCTTTTTCATGATCTCCTGCCATGATATAAGGAACAAAGATCCCTTGCTGCTGGTCTTTCAACTCTTGTAAATGCTCTGTTAAGGTCTTTCCCATCTTACTCTCCTCTCTCTTGTTCTAGGCGTTCTTTGACTTGTACCACATCTTTGTCCCCACGACCTGATAAGCAAACGATCATGGATTTTTCAGGTCCCATCTCCTTGGCCAATTTTACCGCATAGGCGATCGCATGGCTTGATTCCAGAGCTGGAATGATTCCTTCTACTTTTGAAAGCAATTGAAAGGCTTCTAGGGCTTCTTTGTCTGTCACTGGCACATAGGTTGCCCGCTTGATGTCATGGAAATAAGAATGCTCTGGCCCAATTCCGGGATAATCAAGTCCTGCTGAAATGGAGAAGGCCTCTAAAATCTGTCCATGCGCATCCTGTAAAACATCCATCAAGGCTCCGTGAAGGACTCCCGGGCGCCCCTTGGTCAGGGTTGCTGCATGCTGGTCTGTATCTACCCCGAGTCCAGCTGCTTCCGCTCCATACATGGCAACAGATGGATCCTCCACAAAAGGATAAAAGAGACCAACGGCATTCGATCCGCCTCCTACACAGGCTAGAACGGCATCTGGTAGAGCACCGTCATTTTGCTCTGCAAACTGGCGCTTGGCTTCCCGACCGATGACACTTTGAAAATCACGAACAATCTCTGGGAATGGATGGGGGCCTAGAGCGGATCCCATGATATAGTGGGTATCCTCTACGTTTGCTACCCAGGCTCTCAGGGCAGCATTGACCGCATCCTTGAGGACACACGATCCATCTGTTACCGATTGAACCTTGGCCCCCAACAACTCCATCCGAAAGACATTGAGGGCTTGGCGTTTGACATCTTCTTCCCCCATGTAGATGGTACATTCCATATCAAATAAAGCAGCAGCCGTTGCCGTTGCAACACCGTGCTGACCAGCCCCTGTTTCTGCAATAATCTTCTTTTTGCCCATCCGGTGGGCCAGCAAAACCTGTCCTAGGGCATTATTAATTTTATGAGCTCCTGTGTGGTTGAGGTCTTCCCTTTTAAGAAAGATCTTGGCTCCGCCGACATACTTGCTTAGATTTTTAGCATAATAGAGCGGTGTTTCCCGACCGACATATTGTTTCAGAAGCTGATCCAATTCTTCTTGAAAAGAAGGATCTGCTTGACTTTCTCTATAGGCTTCTTCTAATTCTAAAACTGCTGTCATCAAGGTTTCAGGGACAAATCGTCCCCCGAACCGCCCGTAAAATCCGTTTTGATCTGGTTGTTTATATGCCATGCTTGACCCTTTCTATAAATCGTTTTATCTTTTCTTGATCTTTTTTTCCATTTGTCTCGACCCCACTGGACACATCCACCGCATAAGGATGAAAGAAGCGAATAGCATCTGCTACATTATCTACTGTCAAGCCCCCTGCAATAAAGAAGGGCTTTGTGAAATTTTGGGTTTCGAGTTCTTGCCAGTTAAAGGTCTGCCCACTTCCTGCTACAGGAGCATCAAAGAGCAGATAATCCGCACCGGTCTCAGGAAGAGGTCTGTCTTTCTCCACTTGAACAGCGCGGATCGTCTGTAGAGGGAACTCTAGCAAGATGGTTTCATCCATCGGTCCATGAACTTGTATCAGGTCCAAGCCCACAACTTGACAAGCTTGCTCCACTTCTTCTCTTTGTGGTGATACAAAAACACCGACTTTTTGAACCCCCTTTGGAATGCCTGTAGCCAACTGCCGGGCTTGCTCTAGGGTCACCTGCCGTTTGCTTGGTGCAAAGACAAAACCAATGTAATCTGCACCGGCCTCAACTGCTGTCTGGACAGCTTCTGGAGTGGATAAGCCACAAATTTTAACCTTTGTCAATCTGCAACTCCTTTACTTTTTCAGCCACATTGTCTGCCTTCATGAGGGCTGTCCCAACGAGAATGCCATTAAAATACGGAGCCAGCATACGCGCATCTGCTGCTGTGAAAATAGCAGACTCAGAGATGTAAACCGGTTTTTGTTCAAAACTGGTCGCCAATTCAAGGCTAGTATGAAGATCTGTCTCAAAGGTCACCAAGTTGCGATTATTCACCCCGATGATCTGAGCCCCAATCCGGTGAGCGACCTCTAGTTCTGTCAGATTATGAGTCTCCACCAAGACCTCCAGGCCAAGATGAGTCGCAAACTCATAGAGTTCTTTCAGACGAGCCTCTGGCAAGGCTGCAACTATCAACAAGATCACGGTCGCCCCTGCGTTTCGCGCCCGAATCACTTGTTTTTCATCCACAATAAAATCTTTGTTGAGGGTGGGGATACGTACTTGACTAGATATTTCCCGGAGATACTCGATACTACCCTTGAAAAACACTTCATCGGTCAAGACAGAAATCATCACGGCCCCATTTTCTTCGTAAGTCTTAGCCTGCGCAACGATATCCACATCCACATGAATATCCCCCAAACTCGGGCTAGCCTTTTTCACCTCAGCAATGACCTGAAGCTTTTCTGGATGACTCTTTAGATAATCATACAAGCGGTAAGTTTGGCGCAAAGGTTGGAGTTTCTCTTCTTTCATCCTAGCAACTTCACGCGCTTTTTCCTTTAGAATCTTTGGCAAGAATTCTTGACTCATTTTTGATACTCCTGTAATAATCTCAATTTCTCAAGGGCAGCCCCACTGGCAATCACTTCACGTGCCAAGGCAATCCCCTCCTTGATAGAATCCACCTTGCCATTGGCATAAAAACCAAGGCCAGCATTTAAGACCGTCACCTCTAAGAAAGGACTCGCTTCATTCTTCAAGACACTGAGCAAAATTTCCGCATTCCGTTTGGCATCCCCACCACGTACTTGATCAATTTCGATGCGCTCCATTCCCATATCTTCTGGTTGAAAGCTGGATAAGGTCACCTGTCCATTTTCCAGAATAGCAAGCTGGGTTTCTCCATCGAGGCCCGCCTCGTCCAAACCTTGTGGTCCACTCACTACCACTGCGCGTTTTCGACCCAAATTTTTTAATATCTCCGCTGTACTTTCCAATATATCCGGACGACTGGTTCCCAATAGTTGGGTTTCTAAAGAAATCGGATTAATGAGGGGACCGGTCAAATTCATCACCGTCGGAACTCCTAGTGCCAATCGAGCTGGCATAATATAGCGCATGCCTGGATGCAGATTTTTGGCAAATAGAAAGACAATGCCAGCCTTTTCAAAAACTTGTCCCAAATCTTCTGGACCCAAATCAAGGTTAATCCCTAGAGCTTCTAACACATCAGCAGAACCTGATTTAGAAGAGATCGAGCGATTCCCATGTTTTGCCATCTTGATACCACCACCAGCGAGGACGAAGGCAGCTGTGGTTGAAATATTGAAACTATATGAACGATCGCCCCCCGTCCCACAATTGTCCATGGCTTCTTGAACTCCTGTGGGAATAGAGACTGCATGGGCCTGCATCACTTTTGCAATAGCCGTCCGCTCTTCAACCGTTTCCCCCTTCATTTTGAGACCTAGCAGAAGGGCCGTCACCTGCGCCTCTGAAGCACGACCAGCGACGACTTCTTCCATGGCCGCTTCTAATTCTGCAGCGGTTAGATCTTTTCCTTCCGCTACCTTTGCAAGCACTTGTTTCATCTTCCGCTCCTTGACTAGTTTGACAAAATTTTCGATGGTCTTGAGCCCATCTGGCGTCCCGATACTTTCTGGATGGTATTGAAAACCATAAATCGGTAAGCTACGGTGTTGAATCCCCATAATCGCTTGATCATCCGTCGTCCGAGAGGTAATGACAAAATCCTCTGGCATATCTTCAATTGTAAGCGAATGGTAGCGCATGACTGGGACTTCTTTTGCAACACCCGCGTATAGCGGAGAGGGAGCTTCTAGCTGGATCTGGCTTTGTTTGCCATGCATGACCTGTGGAGCCAATCCCAAGCGCCCTCCAAAAACTTCCGCAATCGCTTGATGCCCCAAGCAAATCCCCAAGATTGGTTTGACCCCTGCAAAATCTCGGATCATCTCCTCCATCTTGCCCGCATCCTTTGGCCAACCTGGACCTGGAGAAAAGACCAAGGCATCTGCTTCTTGGGCAAGCTGGTACAAATCTGGATCATCATTTCGAAGCACCTGGACCTCATCAAATTTCCCGATATACTGTGCTAAATTGTAGGTAAATGAATCGTAATTATCGACTAATAAAATCATCCTTCTTCTCCAATCCTTGTCATTGATTTTGCCTTATTGACGGTTTCTTTGTATTCATTTTCTGCGATGGAATCATAAACGATTCCTGCTCCAGCTTGTACATAAGCCTTCTTATTTTTGAGGATCATGGTTCGAATCGCAATAGCAAAATCGAGATCTCCCGTCACAGAGAGATAGCCAATAGCACCTGCGTAGACTCCTCGTTTCTCTTTTTCTGCCTCATAGATTCGCTTCATGGCTCGAATCTTGGGAGCAACCGAAACGGTCCCAGCTGGAAGAGTTGCCTTCAGTGCCTCAATAGAGGCTAGTCCAGGAAGTAATTGACCCTTGACCACACTCGTCAGGTGCATCACATAACGGAAGAACTCCACTTCCATATATTTGGTCACTTCAACCGACCCATTTTGAGCGATACGACCAATATCGTTTCGCCCTAGATCCACCAACATCCGGTGTTCTGCGACTTCTTTTGGATCCCCTGCCAAATCAGCTGCCAATTGCCGATCAGCCTCTTCATCGATCCCTCTGGGACGTGTGCCAGCAATGGGATTGGTCGTTACCACTCTGTCCTTGACTGACACCAGACTTTCTGGACTGGCACCGATGATTTGATAGTCCCCGAAATCATAAAAGTAGAGATAATTCGAAGGATTGGTCACGCGCAAATTGCGGTAATAATCCAATGGTTTACCTGAAAAATCAGCTGAAAAACGTTGACTGAGCACGCATTGGAACATATCTCCTTTTCGAATATAGTCCCGCGCTAGGGCCACCATTTCCTCAAACTCTTTTTGCTCCAAATGATTGTGGAAATGAAGCGCATGCAGGTCCTTGTCCTGAAACTCTTCTTTTGCAGGTCTTGCCAATTGTGCTAACACTTGCTCCAAGCTCGACGCTTGCTCTGCTTCACTCCGTCCACTATAGAGGTTCTCTTCCACCACATAGACCTTTTCCTTTTTGTGATCAAAAATCACATAGCTTTCATATAAGAAAAAGTGAAGATCTGGTGTGCCGATCGTATCTTCCGGAATAGAACCAATGTTCTCATAGAGGCCAATCAAGTCATAGCCAACAAATCCAATCGCCCCACCGTTAAAAGGGAGTTCCTCTGAAGTTTTCCTTTTGACCGTGATGCGATTCAAAAAGTCCAAAGGATCCTCTTCGACAATTTGATCATTGTAATAAAGGATGCCCTTTTCAAACTTGACTTCACTGACCGGCCGATAGGCCACAATTGAAAAACGCGCATTCTCTTTTTCGCGAGGAATTGACTCCAAGATCATTTTATGGGGTGCATCCAAACGCATATAAGCCAAAATTGGACTCAACACATCAGCAGATAAAACTTTTTTCATATCAGAAACCTCTCTTCTAGAACGCTTTTATTCGAATGAATCGCGACTTCGCTTGCTAAGGCAGCCAAGGATATCCCACGCTCAAATGTCGCTTTGGGATCAATGTGCCTAAGCTCGCTTTGCTTGCTAAGGCACATAGAAAAGCCCTCACACAAAAAACTGTGTGAGGGCGTAATGTCCGCGGTGCCACCTCTTTTATAGGGAAAAATAGCTGGTCTTTCCCTACATCTCTATCTCCTCTATCAAGGAGTTGCACGGTAAGGGGTGCCAACCGAATCCACATGGTTTAGAATTCATTCATAACAACAGTCCAATTTTCATCAGTCGCTATTGCTTGTTCACAATCTCCACAAGCTCCCTGAAAATAGCTGACTTATTACTTTTCTGTTGCTACCATTATAACCCTTTTTCTTAGAAAGTCAATAAAATTTTTAGTCTTTTTTTATACTTTTTCTCCACTAATGTCATAAAAGTAGTTCAGATCTCCCAATTAGTTCTACCTGTTTATCCAAGAAATAGGATACTCAACAAAGCCAAAATTGCAGGACCGCCTTGGGTCAAGATAATCTTTTTATTGGCTGTCATCGCACCGTAGGCCGCAGCTCCAATAATAAAAAGCACAAAAATCGTAACAACTTCACTATTTTTAGAGACAAACAATCCATACAAGAGAAACACACCAATCAAGGCATTGTATATCCCTTGATTCTTAAATAAAGAGGTCACTGATGGGCGAGCGAGTTCTTCTTTATCCATGTTGAAAACCCGACTTGTGGTATCAGATGTGGTTCTGATGCTCTCCAAATAAAAAATATATAAATGCTCCAGTGCAGCAAGACTTGCTAAAATAATCGTCAATAATGACATCGTAGATTCTCCTTTTTATTCAATCGTTATTTGTTCAATGCCGGATACTAATTTATCCAGCAAGTATGAAAATTGCTCTTGTTCCTGAGTGCTTAAAATGCGGCTCATCTGATCCTTCACTGCCAAGTGATGTCGAGGAGGTCGATTGACCAACCGATTATAGGCCATATCCGTCAAATGAATTACAATTTCCCGCTGGTTTTTTGGATTTCGACTCCGATGGACAAACCCTTCCCTTTCCAATATTTTGAAATGCCGCGTTAAAGCCGCTGGGTCAATCTGTAAGCGCTCCTGAACCGCAATCTGATTGCAAGGTGCTTGCTCTAATAAATACTGCAAAATTTGATAACGTGTTAAGCTAATCCCTAGCCGCTTTTCAAATAGCTGTGTAGTTGATTGGTCTGCCAAACGTAGTTGGTAGAGCAAATCATTGATTTCTGCCATATCCTTTCTCCAATCTACTTTTGATTTATCAATAATTGATTTGTCAATTATAAACCTTTTCTTCTATCCTTGCAAGGAAAAGAGCTTGCACTATTTTTTCGCACAAAAAAAGCCGCCTGATTGGGCGACTCTTAGGGAGATTATTATGAAAAAGAAAAGTTTTAGGATTTTTCTAAACAAAGTTAGGAGGTCTTTGTTTATAATTCTATTATAGCGGTCATTTCTTAAAGAAAGCTTACGACTTTATTTCAAAATGAAAACAAATTCTTTACAGATTCTTTTCAAGGCTTAAAACGCTTGGGATATCCCCTAAAGTTTTCATCTGGTGATTGCCTTGATAGTCAGATGTCAAGAAATTGATACTCTGAATCTGGCTATTTCTTGCAAAGTCAATATCCAGGCTCCGATCCCCAATATAGTAGATCTTTTCCGGATGCAACCCATACTTCTCTATCAGATACATGGCAGCTTCTGGGTCAGGCTTGCGGGCAAAACCACTTTGACTGGTCAAAATCTCTGTAAAAAAAGATTCCAAGCCCAAGTCCTGCAGGATGACCAAGGCATTCTCTCCTTTATGGGTATAGACAAATTGTTGGATCCCAGCATCCTTCGCCCAGGACAGGACATCACGCGCCCCATCCATCAGAAGTACCTGGGCATTTTTCTCCGCTAGACTTTCTGCTCGGCGATGATTTAAGTCGGTCACATCCAGTTGATGCTCTGCTGCCACCGCTACTAAAAGATCTTGAACCGAATGCTTCAAGATGTAGTCTTTAATGCTGGCTCGGTCAAACGGAAGTTGATAAGATGCATAAGTCTCCTCAAGACCAGCTAAGATTGCATCATAGGAATCCAGCAAGGTTCCGTCCAAATCCCAAATAAGGGCTCGTTTTGTCATGTTTTCTCTCCTACTTTTCGTCGATAAAGCTGACTCAAAAATAACCAGCGAAAGCCATTATCTAGCAAGGTCCCCGTCCAGACTCCTGGAAGGCCGAAGCCAAGGGTTACTCCAAGCAGATAACCAGCTCCAATTCGAATGACCCACATGCCAATGGTCGTTGCATAAAATGGCAATTTCCCATTTCCCAAACCTTGCCAAACAGCTGTATAGATGACCGTCCCTGCTGTAAAGGGTGTTCCTAACAAAGAAAAGAGGACAACCGATAGGCTAGCTTCTACCGCTTTCGAATCTTGTGTGTAGAGATGGGTCAGAAGGGTGCCCCCGAAAAAGATACCCAGAGCAATGGGCAACATCAATACAAAGGACAGCCAGTATGACTGCTTTCGAAGGTGGGCAACCTGCTCGAGATCTCCTTCACCGATGCTCCGTGCTACGAGCATGACCGTCGCTGTGGCCACTCCAAATACAGGCATGTAATTAAACTGGGTCAAGGTCTCTCCAATGGCATTGCCCGCAACGGCCTCTGTTCCAAAAGCGACCACGATCGCAATGATCACCACGTCTCCAGCCCGCATCATCAGCCGCTCCCCAGCAGCCGGAAGCGCCAAGTTCAAGAGCTTACGATCCAAGCCCCAACGAAGGGGGGCAAAGGGCAGCCGGACCTTTTGCCACAAGAGGAAGACGCCGATCGCACGGGCTAGGACAGTCCCCAAAGCTGCTCCGACAATTCCCCAGCCAAAAAGGAAGATAGCCACAGAGGAGAACAGAGCGTTTAATAGATTGGTCAACAGGCTCACATACATAGGGAGACGTGGATTGTTGGCCACCCGAACCAGCGAGCCCAAGGTCGTCATCAAGCCTAAGAGAAGAATGGTCCCACCGACCAAGGAAAGGTAAATCCCCCCACTTTCAGCTACTGCAGCTTCGGTCCCCAAGAGCGAAATCATCTGGCGTCCAAATAACAGGGAAGCCCCTCCTAAGAGAGCACTTAGCAACAAGGTCACCTTCAGTGACTCTGTCGCATGGTAGGCGATAGTTTCTTGATTTTTTTCACCCAAGCTTTTGGACATGACACTGGCAACTGCCGCACCCAGGGCCAAAAAGATGGCTTGATAGATGGTAATGATATTCCCCGCGACGGAAACACCCGAGATAGCAATCAAGCCCAGGTGAGCCACTAAATAAGAGTCCACCATGCCCATCAGCATTTGTAAGAAATTTTCACCCATGGCAGGAAGGGCGATAGTTAAGATTTTTTTGTATGAATTCATGCGTATATAAAAGAGCCAAACGGCTCTTTTTATCTTTCTAGTAGGGAACATTAAAGTCCCAAGTAGTCTTCTACGGCTGCTTGCATGTCTTTAGCAGCTACGCTTGTACGATGGCGAACCGGTGCAGTTTCAAGACCGTCTACAGCCGGCGGTACAGGGACACCTGAGAGGGTGTGTAATTTAGCTAAGGCTTCAAAATCCGTTAGACCTGTCTCACCTGTCACAGCTTCTACCGCTACAACTGGGAACTTGTAAGGGCTAGCTGTAGAGGCAATGACTGTTTTAGCACCATCCCCTGTTTGGCTAAGGTATTTTTGATAAACAGCCGATGCAACAGCTGTATGAGGATCTTCGATATAGTCAGACGCTTCAAAAACTCGTTTGATCTCTGCGGCAGTTTCATCTTCATCTGCGTATGCAGCCGCAAACAAATCTAAGATGTCTGCATCAAAGTTGGACAATTGGTACTGACCCGTTGCAACAAGACTTTCCATCAACTCTTTCGTCTTTGTGGCATCATTACCTAGCAAGTGGAAAATCAAACGTTCCAAGTTTGAAGAGACCAAAATATCCATCGATGGACTAGTGGTCACCTTGAACTCACGTTTCTTATCATAGACATGTGTTTTGAAGAAGTCTGTCAAGACATTGTTTTCATTTGACGCACAGATCAATTTTCCAACTGGAAGACCGATTTGTTTGGCATAGAAAGCTGCCAAGATATTTCCAAAGTTTCCTGTTGGGACGGTAAAGTTGACTTTTTCTCCCGCTGTGATTTGGCCTGTCTTCACCAATTGAGCATAGGCGTATACGTAATAGACAACCTGAGGCACCAAACGACCGATATTCATTGAGTTGGCTGATGAAAATTGCATCTTGTTGGCTGCTAATTTTTCACGAAGTGCCACATCATTGAACATGTGTTTGACGTTCGTCTGCGCATCATCAAAGTTCCCATCGATGGCGATCACATGGGTATTGTCCCCCGTTTGAGTGGTCATTTGCAACTCTTGCACCTTGCTGACACCGTCTTTTGGATAAAAGACGATAATTTCAGTCCCTGGTACATCCGCAAAACCTGCCATAGCAGCTTTTCCAGTATCTCCAGATGTCGCTGTCAAGATGACAATCTTGTTTTCCAAGCCGTGCTTCTTGGCAGCAGTTGTCATAAAGTATGGCAAGATAGACAAGGCCATATCTTTAAAGGCAATGGTTGAAC
>ERZ772972.777-NODE-777-length-11709-cov-23.984812_pt1 | contig 11709 bp, 9 predicted proteins | sample MGYA00580673_ERZ772972 | MGnify/ENA primary metagenome ERZ772972 (study PRJEB29015, sample SAMEA2738051) | human oral metagenome | biome: human oral; feature: human-associated habitat; material: saliva | place: China | collected 2229 ... | reverse complement strand
AACAAAAAACTGAATTGACACAACGTGTCTTCCACGAAGTTCTTTCAATGGATGATGCATTGAGCTAAGATTCATAAATAGTAAATCAAAAACCAGTCACTTTGACTGGTTTTTTTGCTATAAAAAAATATTTTAAAAAAGTTGGTCAAAATTGGTCAAATCTCTTGACTATTACTGACCAAAGTGATAAACTAAGAACATAAGGATTAGGAAATCCTTAGAAAACCTTGATTTCAAAGTGATAATACCTTTCAAATTGAAATCAAGTATGGTTAAAACCTAGAAAAGAGGTAAAACCTATGTTTAACATTAGTATTTTTAGAAGTCCAATCGAAAAACCTGTATTGGATAAAGAAAAACCTGAAATTATACGTAGAGTAGCAAATAGCTAGTCTAAATTTTTTAAAACAAAGGTCAGAGAAAGTCAAATTATTTTGACTAAGTAAATTTGAAAACAAACGAGGTATGAAATATGAATAACAACTTTAATAACTTTAACAACATGGATGATTTATTTAACCAATTGATGGGTGGTATGCGTGGATACAGTTCAGAAAACCGTCGTTACTTGATTAACGGCCGTGAAGTAACGCCTGAAGAATTCGCTATTTACCGTCAAACCGGTCAACTTCCAAGCGAAGGAAGTGAACAAGCACAGTACGTTCAAGGTAAAGGTATGAAACAAGATGGGGTTCTTGCAAAACTTGGACGTAACTTAACAGCAGAAGCACGTGAAGGTAAGTTAGATCCGGTTATTGGGCGTAATAAAGAAATCCAAGAAACTTCTGAAATTCTTTCTCGTCGCACAAAGAATAATCCAGTTCTCGTCGGTGATGCTGGTGTTGGTAAAACTGCAGTAGTAGAAGGATTGGCCCAAGCTATCGTGAACGGTGACGTTCCTGCAGCAATCAAGAATAAAGAGATCATTTCTATTGATATTTCTGGACTTGAAGCTGGTACTCAATACCGTGGTAGCTTTGAAGAAAACATTCAAAACTTGGTAAACGAAGTCAAAGAAGCTGGAAATATTATCCTTTTCTTCGACGAAATTCACCAAATTCTTGGTGCTGGTAGCACAGGTGATGGTCAAGGGTCTAAAGGTCTTGCTGATATCTTGAAACCAGCTCTTTCACGTGGAGAATTGACAGTGATTGGGGCAACAACTCAAGATGAATACCGTAATACCATCTTGAAAAACGCAGCCCTTGCTCGTCGTTTTAATGAAGTAAAAGTTAATGCTCCATCTGCTGAAGATACTTTCAAGATTCTTCAAGGTATTCGAGATCTTTATCAACAACACCACAATGTTATTTTGCCAGATGAAGTCTTGAAAGCTGCCGTTGATTACTCTGTTCAATATATTCCACAACGTAGCTTGCCGGATAAGGCTATTGACCTTGTGGATGTGACAGCTGCTCACTTGGCAGCACAACACCCAGTTACAGATGTACATGCAGTTGAGCACGAAATTCAAGCGGAAAAAACTAAACAAGAAGAAGCTGCGGCTAAAGAAGATTACGAAGCAGCTCTAAATGCAAAAGTCCGTATCGAAGAGCTTGAAAAGCAAATTGCTAATCATACAGAAGATCACAAGGTTACAGCTACTGTAAATGATGTAGCTGAGTCTGTCGAACGGATGACTGGAATCCCAGTATCACAAATGGGTGCAACCGATATCGAACGATTGAAAGATATGGGTCACCGTTTGCAAACGAAAGTTATTGGTCAAGACAAGGCTGTTGAGGCAGTAGCAAAAGCTATCCGTCGTAACCGTGCTGGTTTTGATGAAGGTAACCGTCCAATCGGTAGCTTCCTTTTTGTAGGTCCTACTGGTGTTGGTAAGACTGAGTTGGCCAAACAATTGGCTCTTGATATGTTCGGAACGAAAGATGCCATCATCCGTTTGGACATGTCAGAATATAGCGATCGTACAGCCGTATCTAAATTGATTGGTACAACTGCAGGTTATGTTGGTTACGATGACAACAACAATACCTTGACAGAACGCGTCCGTCGTAATCCATACTCAATCGTACTTTTGGATGAGATTGAAAAGGCTGACCCTCAAGTCATCACCCTTCTCCTCCAAGTTTTGGATGATGGTCGTTTGACAGATGGTCAAGGTAACACTGTAAACTTCAAGAATACTGTGATTATCGCAACTTCAAACGCAGGCTTTGGTTACGAAGCCAACTTGACAGAAGATGCTGATAAACCAGAACTTATGGATCGTTTGAAACCTTACTTCCGTCCAGAATTTCTTAACCGTTTCAATGCTGTCATCGAATTCTCACACTTGAGCAAAGAAGATCTTTCTAAGATTGTAGACCTTATGTTGGTTGAAGTTAACAAGACGCTTTCTAAGAAAGACATTGACTTGGCAGTGAGCGAAGCTGCTAAAGAATACATGACTGAAGAAGGCTACGATGAAGTCATGGGTGTTCGTCCACTCCGTCGTGTGGTTGAACAACAAATCCGTGACAAAGTCACAGACTTCCACTTGGATAACCTTGATGCTAAACACCTAGAAGCTGACATGGAAGATGGTGTTTTGGTCATTCGTGAAAAAGCCTAAATCAAGATTTTGAAGATAAAAAAAGGAACCAGTTCAAAAGCTGGTTTCTTTTTTATTATTAGATGACATGGCGTTCAAAGGCATCATCAGAGATTCCTTGTTGGAGAATCAATTTAGCCCATTCCTTAGCTGAAAATAGGCTGTGGTCCTTGTAGTTCCCGCAAGATTCAATGGTAGTTCCTGGGACATCCTCCCAAGTTGTGGTTTCAGCGATTTCCTTTAGTGAATCCTTGATGACAGCAGCGATTTCTGCGCTAGTATGACGTCCCCACATAATCATATGGAAACCTGTACGACAACCAAATGGTGAACAATCAATCATGCCATCGATGCGAGTACGGATGAGCTTAGCCAAGAGGTGCTCGATTGTGTGAAGGCCTGCAGTTGGGATTGAGTCCTCATTTGGTTGAACCAAGCGAATATCAAAATTAGAAATGATATCTCCCTTCGGTCCAGTCTCTTCTCCAATCAATCGGACATAAGGAGCTTTTACAATCGTATGGTCTAGTTCAAAACTTTCAACAATAACTTCTTTTGACATGGGTATTCCTTTCAACTTTCTTCTTTCATTATATCATAAAGCTAAGCTATGATACCTTTAGAAACTAATAAAAGCCCCATTCAATTATGAATGGGGGAAATTTAATTACAGACTAACTAGTCGAATTTAGTCTTTTGAACGTTTTATCACTGCGAGACCAAGTAGTGAAAGGAGTCCTAATCCAGCAAGAGAAAGTGATGATTGATTAGAACCAGTATTAGGAAGAACCTTAGTAGGGGCTTGGTAGCTTGAAGCTGGTTTGCTATCTTTCTTAACTGTTGAAGGAGCAATTTTTGTTTTAGCAGTAAGATTCGTCAACTCAGCCTTATTTTTACCATTTTCTAAAATCGGAGATGATGACTTCTCTTTTTCAAGAATAGCAAAGGCTGCTAACAAACCTTCTAATTTTGCTGCTTCAACTTTGTATATTTCTTCTTTTGCGACTAAATCTGCTTTAGCAACTTTAAGAGCTTGTTTAGCTTCTATAAGAAGGGCTGGTGCATTTTTGAGACGAGATAAGTAGTCTTTAGCATCTTGAAGAGCCTTTTTAGCCTCAGCAAGAGAAGCTTCAGCTTTAGCAACTTTAGTTTGGGCTGCCATTGTTTTAGCTTTTAAAAGAGTCAGTTTTTCAGTTGCCTTATCAAGATTAGCTTGTGCTGATTTTTGTGAAGCCTCTTTAGCCTTAAGAGCATCCTTAGCTTGAGTTAGAGCTGCAAGTTTTAGTTTAGTATCTTCGGATAGAGAGTCTTTACTTTGTTTTAGGGCTTTTTGATAAGCTTTTTCTGCATGAGCTACTTGATCCGTAGCTGTTTTAACAACCTGGCGTAGTAGTGGAGCTGCTTCATTTTTATTTTTAGCAATCTTCAAATCACGTTGAGCAGTTTCCAGTTTTGCTTGAGAAGCTGCCAAGTCCTTACGGGATGCATCAGCATCTTTTGAAGCCGTATTTGGATTAATCAAAGCTGGAGTAATCTTAGAATAGTCTTTAATATCATTGTCGTAGTTGTTGAAAAGAAGGATATTTACGCGGTTGATAATACCGTTGTTACTGTAGCTAACTGCTAGAAAGGCTCCTTTTTTATGAATATCCAAGCTACCAACAGTTTTTTGAGCATAGATTGTAGATCTTGAACGATCACCTACGCTATCGCCTAAGTCAAATAGTTGGAATTTAATATTGTTATAAATAGCTTGTTTCAAGTAGTCTACAGAAACTTTTTCTTGGCTTGCTAGGGTTGGAGAGAACCCAAGTTGGTTAAGTCCGGTTGGACGGTAGCCAAACTTATCAAGTCCATGTTTAGTTACAACACTACTTGGAGTTCCAACTGTTGAAGTAATTGGATCCTTAGCTTGGTATTTGTATTTTTCTTCACGGGCAGCTTGAGCAAGAGCTGCAGCATAGTCCATACTGTTTTGGGTCACTGTTACTGGACTAGTTCCTGCTTGTTTACGAATCTGATTGATTAAGTCTTGAGTGTAGAAGTTGAGCTCTAGAATGACATCCTTTGGAATAGAATTAATGTCATAGATGCGTTCAGCATCTTTTTTGCTACTGATATAGTTGTTTGTTGTTTTTAATACACTAGCTTCTTTATAAAGGACTTCTTTAGCTTCATCTGTTAACTGAGAGGAGCTTCCACTTCTTATAGATTTTACAGCTTTGATGTAATTTTGTGATAGGGTAAATGTGTTTTGGACTTGATCCTGTGAAGAAACTTTTTTCTGTTTCTCTTTGATTTCTGCTTGTGCAACCTTGATCTCAGCTTCAGCTTTGTCGATGGCAGACTGGCGTTTTGCATCAGCAACTTCAGCTTGCTTCAATTCTTCTTCGTGGGCAGTCAAACGTTTTTGGGCTTTATCTAACTCTTCTTTAGCTTTTTGAACTTTTTCATCGGCAGGTTTGCTATCAAGTTCTTTTTGAGCCGCTTCGACGGATTTTTTGGTAGTTTCTGTTTCAGATTTGGCAGATTCTAATTTATTTTGTTCTTCTTTAACAAGCTCTTGCTGATCCATTTCAGCTTTCTTGGCTGCCTCAAGAGATGCTTTCTCTTGCTCTACAGTTTTTTTAGCTGGAGCAACTTGTTTTTGGGCATCGGTCACAGATGATTGGGCTTTAGCAATAGTTGCTTCGCTCGTGTCAATAGAATCTTTCTGGGCTTCAGCCAATTTTTCTTCAGCCTTAGCTTTATTGTTAGAAGCTTTATTTAGATTTTCTTTAGCTTTGGCGACAAGTTCAGTTTGTTGTTTAACCGTTTCTTTAGTAACAGAAGCTTTGTTATCTTTAGTAGAAAGTGTTTTGCTTTCTACTGGTGTAGTATCCGCATTTACAGTGCTTACTATTCCTGTACTTGCTAGAAGCGCGGCACCGATAATGAATTGTTTTTGAATTTTTTTCATGAAAATAATTCCTCCTATAATTTATATTATAACTTAAATATAGTTACAATGTCAACCAAATAAGGTTTTGCAGTAGGGTTTTAAATACGCTAAAAATCTACTCTAAATCGAAAAAATTTAGGACAAGCAAGATAGCTAAAATGACTCTCGGATAGGTTAAAAATCATTAGAAAATCTATGCTAACATACATAAAAGTGACAATTAAAAAACATTCAATTCAATAAGTTTTAAAAATTCTGAAAATTGTATTGACACATGGCTGAAAAGGGACTATAATGTATAAAAAGTCAAAAAGGAGTTTATTATGAAATTTTCAAAAGTAATGGCCCTAGCAGGAGTGACTCTGTTAGCGTCAGGTGTTTTGGCAGCTTGTTCAGGTTCAGGATCTAGTGCAAAAGGTGAGAAAACTTTTTCTTACACGTATGAAACCGACCCAGACAACCTCAACTATTTGACAACTGGTAAAGCAGCAACTTCTAATATCACTAGTAACGTCATTGACGGTTTGATGGAAAATGACCGCTACGGAAACTTTGTGCCATCAATGGCAGAAGATTGGTCTGTATCTCAAGATGGTTTGACATACACTTATACAATCCGTAAAGATGCCAAGTGGTACACTTCTGAGGGTGAAGAGTACGCAGTTGTGAAAGCTCAAGACTTTGTAACGGGTCTTAAATATGCAGCTGACAACAAGTCAGAAGCACTTTATCTCGTTCAAGATTCTATTAAGGGTCTGGATGCATATGTGAAAGGTAAAGTTAAAGACTTTTCTGAAGTTGGAATCAAAGCAATTGATGATCAGACTGTTCAATATACTTTGAACAAACCTGAAAGCTTCTGGAACTCTAAAACAACTATGGGTGTTCTTGCACCGGTCAATGAAGAATTCCTTACTTCAAAAGGAAGTGACTTTGCCAAAGCAACAGATCCAAGTAGTATCCTTTATAACGGTCCTTACTTGTTGAAATCATTGGTAGCTAAATCTTCAGTAGAATTTGAAAAGAATCCAAATTATTGGGATAAGGACAATGTTCATATTGATAAAGTAAAACTATCATTCTGGGATGGTCAAGATACAGGCAAACTTGCAGACACCTTTAAGGATGGCGGCTTCTCAATGGCTCGTCTCTTCCCAACAAGTGCAGGATATCCTGAACTTGAAAAAGAGTTTAAGGATAACATCGTTTATACACCACAAGATTCTGCTACTTTCTTAGTTGGGACAAATATTGACCGTCAGTCTTACAAGTACACTTCTAAGACTACAGATGAGCAAAAGACATCAACTAAAAAAGCTCTCCTAAACAAAGACTTCCGTCAAGCCATTGCCTTTGGTTTTGATAGAACAGCTTATGCTTCTCAAGTTAATGGAGAAAGTGGAGCAAGCAAACTTCTTCGTAACTTGTTCGTACCACCAACATTTGTTCAAGCTGATGGTAAAAACTTTGGTGAGTTAGTTAAAGAAAAATTGGTAACCTATGGTGACGAGTGGAAAGATGTGAATCTAGACGATGCTCAAGATGGTCTTTACAATCCTGAAAAAGCGAAAGCAGAATTTGCTAAAGCTAAGACAGCTCTCCAAGCAGAAGGCGTTCAATTCCCAATTCATTTGGATATGCCAGTTGACCAGACTAATACTACAAAAGTTCAACGTGTTCAGTCATTGAAACAATCACTTGAAGCAACATTAGGAACTGACAATGTCGTTGTTGATATTCAACAACTTCAAAAAGATGAAGTCTTAAATGTTACCTACTTTGCTGAAACAGCTGCTGGAGAAGATTGGGATCTCTCAGATAACGTTGGATGGTCTCCAGACTACATTGACCCATCTACTTACCTTGATATCATCAAACCATCTGTTGGTGAAAATACTAAGACTTATCTAGGATTTGATGCTGGTACAAACAACGCTGCTGCCAAACAAGTTGGTTTGGAAGATTACGAAAAGATGGTTGTTGAAGCTGGAAATGAAGACACAGATGTTTCAAAACGTTATGATAAATATGCTGCTGCCCAAGCTTGGTTGACAGATAGTGCTTTGATTATCCCAACAACTTCTCAAACTGGACGTCCAATGTTGTCTAAGATGGTACCATTCACCCTTCCATTTGCATACTCAGGTAACAAGGGTATGAGTGAAGCCCTCTTGTACAAGTACCTTGAACTTCAAGATAAACCAGTAACTGCTGATGAATATCAAAAAGCTCAAGATAAATGGAAGAAAGAAAAAGAAGAATCTAATAAAAAAGCGCAAGAAGATCTTGCAAACCATGTAAAATAAAAGAAAGTGGAGTTAGTTATTAACTCCACTTTTTCATTAATAAAAGACCTAGGAAGATGTTTCCTAGGTCTTTTAAGATTATTGCTGTCCTTGAGGATTTTGATTTTGTTGAGGATTTTGATTAGTGTTTGGAACAGTTTGGTTTTGTCCATTATTTGGGCCAGTAGTTTCAGCTACTGTAGTTTGATTTTCGGTTGTTGTAGTAGGAGCTTCTGTAGTAGCTTGTTGGGTTGTTTGAGGGATCCAGTTACTACGAGCGCCAACTTTGAAAACATACTCACCATTACGATATAGACCTTCAGGCATTGTCCAATCACCTGGGTTATCATCCTCGGAAAGGTACTCCATCATTGATCGGTAGATGTTGGCCGCTACTCTAAATCCATCTCCTTCGATTGGAGTGAGGCGGTTTGAATAACCGGTCCAGACAGCCATTGAATATTTGCGGGTATATCCTACGAACGATTCATCTGGAGCTACATAATCGTATCTCTTAATGTAATTTTCAATTTCATCATCTGTATAGTTTGATGTACCCGTCTTACCAGCTTGAGGGAGCCATGATAAGTAAGCACCACGACCAGTTCCGTAGGTAAGTACAGTTTTCATCATTTCTGTCATCATGTAGGCAGTTGTTTCTTTCATGGCACGTGTTCCAGGATCAGAGAACTCTTTTGAACTACCGTCACTAAAGACAACCTTATTGATGTACATTGGTTTGTGGTAGATACCACCGTTAGCAAAAGCAGCGTAAGCAGCAGCCATTTTCTCACTACTTGCTCCGTACTTTTTGTTTGACTCAGTCGTATTACTTGAAATCGCGTTGGCATAGTGCATATCCGGATAGTCAATACCGATTCCATTTAGGAAGGTCTTGGCTCTATCCAAACCGACCTTGTTCAAGGTCTCTACAGCAGTAACGTTCCGTGATTGTTGGAGTGCATATTGGATGGTGATATTTCCAAAATAACTTCTATCCCAGTTGTAAACAGGGGTATCTGTTCCAGGATAGTTATAAGGAACATCATGTACAATCGAAGCAGTTGAGTCGTAGATGTCATACTCCAAGGCAGGAGCATAGTCTGTGATAGGCTTCATGGTAGAACCCCAGTCACGGTTGGTTTCAACAGCTTGGTTAATTCCGAAGGAAACATTGCTTGATTGGTGACGAGAACCTAACTGAGCAATAACTTTCCCGTTTGTCACATCCACAATCGTTGAAGCTACTTGCATTTCATCATCGGGATAGTTGACATACTCGTCGGTATTGTAGATATCCCAGAGATGTTGTTGAACTTTAGGATCAACGTTGGTGTAGACATCCATACCAGTCGTTAAGAGATTGTAGCCTGTTTCTTGTTCGACTTGATCGATTACCTCTTTGAGATAGTTGTCCATGTATGGAGGATAACTATTAACCGATTTTAGACTTTGGAGTCCGTCTGTAATTGGAGTATTAATCGCTTTTTCATATTGCTCAGCTGAAATGTAACCTTGCCCCTTCATCTCAGAGAGGACGAGATTACGACGTTCTTGAGCAGCTTCTGGATGCGAGTATGGATCATACTGGTTTGGAGCCTGAGGCATACCAGCAAGGAGAGCCAATTGAGGAATGCTTAGATCTTTGAGGTCCTTGCCATAGTAACTTTGGGCAGCAGTCTGCATTCCGTAGTTACCGTTTGACATGTAAACCTTGTTGATGTAGTAGGTCAAGATCTCTTGTTTAGTCGCTTTTTGTTCTAGCTGAACGGCGAGCCATGCTTCCTGGGCCTTACGAGAAAGGGTTTGATCAGAAGTTGAAGTAGAGAAATAAGTTAACTTAATCAACTGCTGCGTCAAGGTTGAAGCTCCTTGCAGACCTCCACCACCACGAAGGTTTCGGAGGGTAGCACCTAGAATACGGATCGTGTCAATTCCTCGGTGATTAAAGAAGCGATGGTCCTCAATCGAAACAATAGCGTTGACCAAATCGGTCGGTATTTCGTTTGCTTGGGCATTGACCCGACGTTCCGAGCCAAGATCAGCGATAAGCTCGTCATTGCTATCGTAGATCTTACTTGACGTTGTAGCGACTAGTTTACTTTCAGAAAGTTCGGGAGCCTTGCTAACATAGTAGAGGAAGAGGCTTCCACCAAGCATTACAGCTGCGATAAATACAGTTAAGAGACTGATACTGACATACTTAGCTATTCGCAGAAAAGTTTGTTTGTTCATCTTGTTTTACCACCTAGTAAATGTTCTTTGACAATGTCGAGGTAGGGAATTTGAGGGAAGGCACCAGGCTCGATCCTATATCCATTTTCTCGAATATATCCAAGTGGCATTGACTTCTGTCCCTTATCTTGATGATAGAAACGGATGAGATCAATAGCCGGTAATAAGTAGGTTTCTTGCTGAGAAGAAAAGTGAAGGAGTACAAAGCAGATTCCTTGCTGGGCAAGGACTTGTTCCATATGCTGGATCTGATGGAGATGAAAATTCTTCATCGGAATCGCATGTTTTTGCCTGGTTTCCTTTGCTTCAAAGTCGATGTAGTATCCATCATAAACCCCTGAATAGTCAGTAGTTGAGGCTTGTCTAAAGTAGGCTTCAACAATCTTTGCACGACTTCGTTGGGGATAGTCGACACGTACGATTTGGATGGGAGTCGGTTTCTTGTGAATAACAGCTAACCCATGCGACAAATAGTAGTCGTTCGTAGCATTGATCATCTTTTCAAAAGACATTCCCCGATTTGCGAAATTTTTAGTTTGTGACAGGGGTGCTTGTCTCTTTTGAGATGAAATTTTATGTGGATAGTTGACCATAATTCTCCTTATTGGTACAATAACATCACTCTATTATATCATAAATTTACAAAGAAAGGGTTAAAAATGACATCAGCCTTGATTTTAGGCTATTCAGCCTTCGACCTTGGCCTCTTTAACGACAAGGATATTCGCGTTGATATTATTAAAACAGCCATTCAGAGAGACCTGGAACGTCTAGCAGAGGATGGAGTGACTTGGCTTGTCTTTACAGGGACCTTGGGCTTTGAGTACTGGGCACTTCAGGTGGCAAAAGACATGAAAACAGACTATGGATTTCAGCTGGCGACCATTTTTGATTTTGAAACTCATGGTAGTAATTGGAATGAAGCAAATCAAGCCAAATTGAGTGAGTTCAAGCAAGTTGATTTTGTCAAATACGCCTATCCACAATATGAGCACAAGGGACAATTACGCGATTATCAGAGATTTCTGCTGGAAAATACAGATACTTGTTACCTTTTTTACGACGAAGAAAACGAAACCAAGTTACGATATTTTTACCAAATGATGAAAAATCAAGCGGACTATGTTACAAGAAGATTAACATTTGAGGACTTGAATGAAATAGTAGAAAATTTTTCTGAAAAGTAAGCCTTTGACCTTGATTTTTACTTGTCTTTTTTTATATAATAATACTAGTAACCCAGAATGGAGAGAGACATGGCAAGTATTATATTTTCAGCAAAAGATATTTTTGAACAAGACTTCGGACGTGAAGTTCGTGGATACAGCAAAGCAGAGGTAGATGAATTCCTAGATGATGTGATTAAGGATTATGAAACCTACGCAGCTTTGGTCAAATCCCTTCGTCAAGAGATTGCTGATTTGAAGGAAGAATTATCTCATAAACCACAGGTAGCGCCAACTCAACCAGACTCTATTGAAGTAACAGCTTCTACTTCAATGACAAACTTTGATATTTTGAAACGCTTAAATCGTCTCGAAAAAGAAGTATTTGGTAAGCAAATCTTAGACAACCAAGATTTATAATTGACTAAGGAATGAGTGCAATTTTTGGATAATCGCGTGAAGAGATTCTCTTTTCATGAGGAAAGTCCATGCTAGCACAGGCTGTGATGCCTGTAGTGTTTGTGCTAG
>ERZ772972.776-NODE-776-length-11710-cov-2.152295_pt1 | contig 11710 bp, 6 predicted proteins | sample MGYA00580673_ERZ772972 | MGnify/ENA primary metagenome ERZ772972 (study PRJEB29015, sample SAMEA2738051) | human oral metagenome | biome: human oral; feature: human-associated habitat; material: saliva | place: China | collected 2229 ... | reverse complement strand
ATGACCGGCATGACCTGCCTGAGGGGGCCCGTCGTCCTGATGCCCCCGGCCGGGCACCTGGCCGGCTCCGCGAGCGGACCGGTGCCGGGCGCCTGGATCGCGGCGGTCCTGGTCGCCCTGGCCGCCGCCGTGCTCCTGCTGCCGGCCCGCCGCGGCCTGCCCCGCAGCTGGACCACGGGCGCCCCCGCGGTCGAGGAGCGAGCATCGACCCCGCAGGCGGTTCTCTCCGCACTGCGCTCCCGACGCTCCGGGGCGCCCGAACCGGACCTCGGTCTGCTGCTCACCGAGGTCGCCAGCCTCCTGCGCGCCGGCGCGACCCCGCAGCGGGCCTGGACGCGCGCCTGTCGGCGCGCCGGCCTCACCGAGGGTGCCGAGCCCGACGAGGACGGCGTCCCACCCGTGCTGCGCGCGCTCGCGGACCTCCAGCACGACTCGTGGCTGCCCCGATGGGGCGAGGGGCGGCTGCGCTGGCACCCGCCCCCACGGGGCCGGCGGGCCCGCCAGAGGCGCGCCACCGCCGCCGGGGTGCCGGGCGCCATCGCCTCCTGCCGCCTGTCGACCGCCCTGGGGGCGCCCTTGGCCGACATCCTCCAGACCGTGGCCGGTGGGGTGGCCGAGTCCGGTCGCGCCGAGGCCTCCCGCCGGGCCGCCCTGGCCGGCCCCCGCAGCACCGCCCGGCTCCTGGCCTGCCTGCCCGTGGTCGGCCTGGGGCTGGGGATGCTCGTGGGCGCCGACCCCGCCTCCCTCCTGCTCGACGGCGGTCTTGGCAGCGCCGTGGGGGCGCTGGGCGTCGGGCTCATGGTCGTGGGGCACCTGGTGACCAGGCGCCTCATCCGCGCCGCGACTGCTGAGGGCGAGGTCGTCGATGAGGCCCTGGTCCTGGACCTGGCCTCCGCCGCCCTGAGCGCCGGGGCCTCGGTGCCCGGGGTGCTGACCGCCCTGGGCGAGGCCCTGGAGGAGGAGGGGGCCGGCGTCGTGGGGCGGGCCCTGCTGCTGGGCGCCCCGTGGGAGGAGGCCTGGCAGGCTCCCGAGGACGAGCAGTGGAGGGCACGGCGCTCCCGCCTGGAGTCCTGCCTGCGCCCCGGCTGGGAGGACGGGGCCTCACCGGCCGCCCTCCTGGCGGCGACGGCGGCGAGCCTGCGCGCGGGGCGGCACGCCCGCGACGAGGAGGCCGCCGAGCGCCTGGCGGTGCGCCTGGTCCTGCCGCTGGGCGCCTGCCACCTGCCGGCCTTCGTCATCCTGGGGATCGCGCCAGTCGTCGCCTCGGTCGGCATGAGCATGCTCAGTGGGTGACGACGCCCGCCCGAGGCACGCTCAAGCGGGTACTCCTGCCCTCTTGGGTGCACGACCCCCGGCGGCCTGGCACGATGGGGGCATGGCACTGTCGAAGAAGCTGCTGAGCCGCGACGAGGTCGTGGTGCGGCACATGCACACCCACATCAAGGTCCTCCTGTGGCGGTTCGTCGTCGAGATCCTCCTGCTCGTGGTCGGCGTCGTCGCCTCGGTCATGGCCCCCACCACCTGGCAGCCCTGGGGCATCGTGGCGATCTGGGTGGTGATCCTCGTCGTGAGCGTCCCCCTGCTGCTCCTGCCCTGGCTGCAGTGGTACATGCACACCTACACCATCACCACCAAGCGCATCATCACCCGCTCCGGCATCATCAGCCGTGTCGGCCACGACCTGCCCCTGACCCGGATCTCCGACATCCAGCTGGACAAGGACGTCACCGACCGCTTCTTCGGCTGCGGCACGCTGGCCCTGCAGACCTCCGCCGATGACCCGCTCCTCCTGCACGACGTTCCCCAGGTGGAGAAGGTCCAGGTCGAGATCTCCAACCTGATCTTCAACGACACCCAGGGCGCCATCGACGCCGACCCCCGCAGCTGAGCGGCACCGAGGCGCAGATACGGGGCGTCGATACGCTGACAAGACGGCGGCCGCCGGTCCCCCAGTGAGGGAGCCGGCGGCCGCCGTCTGAATGGTGGTGATCGGGTCAGTCAAGGGTCTCGACGACGCCGACCGCCTGGGCCACACCGGTCAGGGTGGCGGCGATGCGCACGGCCTCCCAGACCTGCTCGGTGCTCAGGCCCTCGCCGCGCACCGTGGCCTCGTGGGCGGTCACGCACTTCTCGCAGCCGTTGATGGTGGACACGGCCAGGCTCCACAGCTCGAAGTCGACCTTCTCCACGCCACCGGAGGTGCCGATGATGTTCATGCGCAGGCCCATGCGCTCGTTCTCGTAGGCCGAGCCCAGGAAGTGGCGCGTGCGGTAGGCGACGTTGTTCATCGCCATGATGGAGGCGGCGCCCAGGGCGGCGCTGATGGCCTCCTCGGACAGGTGGGTGCGGGCGTCCTCCATGACCTGGACCAGGACGGACTCGTTGCGGGTCGCGGCGGCCGCGGCCACGAAGGTGCCCCACTGCTGCTGCTCGGTCAGCGAGGAGGAGCGGGACAGGGTGGACAGGTTCAGGGAGAGGTCCTTGGCCCACTCGGGCAGGGCGGAGCGCAGGTTGTCGATGCTCATGTGTTCTCGTTTCGTCGTCGTTCAGATGGTGAGGTCGGGGGACGGGGCGGTGGCCCGTCAGCCCATCTGGGACAGGGCGTCGATGGCGGCCGCCCCCGCCCTCCAGTTGCAGGCGCACAGCTCGTCGGACTGGAGGGCGTCGAGCTGGCGCAGGACCTCCTCGGTGTTGCGGCCCACGGAGTCGGCGGTCACGGAGACCGACTGGATGACGTTGTGGGGGTCGATGATGAAGGTGGCGCGGTCGGCCTCACCGGTGGCGCGCTTGATGCCCAGGGCCTCGGTGAGCTCGCGGTTCAGGTCGCTGGCCATGGGGAAGGGCAGGTCCTGGAGCTTGTCGTGGCTGCGGCGCCAGGCGTAGTGGGTGTACTCGTTGTCCACCGAGACGCCCACGACCTCGCAGTCGCGGTCCTTGAAGTCCTGGTAGAGGTCGCCGAAGGCGGCGATCTCGGTGGGGCACACGAAGGTGAAGTCCTTGGGCCAGAAGAAGACGACGCGCCAGGTGCCGGCGGGGACCTGCGAGGAGACGGTGGTGAAGTAGTCCTCGGGCTTGCTGGCCTCAACCTCCTTGAGGTTGCCGGGAACGACGGCGGTGAGCTCGTAGGCGGGGAACTGGTCTCCGATGGTGAGAACGGCCATGGGTGCCTCCTGAATGATGCGAATCGCGGTGCGAGTTGGTGCGGGCCTGCGCCGGCCTGTGCCGGCCCCGGGGGGGCCGGGGCGGGGCGGCTCCGTCGGTCCAACCGTAAGGCGCCAACGCCATAGGTGCAACTAAAAGTTGTCCTATCTTTAAGAAGGTATACCTTATCTGGTGACGCTGCGGTGACACACCCCAGGGGCTCGTTCGCGTCCGCTGCGCGGGGGCTTCCACCCGCCGGTCCGCTCAGTCGGAATGAGCCGCCGTCCCGCGGTGTTGCCCCACTACCGTCGCACACCAGGTCAGGAGAAGTCATGAGTCCTCGTCTCAGCCGGATCAGCGTCCTCGAGCAGGTTCCTCTCTTCGAGGGGGGAGACGTTCGCCAGACGCTGGGGGACCTCGTCCGCCTGGGGCGCGGCCTGGAGGAGTCCGGCTACCACCGCTTCTGGCTGGCTGAGCACCACAGCACCGGATCCTTCCTGTCGTCGGCGCCCGACCTGCTCATGATGCACATCCTGGACGCCACCGACCGCATCCGGGTGGGCTCGGGCGGCGTCATGGCCATGCACTACGGCTCGCTCCAGATGGCCGAGCGCTTCGCCACCCTGGCCACCCTCCACCCCGGTCGCGTCGACATGGGCCTGGGCCGCGCCCCCGGCGGGGACATGCGCGCGGCCGCAGCCCTCAACCAGGGCCGCGTCATCGACCCCGACGCCATCAACGCCCTCATCGAGGAGACGGTCGCCCTCCTGCGCGACGAGCTTCCCGCCACCCACCCCTACGCCTCTGTCGAGGTCCGTCCCCTCCCGGCACAGATGCCGGAGGTCTGGCTCCTGGGCTCCTCGGGCCAGTCGGCCGCCTGGGCCGGCGTCCACGACCTCAACTACGCCTACGCCCAGTTCTTCACCGGCCGCCAGCAGGTCGAGATCATGAACCACTACCGCGCCCACCTCCCCGAGGGGTCCGGCCGCGGCTCCATCCACGGGGGCCAGACCCTCTCCGCCCTGTGCGTCAGCGCCGCCGCCACCCGCGAGGAGGCCCGTGAGCAGGCACTCGTGGCCGCCGACGCCCGCTTCAGCCTGCGCACCGGCCGCCCCATGCGCTTCCGCGACCCGGCCACCCTCGACGCCGCCTACCGCGCCGAGGTCGAGCGCTACCTCGAGCGCGACACCGCCATCATCGTGGGCACCTACGACGAGGTCGCCCAGGCCCTGTCCTCCTTCGCCGAGAACCACGGCACCGAGGAGGTCATGCTCATCAGCTACATCGACGATGTCGAGGTCAAGATTCGCCAGTACGCCGAGCTCGCCGCCCGTCTCCTGTGAGCCGGTGGGGAGCCCCGTGCACCCCGGCGCTCTCCCGTGCGGCGGGGCGCCGGAGATGAGCGGCGCCCCGCGTTACGGTCGGTTCCATGAGCCCCGCGAGCGCCCGGTCCGCCTCTGAGTCCTCCTCCTTCCCGCCTCCGGCGGCCACGCCCAATCAGGCGGCGAGCCTGCGGGCGGACCTGGCCGACTCGGGCTGGGGCGTGGAGGCGGTGGCCGCCCTCCTGGGTGAGGCCTCCGACGCCGCCCTGCGCCGCGAGATCCGCCTGCCCGCCCTGCGAGCCGTGCGCGCCGCCCTGGCCGCCGGGCCCGTCCCTTCACCCGTGGCCGTCCTGACCGCCCTGTTCATGCTCGGCGAGCCGGTCCTCGCCACCGCTCTCGACGCCGCCCTGCCCCGCACTGCAGCGGCGGGCGCGGCCGCCATCGGCCTGGTCGGCGAGCCCGATGAGACCGGATGCGTCCGTGCCCGCCTCGACCTGCGCCCCCATGAGGCCGTCGACGACGCCGGCGAGGTCCGCTGGTGGGTGGCCTCCGACCTGGGCGAGCTCGTCACCGGCCGGGCCCTGGCCCCCGACCACGTCCTGGGCGTCGGCGGCGCCGGCCTCACCTTGGCGGGCCTGACCCCGCGCACCCCCGTGCGCACCGCCTTGGACCTGGGCTGCGGCTGCGGCATCCAGACCCTCTACCTGCTGCGTCACGCCGAGCACGTGGTGGCCACCGACATCTCCGCGCGCGCCCTGGCCTTCACCGCCTTCAACGCGGCCCTGGCCGGCGTGAGCGTCACCGGTGCTCCAGGCGCCGGCTCCGACATCGCCCCCAGTTCCGGCCTCGACTCAGAGGCCGACGCCGCCTCCGAGTCCAGTTCCGACGCCGGCCACCTGGAGCTCCTGCACGGCTCCCTCCTGGAGCCGGTGGCCGGCCGTCGCTTCGACCTCATTGCCTCCAACCCGCCCTTCGTCCTCACCCCGCCGGCGGTGCGCGAGGCCGGCCTGCCCCTCATGGAGTACCGCGACGCCGGCGGCCCCGTCCTGCCGGCGCTCGTCGCCGGGCTCGGTGAGCACCTCGAGCCCGGCGCCACCGCCGTCATGCTCGGCAACTGGGAGCATCGTGGCGCCGGCTCGTGGCGCGACGCCGTGGCCGCCTGGCTCCCCGAGGGGCTCGACGCCTGGGTCATTGAGCGCGAGCTCCAGGACCCGGTGGAGTACGCCACCATGTGGCTGCGCGACGGTGGCCTGACCCCCGAGCGCGACCCGGAGGCCTTCGACGCCGCCCTGGAGGCGTGGATCGATGACTTCGAGGCCCGTGACGTGCGGGGCGTCGGCTTCGGCTACCTCATCGTCCACCGTCCCCGGCACCCCCGCGAGCCCTGGCGCCTCCTGGAGGAGGTGACCACCTCCGGTCAGGGGGTCCTGGGGCCGCACGTCGCCGAGGTGCTGGAGGTGCGCGAGCGCCTCGCCGGCCTCGACGACGACGCCGTCGCCGACCTGCGCCCGCTCCTGGCCCCCGACGTCACCGAGGAGCGTCACCTCATTCCGGGTGCCGCCGAGCCCACGGTCATCCTGCTGCGTCAGGGCGGAGGACTGGGACGCACCCTGCAGGCCTCCACGGCGGTGGCCGCCCTGGCCGGGGTGGCCGACGGCGAGCTGAGCGTCGGGCAGGTCGTCTCCGCGGTCGCCGCCCTCAGTGAGCTGAACGCAGCCGACGCGGCCGCGCTGCGCGCGGAGATGGTCGAGGCGACCCGTCATCTTCTGACCATGGGATTCCTGCGTCCAGGAAAGTGACGACGGACTGAATGGGGCTTTGAGGGAAATGGATGATGGTGAACTCCCGGTGGGTATGATTCAGTTCTGAGATATTTGCGGGTTTGTTGTTGTCTTTCCTCTATTGTCGTGATGTCCCCGTCATGAATGATATACAACTGAAACCCACTCTGTTCCGCGTCATTTCAAGGAAAAGTGTCTGCGGCGTGCAATGATGCGCGATTGTTGCCCCCTGAACCGATTCTGAGGTGTTGGGGAAGAGGTCAGATGACCTACATTCCTCACCAGTCACATTTGTCGTGCGCTCCCCGCGCACCCGTCCCTCATGATCGGAATCATCGGCATGTCCCAGTCATCACGTCGCCCACAGCGCGGGCGCGAAGGACTACTGCGCAGATTCTGTGCAGTGGTCGGTTCTCTTGCGATCGTCCTGGTGACCATGGTGTCGCTGCCGTGGACGGCGCCTCCCGCGGACGCCTCCACCAGTGACCTCACCATTCCCCTGGGGGACACCTCGGTGCAGATCTCCTATGTGCGCACCATTGACACTATTAATCCTGTGTACGACACGGAGAACGGAGTCGGCCAGAACTACTACCCGTGGCAGTGGGCCTACTTGCGTGCCTGCACCCGCTACTCGCCGGGAAGTAACTACTACTGGACTGACTATGTTCACGGCAGCTCAGGTCAGTACGCGGCGGTCGGTTATGGGCGCCAGACTGATGAAGGCGCCTGCCCCACCTACTACCAAGGCGAGCCGGGTGATGTGCAGACCTCGCTGGGTTTCCAGCCCTCCAACACCACGAGTGTCAAAGCCGGAAACGTCTTCCTCGTGGGGCGGATGCGCCACGTCAACAGCCCGATCTACTCTGACAACAGCGCCGTGACCAACCCCTCCCAGGGCAAGGGCACCACCTACTACGGCAGCTTCAACATCAACACCGCCCAGACGATTCAGGCCGACTTCCCGTGGTCCGAGTTCGACACCACCAACACGTGCGCCGGAAAGCTCGACTCGGACGGCAAGCTCATCATCGGCGACTACGCCACTGAACAGCAGGTAGTGAGGACTCCGTACGCCTACGACCAGTACGGGAGGGTTGGCCGTTACGACGGGTCCACCTACACCTACCTGTACAAGAACGGCTCCCTGGTCTGGTTCAACGGTGTCATGACCCAGGACTTCACCGACAAGCTCGGACACAGCTGCTCCGACGACATCCTCGACATTAAGTCCGACCGTTCCGACACCGCCTGGACGGACCCCAACACCGGCATCAAGTACAAGCTCAAGCTGTGGGGATTCGTCAACAACGGAGACAACCAGCAGTGCCGACCCGACATGGAGAAGGCAGAGACCTCCGAGCTGGAGGAGCGCTTCGTCACCCGTGAGCGAGCCGTCTCCTACGGCTGCCTCTACGGCTCCATCGAGCAGGAGCGTCCGGTGACCTTCGCCAAGGACGTCAAGGCGGACTCATCGGTTCAGGGATCGTTGACGATCCCCACCTTCAACTACGTCAACGCCTCGCCGCAGGGAACCTACGGCGCACTGAAGTGGGGGACCCCCAAGTCCCTGACCCCCACCTGGAACGCTGAGGACGTCGACCCCAAGGACTACACCCTGCTGGCCCCCAACGACGCCGCCACGGTGCAGGAGGCGGGCACCACCCCGCAGGCCTCCGTCGACCGCAGGACCGGTGACGTCTGGTCCACCGGCTGGTTCCTGCGCGACGTCACTTGCACGGTGGGCACGGGCACTACCCCGCTGCTGCGCCGCGATGGAACCACCCGCCTGGACAAGTCCGACTCCGTGAACCTCGAGCAGCGCACCATCCGCCTCGATGAGACCCAGCTGGCCGAGCGCCAGGAAGAGGTCGCCGTCAAGTGCGTCTGGCACAACGAGTACGTCGTCGGCCGTGGGCGCGTCACCCTCGTCAACATTGTCGATGGCGGCAGCGCCAGGCCCGAGCAGTGGACCTTGACCGCCAAGCCCGCCACCGATGGGCTCTTCGGGCAGAAGACCATCACCGGCGCCAGCGGCACGCCCGCCGTCAGCAAGGTCTACACCGCCGGCGGTACCTACGGCCTGTCCGCGGGCAACGGCCCCGAGGGTTACTCGCAGAACGGCCCCTGGGTCTGCACCAACGACGACGGCAGCAACGTGCCCGTCAGCGCGGACAACAAGTTCGTGCTCGGTGAGGGCAAGAACGTCACCTGCGTCGTGCACCAGAAGCCCCAGCAGACCCCCGTCAGCGCGGTCAAGAGCGTTGAGGGCGCCTCCGACGCCGCCACGGCCGGCTCCTACTCCCTGAGCTACACCTGCACCCCGGGCCCCGACGGCAAGGGCACCTCCACCGGCAAGATCACGGTGGACGCCAAGGGCAACGTCGCGGACCTGCCCGCCCAGCGCGTGGGCGCCACCTGCACCGTCACCGAGGATGCTCGTGATGCCAGGGGACTCAAGCAGCCCGCAACCTCCGCCGGCGGAAGCGTCAGCTGGAAGGACCCGGCCGCCTTCAAGGTGGTCACCAACCCGGGCAACCAGGAGCGGGAGCTCGCCTCCACCGCCGTGGCCCCGGCCAACGGCAACGCCGGCGGTGTCACCTTCACCGTGCCCGACTCCTCGCAGGGAGCCGTGCGGATCAAGGTCGTCAACTCCGTCGTCCCGCACGCCGGTATCGACAAGACCTTCGCCAAGGTCGCCAAGAGCACCGAGAAGGTCAACGGTCGCACCACCTTCGACCAGACCTACACCATCACGGTGACCAACCCCTCCGCCAAGGCGGGCCTCACCTACGACCTCAACGACGCCTGGCAGGCTCCCCGCGGGGTCACCGTCCACAAGGTCAGCATCTCCGGCGGTGCCATCACCGGCACGGAGACGCCTCAGGCCGGAGTGCCCTACGTCAAGACCGGCATCTCCCTGCCCGCGGGCCAGAAGCACACCTACACGGTGGTGCTCAACGTCTCCGGTCCCGACGCCGGACTGCCCGGCATCCAGGGAACCTGCACCCCCGGTGCGGTCGGTCAGGGCAAGGCCATCTACAACAAGGCCTCAGTGACCACCAAGGGCGACGGGCAGCCCAAGGAGGCCGCGGCCTGCGGCACCCTGCCCATCAACCCCCAGTTCAAGGCCTCCAAGACCCCGCTCGACGTGGTCCGCAACAGTGATGGCACCTTCACCTCCAGCTACACGGTGACGGTCACCAACACCTCGCTGGTCGCCAGCCCGGTGGCCGCCGACCTCACCGACACCCCGCAGATGCCCACCGGCACCCGCCTGAGCCGGATCAAGGTCCTGGAGAAGGGAGTCGACGCCCAGGGCGTCACCCTGCCCGCCATCAACCCTGCCAACGGAACCCTCAACGGCTCGATCACCCTCATCAAGGGCGGCACCGGCGAGAGCCTCGCCGCCGCTCCCCGAGCCGGGGCCGACGGTGGCAGCCGCACCTTCACGATGCAGATGACCTTCACGGTCCGTGAGAACACCCCGGGCTTCAACGAGGCCGACTTCCAGTGCGGTCACCAGCGCGCCGACGGCAAGCCCTCCGGCCTGGTCAACACCATCGCCATGGAAGGTGACACCGACGGCGAGGGGAACAACCACGGTTGCCTGTCCACCGACGGCAAGCTGAAGTTCTCCAAGGAGGTCACCACCCAGCCGGGCAACGGCTCGACCTTCGACGTCGTCTACACCGTGAGCGTGGTCAACGAGGGATCGCTGTCGGTGTCCACCGGACCGATCAACGACAAGCCCTCCTTCGCCCCCGGGCTCAACCCGACCCTGGTCAAGGTGCAGCGCGAGACGGGGCCGGCCCGGACGGTCTCCGCCCAGCCCGACGGCTCCTACCGCCTGTCCGACAACGAGAACCTCTACTCGGGCCTGACGATCCGCTACACCGTCACCTTCACGGTGAAGATCGACCCGTCGGCCACCGGATACCGCGATGAGCTGCTGTCCTGCACCACGGAGAAGGCACGCCTCGTTCCCGGCCACGGCCTGTACAACAAGGTCGTTCCTCAGGCGGGCAAGGACTCCGACACCCGGCCCGACCACGACGTGGCCTGCGCCAACGTCTCGCCCAATGCCGGCAAGCGCATCCTGTCGATCGTCAAGACCGGCAGCCAGGGCCCCCTGGACGACGCGGCCTTCGACATCTACCCGATGGACCCCTCCACCCCGGGTGCCAAGCCCCTGACCAACGGTGTGACCTTCACCGGCGGCAAGGGAACCGGAACCTTCACCACCACGGGACTGGCCATCAACCGCGAGTACTGGCTGGTGGAGACCAAGGCTCCCGCCGGGCACCAGCTCATGGCCAAGCCGGCCCGCTTCAAGGTGACCGACACGGGCATCGAGATCATCACCGCGACTCCAGACGGCTCGGCACTGACGGTCTCGCGCAGCGGGGCCAGCAAGTCCGACGACACCATCACCGTCCGAGACCTCCAGATCGGCACCCTGCCGCTGTCCGGTGGACGCGGAATCGGTATGAATATCGCCGTCGGAATCGCGGCCATCACCGGCGCCGGCCTGCTGGCACTGCGTCAACGAAAGACTTCCTCGTTCGGGCGCTCAGCCTGATCGCGAGAAGAACCCACGACTCCGCTCCGTCGCGCGCGGGTCACCCCTTCTATCCCTCATTCATCCCAACAACACAGGAGAGAACAGCAATGCACTCCCTCAACACGCGCCGGGGCCTCGGCCTCGCCGCTGCGATGACGCTCGCCGCCGGCGCGCTCGTCGCCCCGACCGGCGCGGCGGCACCCGCTGACCCGAACGGCTCCACCATCGACCCCGACGCAGCCACCACGCTGACCGTCCACAAGTGCGAGCAGACCGACACCAACGGCGTCAAGGAGGGGACCGGTAACGAGGACCCCCAGGCCGAGTGCAAGCCCGTCTCCGACGTCGAGTTCACCATCACCAAGCTGAACGTGGACCTGACCACCTACGACGGCTGGAAGACCCTCGCGGACCTCAAGGGTGACGTGGTCAAGGCCGGTGCCCTCAAGAGCACCACCACCCAGAAGATCACCACCGGTGCCAACGGCCTGGCCTCTTTCACCGACGCCCAGACCGAGGTCGGTGCCTACCTCGTCAGCGAGACGCGTACCCCCGACAAGGTCATCCCGGCCGAGGACTTCGTCGTCACCCTGCCGATGACCAACCCGCAGGACACCGCCAAGTGGAACTACAACGTCCACGTCTACCCCAAGAACACCCTCTCCGGTGTGGACAAGCAGGTGACGGACAAGCCGGCCCCCGGCTCCGGTCACGACATCACCTACACCATCACCACCTCCATCCCGAAGGTGGACTACCCCGGCGGTGCCCGCATTAAGCGCTACGAGGTCGTTGACCGCCTCGACAAGCGCATCAAGAAGGAAGCCCTGACCCCGGTCGTCAAGATCGTCGGGCAGAACGAGGCGACCCTGGCGAACGGCACCGACTACAACCTCATCACC
>ERZ772972.770-NODE-770-length-11766-cov-6.744087_pt1 | contig 11766 bp, 9 predicted proteins | sample MGYA00580673_ERZ772972 | MGnify/ENA primary metagenome ERZ772972 (study PRJEB29015, sample SAMEA2738051) | human oral metagenome | biome: human oral; feature: human-associated habitat; material: saliva | place: China | collected 2229 ... | reverse complement strand
GTCCAACCTTAATCCAACCATAAGCTCCATTGATGGGAATCCCAACTAAACGAGCCAAAGCTAGTAAGATTAACTCAGCAAACATGACTATAAAAATCAAGCGTTCATTTCGTAAAAAACCTAATCTTAATTTATAAATTAAGGCGATAAGGAACAAACTGACTAGCCAGAATAGTCCTTGGTTTCGAACTAATTGAAAGGCACTTTTACCTTCTTCAATCAATGTTGCACTTGTCGTCGAATAAACTACTATCAAGCCTAAAATAGACAAGAGTAGATATGGCACTAAAATGGAATAATTCAGCAGGTGCCTTTTACTAATTTTCATACTTCACCATCAATAGAAAATCTTGTTTTCTTTCATTATTTCTAGTTTTACTAGCTATTATACCATTTTTTAGACTAGAAAAAAACTCTTATACATGAAAGGAAGGAATTTCTACATATAATAAACTGAGTCAAAAGTAGTCCTAACATTTAATTTGACGTAGACTCCATGTTTTCTGTACTTCAATCTTCATCAAAAAAACTCTACCTAAAGGCAGAGTTAAAAGTTTAGTTTGAAGTAGTTGTTTCGCTTGCAGTTGTTGTCTCATCTGCAGTCGTTGTTGTTGTCTCTTGGTTATTAATATACTGAGTGAAAATACTTTGGAAGGTTTGGTCCTTAACCTTAATATTTGCTTCTTGCAATTCTTTACCAATGATACCTTGAACAAAAGTAGTATCATTTTGTTTTTGAGTTAAGATTACAGTTTTTAATTTTTCTTTATAATCTTCCCAGTTAGCTGATTTTTCAGATTTCTTGGTTAGTTTAACAATATAGAAATTACTAGTGTAAGCTTGTTTCCCTGGGGCAGTAATAACATCAGATACACCATCAACATCTAAAGCGAAGGCAGCTTTCTTTACAACATCTGGCAATTCTGTCGATGCAGAGTCAAATGTAATTTCACCACCATTTTCTTTAGCTTTTTCATCTACTGAATTGTCTTTAGCTAACTGTGCAAAATCAGCCCCTGATTCTTTAGCTTTAGCCAGAACTTCTTTAGCTTTTTCTTCACTATCAAGACGAATAACCTGTGCAGTTACTTCTGGAGTGTACTCATCATATGCTTTTTTGTAGTTTTCATCAGTCAATTCAGCTTCTGCAGCTTTTTTAACAGCGTATTCTACCAATTTACTTGTTCGAATTTGTGCCTTACGACTTTCAGGTGTCATGCCTGCACGAGCCAATACAGTTTGGTAGCTATCACCGTATTTCTTTTGTTCTTCTGCAACAGCTTCTTCTACTTCTTTGTCACTGACTTCAGAACCGTATTGTTTTTCAAATACTTTTTGAATAGTCATATTGAGCAAAACTTGTTGTGCAACTGAATTATTTTTTACTTCTTCAAAAAATTGGTGCTCAGTAATGACATCACCCTTCATAGTGATTAAGTCTGCTCCTTCAGAGCTCTTTGAACATGCAGCTAAAGTAGCTACTGACAATAATGTGATGGCTCCTGCCATTAATTTTTTCTTCATGTTTACTCCTTTGGGTTCATAGATAAGCCTTACCTTACCTATTTTACTAAATTGTCTTAAATTTATCTAAAAATTATTCGTTTTCAGGTAACTCAATGTCTATTAGATTTTTTCTCAGCATGAGAATTCCGTCTCCGAGTGGAACTAATGTAGCGGTTAATCCTGGATTGTCTAGAGTTGCATCAAAAAGTCGTTGTAAACCTCGATAGATTGTCCTCTGGCCTCTCCGGACTTCCATGATATCTTTGGCAATATCCCCTCCTTGGAAAATATCATCCAAAACAACCACTCCTCCAACATCCAGATGTTTAAAGATTTCTGGTAGAAAGACGATATACTTAGACTTGGCTGAGTCCATAAATACAAAGTCGTAGGACTCTGTTAAGGTCGAAAGGACATCCACAGCATCGCCTTCTAAAAGGGTAATCTGCTTGCGACTATCAAAGCGAGCAAAATTCTCCTTAGCAAAACCAATCATTTCTGGATTACGATCTATAGTCGTGATTTTAGCTTCGGGCGCGTGTTCAGCCATCAAGAGGGCTGAAAAACCAATTGCCGTCCCAATCTCTAAAATATTTTTTGGTTGCATAGTCTCCATGAGAAAACGGAAATAAGCAACCGTTTCATGGGGAATAATGGGAATATTTTCCTTACGGGCAAAGTCTTCCAGTTCTTTCAGAGATCCAGTCACCTGCTTTTGGCGCTGACGCATCAAGTCTACAATTTCTTCCTTGACGACAGGGCGACGCATGTTATGGTTGGCATTTTTACTATACGATTCAACCATCTTATACTAATCCTAATTTTTCCACAAGGGCTTCAAACTCATTTAAACGGCGTTCAAAGACTGCAAAGGCATCATTGAGGTAATCTTCTTTCTCCATATCAACACCAGCTTTTCTCATGACATTAAGTGGATAGTCTGACTTACCTGCCTTGAGGTAATCGATATAACGGTCACGGTCTTCTTGGCTACCATGGACAATCTTTTCAGCCAAGGCTGAAGCTGCAGCAAAACCAGTAGAATACTGATAAACATAGTAGTTATAGTAGAAATGTGGGATACGAGCCCACTCGTATTGGATCTCAGGATTATCTTCCCTACTCAATCCATAGTATTCTTGGTTTAGCTCTGCATAAAGGTTATTTAGGAAATCACTTGTCAAAACTTGACCATTTTGGTCAGCTTGGTGAATAGCGTGTTCAAACTCAGCGAATTGAGTCTGACGGAAAACTGTTCCACGGAAACCATCTAAGAAATTATTGAGAATAGCAAAGCGCGTTGCGTCGTCTTCTACTTCTTCCAATAGTTTTTCAGTTAAAATATTCTCATTGGTTGTTGAAGCAATTTCAGCTAAGAAAATTGAGTAGTCACCATAAACATAAGGTTGGTTTTCACGTGTATAGCTTGAATGCATACTGTGACCTGTCTCATGAACTAGAGTAAAGAGATTATCCAAATTATCTTGCCAATTGAGGAGCATGAAAGCATTGGTATCATATGAACCACCTGAATAAGCTCCCGAACGCTTGCCTTGATTTTCATAAACATCAATCCAACGCTCGCTAAAGGCACGTTTCACACGACCTAAGTAATCGTCACCCAATACTGATAAAGCTTCTTCTGCTTTCTTCAAAGCTTCTTCATAAGTAAAACTATATTCGACAGATGAAAGTGGTGTGTATACATCGTACATCTTGAGGTCTGAAATCCCTAAAATCTTTGAACGAAGATTAAGGTAACGATGCAAGAGAGGTAAATGCTTACGAACTGCTGCCACTAATTGATCGTAAACACTCTCTGGTACAAAATTAGCCGCTAGAGCTGCATGACGAGCGCTCTTATAGTTGCGAACTTTTGCACGATAGTTTTGAACTTTAACATTTGTTTGCAAGGTTTTAGCATAAGTATGTTGGAATTGCTCATAAGTTGCATACAGAGCTTGATAAGCACCACGGCGAACTTCACGATTTTTAGACTCCATCAAACGTGCGTAGGTTCCGTGAGATAACTGAACCTCTTTACCATCATCATCCAATACATAAGGAAAGACGATATCTGCATTATCCAAAATCGCAAATGTTTCACTTGCCGAACCAAAGATTTCTCCAGCAGCGGCCAGTAATTCTTCTTCGCGCTGTGAAAGCACATGCTCTTTCTCTTGCAATAGTTTATCAAAGTAGTGTTGATAAACTTGCAATTTTGGTTGAGACTCAATAAAGTGTTTGTACTGCTCTTCACTCAGTTCCATAAATTCTGGCTCATAAAATGAAAAAGCTTGTTCTAATTGACTGTAGAGTGTCATAGCTTTAGCATAGTACTCTTGATACTTAGCTTCACGCGTGTCTTGATCATTTTTCATATGTGCATAGACATATAGTTTTTCAACTTGGCGTTCCATTTCAAGTGAAAATTCAGTAATCGTAAGCAAACTATCTGCACTGTCTAAAAGATGGCCTTCATACTGACTTGCACTCTCAATTTTTTCTGATGCTTCTTTTAAAGCTTCTTCCCAAGCCTTGTCAGTTGAGTAGATAGTTGATAGATCCCATGTGTCTTTTTCGTTTATTTCATGTCGTTGTAATACCATTAGATTCCTCCATCCTTTCTATTTTACCACATTTTTTCTGAAATATTGGTGATAAAAGGCTGGTGGATAAAGGTTCTGAAAATCATTTTGAGTCTTTGTTTGGTAATAGGTCTGAAAGTCCTTATAGTAGGAACTTAAATCTCGATTTATTTGACAAAAATCATTTGCTACTATTGGTTTAATTTGAGGATACCAGTCTTTCAAAGCAAGAGTTAAAAGGTTTTCACCCTTCTGATAAGCTTCTGCTTGCTGTTTCATCCAAAAAGGATTTTGATAGTACAATTGCTGCTGTATATAGTGACAGATATTTTTATCTTGAAGAACTCGAAAGCTACTAATATTTTGTCTCTTAAATGGAACTCTAAAAATATCTAAAAGACTCCCTTTGTAAAAGGAAAATTCTCTTATTTTATAATGAAGTTTACCACGTAAATCTTGATGAAGAAGATATTTGAGTCTTAAAACCTGCTTATCTTGATCCAATTCCCAAACATAAAATCCCATATTTTGACTAAAATAGAGAAAATGATATTGCAAAGATGTCAAGCGTTCCTTCAGCCAAAGTTTTTTTCCTAATAACCAAAGAACTTGAAATCCTTGCTTTCGATATCCTTCACTTCTCTCTTTAAGTGTTTCTTTTGATAAATAACTACACTGAACTTCCAGAGCTAGTTTACTATTTACAAATACATCTGCAATTTGTTTAATCTCTTGAATTGGATATTCTAATTGAACTGTTGTCTCATTTTTTAACCATTTGTAGAGAACTTCCTTATTGTTTAGGTGCTCTGGGCTTTCATTTTCAAAGGAAAATAAGCAATCTTTTAGGGATTCATGTGCAAAATGTGTTCGCACCTTTTTCCCTTGACGTAAAAGAACCTTCCCCCCACATGCTGGACAAAAATATTCTTGCTTCTCACACTTTTCCTCTAGTACATTGACTATTTTACCTTTACTTACTCTTGCAACAAACATATCTCACTCCTTTTCTATACTATTCGAAAAACATTATAGTTAGCACAAAAAAACTCCCAATAGAGTTTCTAGTGACATTTTCCACTATCCACTGTAAAGGGAGTTCATAATTCATAAAATAGAGCTTGAATTTTTTATTTCTTAAAGTGTTTCAAAAAGTTCTTGCATCTGAATATCATCTGGTACTAGTCTCAAGTAGTCATGAGCATTGATCTTTGCTTCTTCGAAGTGTCCCAACTCACGCAAGAGATAAATATAGTGTTCCAGAAATTCGGGATTATCTTTCAAATCTCCTGCCAACTCTTGGTAATGCTCATAGGCAGTATCCAAATCGTCCATTTCTTGATAAGAACGAGCAATCATCCACTTGGTCAAAAGATTTTCTGGTTCCTCACTTTGCAAGTCTAGTATGTCTTCATACCGCTCCTGTTCTAGGTAAATCGTTGCTAAACGGAGTAAGATTTCTTCTGTATCCTCAGCATCTTCTTTAGCAATTAGAAGATAATTTTCAGCAGAACTAGCATCGTGCAATTCATAAGAAAACTGTGATGCTGCTAGCAAAAGTCGAGTTTCAAAGGGATTTTTCTCTAGGCCCTGCTTAGCAATACGAAGTGCTTCTTCTAGCTGGTGTTCCTTGTGCAAAGCCTGACTGTATCCATATTCATATCCTTCAAAGTCAGGTGAAATGGTATCAATCTGCTTAAAGTAAAGAACAGCCTTCTGATACTCTTCCTGATCAAAGTACAAGCTAGCCAATTCATAAGCGGTATGGTCATCGTATTCTAACTCTAAAGCTTTTTCAAGAAACTCGGTCGCCACTTCAAATTTCCCTAACTGGGCATAGGCAAAGCCTATCCGTTGATAGGTAGAAATACCTGTTTGCTCGTAAATCAAGCGATTATCTAACTGAGCATAACCTTGAATGGCTTCTTGGTAATTTTCTAACTCACTATCTAATTCAGATAATCCAAAGATTAGGAGTGGATCATCTGAGTAGTTCAAAGCCTCAAGTAATTTCTCACGCGCCACATCCGACAAACCTTCCATCTGATAAAGGTCTGCCTTAAGAAGCAAAGCAGAAACATACCATTCACTGTCAGCTTGGATTTCCTCTAAATAGGCAAAGGCTTCTTCTATTTGACCATCTTCGCTAGCAATAGCTGCTAGATTAAGATGAACCTCTGGAAAATCCTCTACGATTTTCAGGTAAATTTCCTTGGCCTGAGGATAAAAACCAATTCCTTCTAGATAGGTTGCTAATTCATAGAGAACTTCACTAGAGTCTTGTTCTAAGGCCTTGTAAAAATAGTGATCTGCTTTTTCTAAATCTTGTTCCTCTAAAGCCATTAACATCTGTTGACTATTGTTCACTCTTCCCTTCCTCTCCCTCTAGTTCATATAGGCCACTGACTACCTTATACCATTCAAAAATCGCTGAAATGACAACCTTAGCAGAGGCATAAACTGGAATACCGAGTAAGACTCCCCAAATACCAAACATGGATCCTGAAGTTAACAAGACAAAAAGAACATTAATGGGATGAATGTTTAATTGACTTCCCAAAATCAATGGAGAGACAAAACGACCTTCGATAGTTTGTTCTACGATAAAGACAATCACCACTTTTAAAAGCATGACTGGCCCTGCAATCAAGCCCAGAATTAAGGCAGGAAGCATGGCTAGAAAGCTACCAAGATAAGGAACCAGATTTAGAATACCAGCAGTAACACCAAGCGTAACCGCATAACGTAGACCAATGATTTTGAAGAAGATGATAAACATTACTGCTACAATAATAGCCACTGTCACTTGTCCTCGAACATAGTTAGACAACTGTTGATTCACATCTGACAAAACCTCTCCTACAGGCTCCTTCAATTTTTTTGGCATGAATTGAGTCAAATAGTTACGCAAGCCTTTCCCATCACGCAAGAGATAAAAGAGCATGAAAGGAACGATAATTAAGGCAACGATTACTTGAGATGCCCCGCTAATAAAGGCGCTCACCCAGTTGACTGCCTGAGATGAAACCTTACTTGCCCAAACTGTAGCCTGGCTAGAAAAATTGGTCAAAACCTGCTCTAATTGAGGTCTGAAATCATCTGGCAAACGCTTGGTGACCAAATCATTAATAACTCTGTCAGCATCTTCGAGATAGATTGGTACATTTCTTGCAAAGGTTAAAACTTGACGTTGCAGATTTGGAATAGCTACTGCCAATCCCCAAATGATAAAGAGTGCGATGATGACAAAGACAATACTGATTGCGATAACACGATTGATTTTGCGTTTTTCCATCCAATCAACAATAGGATTTAACAAATAATATAGCAGTCCAGATAGAATGACTGGCAACATCACAACTGCTAAAAAGTCTAAAACAGGTGAAAATAGAAAACTAATCTTACTTAAAATAAAAAGATTCAGTCCCAATAATAAAGTTACCAAAAATACCGTAATTGCCTTGTTATCTAAAAACCACTTGAAAAACCAAGATAGGCTAAAATGTTTCTCTTTTTGCTCCATAAATACTTCCTTTCTATCATTCTCTCATTATACCATTTTTGAAGTAAAATAACTCTTTTTTTAAGTGCTTATACTCTTCGAAAATCAAATTCAAACCACGTCAGCTTCGCCTTGCCGTACTCAAGTACAGCCTGCGACTAGCTTCCTAGTTTGCTCTTTGATTTTCATTGAGTATTACATGGAGACAGCGACATAAAAAATCCCCTCAAAAGAGGAGATTCGATTAGTCTTGAATATGACGTTCTAAGTTCTTCTGATAATCTGCGTTTGATTTGGCTTTTTCTTCAGCAAATTTCTTGCGGAACTCATCCATTTCTTTAGTAGTGACAATCTTATCTTGGATTTTAAGGTATTTATAGCTAAATTCACCAGTCTTATCACCTACCCAGCCATCTGCACCAGTACCTGGAACTTTCTTCGTTACGAGCATTTGGGCACCGTCTGACTGTGCAGGAATAACCAAGGCACTGTCTGTTAACCAAGCTTGAGCTTTTGCATATTTAGAATATCGTTTTTCAAGATCTGTTTTCTCACTATTAGCATCCGTGATTAACTCTTTAAACTTATCTAACCCAACCGCTTTGATTGCTGAGCTGTCTTTACCTGGTACTACACCTAGGGAACCAAGAAGATTTGGTCCAGATGTTGGATCAAATATATCTAGATAAGTTGATGGATCTGCGTAATCAGGCCCCCATCCACTGTTTGCATTAATATCCCAGTCAGTATTGGTATTAGAAGTAGCTAGAACCGTCATACTTGCCAATTCATCATCAGAAACTTGTTGAATATCAACTATAACATTATCTGATCCAAGAGCTTCCTCGATAGATTGTTTATAAGATTGATATTGACGCACAAACTGTGGACGAGTAGAAGATACTGGAATATCTAAATGAATAGGGAACTGTACTCCATCAGCTTGAAGAGTTTTCTTGGCAGCTTCCAATTTAGCTTTAGCCTTATCTACATTATGAAGTGAATCCTGGGCATCATCAAGACTGACATCTTTCCATACACCATCTAATTTATCCAATTCTGCCTTAGCTACTTGCCCAAATGACTGCTCTCCTACTTGTACAAATGTTGGAGGTGTTAAACTTGTACGTAATTTACGCGGTGCTACTTCGTCCCCATATACTTGAGAGATTCCTGCTTTACGATCTGTAGCAAAAGCCAAAGCTTGACGGAAATCTTTGTTCAGCAAGGCCTTCTTAGTAGATGTTTTTTCTGCATCACTTGTTTTAGCGGTGTGATTGTAGGAAACACGGTCAATATTCGTCGAAATATAGAAAGTAGTTCCTTGTTGTTGACTATAAATAATGTTATCTTTGTATTTTTCTTTTAAGCGTTCATAGTTAGCAGAGTTTTTAAAGAGAGGAGCTGCAGGATAATTTCCTTCATCAAATCCACGTCCAAGAGAGTCAGCATCTTGACCATCAAAGAATGATAATTTGATATCATCAATAAAGACATTTTGTTTATCCCAATAATTTTGGTTTTTGGTCATTTCAATAGAAGATTTAGATGTAAGACCTGTGAGAAGATAAGCCCCATTGTATAGAATGCTTGTTATATCAGTCGCCTTACCAAAGTCATCTCCTTTAGAAGCTAAAAAGTCTTCGCTAACAGGAGCAAGAACTCCCATTGTTGTCTTCGAATTCCAGAAAGATTCTGGATGGTTTAAAGTATAGACTACAGTATAATCATCTGTTGCTTTTACACCAACAGTAGAAAAATCCGTTGTTTTCCCATTTACATAGTCATCTAATCCTTTAATAGAATCCTGTACAAGATAAAGTCCTTCTGATTTCTTGTCAGCTGCGTGTTTTAGACCAGTCACAAAATCCTGAGCCTTAACTTCCCCATATTCTTCGCCTTCATTGGTATACCACTTGATACCCTTACGAATTTTATAGGTATAGGTCAAACCATCTTTGGAAACCGTCCAATCTTCTGCAACTGATGGTACTAGATTCCCGTATTGATCATTTTCCAGTAGTCCATCAATGACATTACCAGTAATCTGTTTTGTAGACTTTTGCCCAGCAACTGTATAATCCAGACTCGCAGGATCTGATGAAAATACATAGGCATAAGTAACTGGTTTAGTTGCTTCTTTATTCCCATTACCAGATGAACAAGCTGCTAGAACAGCTGCTGAGAGTACAGCAACTCCAGCTGCTAAGAAAACACGTTTTTTCATAAAAAAACTCCTTTGCAATTTGTATAGGATTATTATAGCACTTTTCAAAAGGAAATCAAGCTAAATTTGATATTTTATTATACACATCTATGTGTTATAGAGTTCCTCCAACTACAGTTTTTGTGATATAATAGTCTTATCTTTATAAAGAGGTATAGTCATGAAAGAAACTGTTTATTTTGGAACTTATACACGTCGTACTTCCCAAGGGATTTACAAGGCAGACTTTGATACAGAAACTGGGCAGCTTTCAAATCTAGAACTTTTTGCTCCTGAACCAAGTCCAACCTATCTTGCTTTTGACCAAAAGCAACATCTATACACCGTTGGTAGTCAGGATGACAAGGGGGGCATTGCAGCCTATCAAACTGACGGAACCTTATTAAATCATGTCGTGGAAGAAGGAGCTCCCCACTGTTATGTTGCCGTTGATGAAAAGCGTGATTTAGTCTATGCAGCCAACTACCACAAGGGGCAGGTCCTTGTTTATAAACGTCAGGAAGATGGTCGTCTTCTACTTAGTGATGTGGATCAACACAGTGGCCAAGGTCCACATGAAAATCAAGCTTCACCCCATGTTCACTTTACAGACTTAACACCTGACCACTATCTAGTGACCTGTGATCTAGGTACTGACCAAGTCATCACCTATGACCTTGATCAAGAAGGGAAATTATCTAAGCTCTATACCTACAATAGTATTCCTGGAGCTGGTTCTCGTCATATCGTTTTCCATAACCACTATAAAATTGCTTATCTCATTTGTGAACTCAATAGCACTATTGAAGTTCTAATCTACGATGGTGTTGGCGAATTTGAACGCATGCAGGTCATTTCAACTCTACCAGACGGTTATGAAGGCTTTAATGGTACTGCTGCTATTCGTCTCTCTAAAGATGGTAAATACCTCTACGCTTCTAACCGTGGCCATGATTCTATCGCAGTATATACAATTCTTGCAGACGGTAGCTTAGAGTTGTTAGAAATCGTTCCGACTCATGGTCAGACTCCACGTGATTTTGATTTGACACCAGACCAAGAATTTGTCATTGCTGTCCATCAAGACTCTGACAATGCAACCGTCTTTAAACGCAATCCTGAAACTGGTCGTCTAGCAGAACTTTCTAACGACTTCCATGTACCAGAAGCGGTCTGCATCAGTTTTGCTCCTTAAGAAAACATAAAAAATGAACTTGGTAACTCAAGTTCATTTTTTCTTATAGTCTTTTTCCGACATTGATACGATTAATAGCACGTTGCAAAGCAATCTTAGCACGACGCTCTTGGTCAATCAAGTGTTTTTCGTGGGCTTCTTCGATTTCGCGCTCCGCACGAAGCTTAGCACGTTCTGCACGGCTAACATCGATATCACGAGCACGTTCTGCAGAATCCGCAACGATCGTGATGGTATCATTAGCAATTTCAATAACGCCTCCGTTTACTGCAATCCAGTTCACGTGATCTTCATCATCAATACGTTTTACCTTTACTTCATCAACTGCTAAAACCGCAATCATATTTTCATGTCGTGGCAAGATCCCCATCTCACCATCCAGAGTTCGTACCGATACAAAGCTGGCATGGTGATCATAGACGAGGCCATCTGGTGTCACGATCTGGACAGTTAAATGTGCCATAGATTACCTCTTAAAATCCCATTTTTTCAGCCTTAGCAATAACATCTTCGATTGAACCTACTCCACGGAAGGCATCTTCTGGCAAATGATCGTATTTACCGTCAAGAATTTCCTTGAAGCCACGAACTGTTTCAGCTACTGGAACATAAGAACCAGGTTGACCAGTAAATTGTTCCGCAACGTTGAAGTTTTGAGACAAGAAGAACTGAATACGACGAGCACGAGCAACCAAAGTCTTTTCTTCGTCAGAAAGTTCATCCATACCAAGGATGGCAATAATATCTTGCAACTCATGGTAACGTTGAA
>ERZ772972.769-NODE-769-length-11767-cov-12.648736_pt1 | contig 11767 bp, 9 predicted proteins | sample MGYA00580673_ERZ772972 | MGnify/ENA primary metagenome ERZ772972 (study PRJEB29015, sample SAMEA2738051) | human oral metagenome | biome: human oral; feature: human-associated habitat; material: saliva | place: China | collected 2229 ... | reverse complement strand
CGAATTTTTGGCGGAATCGTAGCCAGTCTGTGAAGAACATCAAGGCTTGTTCCTTCTCTCTTCCGTCGACCATCGCTAAATCAAACGTCATTCCTTCTTTGAAACTTGTTACACCATTTTCGTTGGCTTCTGGAATCTCACCATGAGTGCGCATTGGAATGATGAAAGTAGACTTCAATAATTCTTGTCCGAAGAAATAGAAGTACATTTCATGAAGAAATTCTTTTTCAGGAGTATCTGGTTTTCCTAATTGACCTAGAAGAAGCATCCAGCGAACTAATCCTGGATTTTCTACAGGAATGTCGACATCACGCATGCCTTCGTAGTTTGGAAACTCAATCAGACCTTCTGCCGCAATCGCAGTATATTCAGAAAGGATGCGAACACCTTGCGCGCCGTCGAGTAACACAACTTCTCTAATGAAGTTTCGAATTCCTTGTTTGTCTTCTCCATTGTCGATATAGCGAAGTTCTAAGTCTTCTGTATCTTCATTTTGTTCTTTCAAGTTTTCTTTAAATGCCTTCGTTACGAAATGAACCATTGGCGGTGAAGTGATGTAGTTATCATTATCTGTTGTCGTTGTTTTTGTAAATAAGTATGGCTCGCCAGTTTTCTTAGAATAAACCGCGTAAATGCCATCTAAAAGGAATAATTTGTCGCGAACCATCGTTACAAGAGTACGAATCTTGTTGAAGTTTTCTTCACGTGTTTCTTCCGTATCGTTTTCCGCATTTGCGTTGCAATACCATAAAAGAAGTCGCCAAATTTCAGCTACGTCCGATACTGTTAAATGCGCGCGGTCCATATCCGTAAGTACGCCACCTTCAACCCCGATAAAGCGTTCGCCTAATGCGTTGATGTATGCAGAGTATAATTGTTTTTCAGTAACGCCTTCAGAGTGAAGCACTGTCCCAACATATGGGAAGAATTTTGTCGCATCTTCCACCCATAGAACGGCTTTTTGATTCGTTGCTTCCATCACGCGATCTTCGCCGACTTGAATTCCGTAAACCGCAGTTCTAAACGGTTCATCATCGTCGCTACCTAATTTTGTAAGGAGGACTTCATCCCCGACTTTCACTGTTCCGTTGACTTGTCCGGCAACGACCATATCTGGTGAGTCTTTTGAAACAGAGTATACATATTCAATCCCCACCGTAAATACACGTGGTTCTTCAGTTTCTTTTTGTTCTTCTACTTTTTTTGGAGCAGGCTCAACTGTTGCTTGCTCTTCCTTTTTTTCTTCTGGTTGAACCGGTTTTTCTTCTACTTTCGGTTCTTCTTTTTTACGAGAAAATAAATCTTTGAATCCCATTATTAGGCCTCCTGCTTGTTAATAAGTTTATTATACCATACTTTGCCTATTTGTTTTCGGCTTTTTTCACGATGGCCACAACATAGTGCACCGTTACTTGCGAGAGCGTATGAGAGGTGCTATAGGCCTTATCTTCGTCGCTTGCTCCCCAGTATAACGGCGTCATTTCGAGTAAATGGCGATAGGTTTCTTCGGTTAAATCCATCGTATAACGCACTTCTTCAAATGTCACTTGAGGGCATTCGGTCTTCACGCGTTCTAGAATATCCGCATTCGAATACGTTTGTTTTTCCGGATTCGAACGATAGAGCTGTTGGCGCAACTCTGTTAAATAATCATTGCCAGGGATGGCTTTAACGAGCGTCCCTCCTGGAACTAACACGCGCATAAACTCTTGGTAGTTCGACGGCGTTAAAATATTTAGAAGCGTCCCACAGGATTCATCCGCAAATGGCAAGTTCGCCAAGTCTCCTAAGAAGAATAGCGCTTCGTTTCCAAAATGAACCGACGCTTGGTGAATGCCTTCTTTGGCGATATCCATTCCGCATAAAGGTGCCTTCACGCGCTTAGAGAACCACGATAAATGACTGCCTTCCCCACAACCGATATCGACAATAAACTTCTCTTCGTCTCCCAAAAGATGCGGCAAGATTGCCTCTAATAAAGGCTCAAAAAAACCACTCTGTGCCAGTTCATAGCGATGATGGAAAAGTGTTGCATCATAATCCGTATTCGCATTTTGCTTCATGAGATGCAAGGTGCCTTTTTTAGAGATATTAAACCTGTGCCCCTTTTCGCAAACCACGCTATGATTCTCGGCAGAAACCATCGCTTCGTGGCAATACGGGCAACGAAAGGCATGTAAGTGTTGGTTGATAAATTGCTCCGCCCAATCGATTTTCTTAATGGCCGCGTTTGGTACTTCCTGTTTTGTCATTCGATACACTCTTTCTAGTTTTCTCTGTTTCAGTATAGCACATTCGCAACCAAATGCTGGAAACAGTCTATTTTGAGAATTTTTAAGAGAGTGCTACAATGAATTTACTTGAAGAAAATGGAAAAGGTGAAGGAGAAGAATTATGACACAAAAAATTCCAGTTACAATCGTCAGCGGCTTCCTTGGCGCTGGGAAAACGACTTTAATCAACAAAGTTTTAAAAGAAAAACACGGCGAACATATCGCTGTTGTCATTAACGAATTCGGCGAAATCGGTGTAGACCACCAATTCGTACTTGACGTTGAAGAAGAAATCTATCAAATGGATAACGGCTGCCTCTGCTGTACCCTTCGTACAGACATTGCCGATATGTTGAAATCTATTTTAATGGTGAAAGAACAAAACGGCATTCGCGTAGACCGTGTGTTATTCGAGACAACAGGTCTTGCTGACCCAGCTCCAATCGCACAAACATTTATTAACGTGCCATTCTTAAACGAGCACTTTATCTTAGATGCGGTATTAACCGTTGTAGATGCTAAAAACTTCCTCTACCAAACAGCGCATCAACCTGAACCAGCAAAACAAGTTGGGTTCGCGGATAAAATTTTCATGTCAAAACATAGCTTAGTAGACGAAACGATTTACGCTAAAGTGGTAAATGAAGTTCGTAGCATCAATGCCTTCGCGGAAATCCAAGACCTTGACGCACGTCCTGTTCAAATGAGCGACATGTTCGGACTTGAATTGTTCTACGCATCTGAGAAGAAAATCTTAGAAATGCAAGAACACGCCGAAGAAGAATATTGCGAAGAATGTGGCCATACACATGCGCACGGTGACCACGACCACGAGCATCACCATCATGACCACGAACATGAACATGATCACGACCACCACGATCACGACCATGAGCATGAACACGACCATGACCACCATGATCATGATCACGAACATCATCATCACCATAGTCATAGCCACCATAGCGGTATTAACTCATTCGTTATCGAGACTGAAAAACCATTAGTTCTCGCAAACATTAACGAATGGTTGAACGAACTTGTCTATATTTACGGGCCAGAATTATACCGTTACAAAGGAATCTTGAACGTGGAAGGATTAGATTACCAAATCATCTTCCAAGGTGTTCAAATGAGCTTTGACATCTCAAGAGGTCGCGATTGGAAAGATACAAAACGCAGCTCAACATTGGTCTTCATCGGAAAGAACCTTCCAGAAAACCAATTACGCGAAAGCTTTATTGCTTGTACTGAAAAATAAATCAAACGAAAAGGTCGTCCTAATAGGACGACCTCTTTCTTTTCATTCTTCTCCAACTTCATTACTCAGTCAGATACCGTTTCTCTGAAGTAATAACCATCTTTATCCTCTACCACAACTGAGTAGTAATAATTTCTATTAGAATTACTTCCTCCAAAAGATAATTCAATCGTCTTGGATGTAGGAAACGATAAATACTCGTTGATTTCTGGTAGATTCACATCATAATTTATCCCAAAAGAACCATTCATCGAATTATAGTGTTTCTCTTTCAGTTTCAGTGTTGATAGAAAATCTTTATTTAAAGTAATTTTCTGGAATAAGAATCCTTGTTGCGGCCAAAGCTTAAGAGCTTCTTTCTCATCGTCAAAAACAAATCCGTTATCGCGATATTCCACATTAATAGTTTTATATTTTTCTCCACTATTACTATCTTGCAGAATAAGAGTTCCTCGAATAGGTTCTCCCTTCTTTACTCCATCCATCTCTATGGTCACTAAATATTTCTGTTCATTTTCTTTATAATCATAAACTTGATAGAGTTTAAACCCATTTGGAAACTGTTCAAATAGATCCTCCAAATTCTGAGTAGGATAAACGCGACTAACTTCCGTTCCAATTCTGTTTTCTAAGTATGCACGATTGTTCCGTGGACTCCATGTGAGAAAGAAAATTACAACTCCTAGAAAGAGCATGCTTCCCCAAAATATTTTTTGTCTCAAAGTTAATCCTCCCTTGATTCTCTACCCTCATTGTATCATTTACACAAAAGAAGGCCAAGACTCCTCTTGACCTTCTTCATTTACTGTTTTATTTTCCAAGTTCTTCTAATAGTTCTTGGTGTTTTTGGCGCCATTCTGCCTTCTCTTCTTCGGTAATTTCACGAAGGACGCGGCATGGATTTCCGACCGCAATCACATTACTTGGAATGTCTTTTGTGACCACAGAGCCTGATCCAATCACCGTATTATCGCCAATCGTCACTCCCGGATTCACCGTCACGTTGGCCCCAAGCCATACGCTATTGCCAATCGTAATCGGCATTCCAAATTCTGGACCTGCATTACGTGTTTCGGCATCGGTTGGATGTCCTGGCGTCACAAGCGACACGTGCGGACCGAACATGCAGTTGTCCCCAATCGTAATCGGCGCTACGTCTAGTAATGTGCAGTCAAAATTCGCATAGAAGCTTTCACCAATCGTTGTATGAACTCCGTAGTCCACATAGACAGGTTGTTCCATGTAAATCTTCTCGCCTGTTTTTCCAAACAACTGTTTTAATAACGCTCGTCTTCCTTCAAAATCATCGAAGTCTAAACGATTGTATTGTTGCGCTAGTTTTTTCCCTTTAATTGATAAGTCTCTTAGCCCTTCTGTGTGAGACGGAATATATAAGTCTCCTGTGAGCATACGTTCTTTCATGGTTTTCATTTAGATACTCCTTTACAGCTAGTTCTCCAATTGAATCACATGATCAAAAAGATTTCTATTCTCTTCGATAAAATGATGTGTCACCATTATAACGGTTAATTCTGGATTTGACAAAATCATTTTCTCAATACGAGCAGCACTCTCCATATCTAAGCTCGCCGTACTTTCATCAAAAAGAAGGATTTTATCTGATTGCGTTAATGCTCGCGCTATAGAAATTCTCTGTCTTTGGCCACCAGATAATTGACTACTATGCTCGGAAACTGCATCATCTAATTGACAAAATTGCTGAATGCCTAGCTCTTCTGGCAGTGAGATTTTTTTGGCGTTATCCCACAAAGTAATATTCTCTCTAACGGTTGCGTTAAACAAATGATTCTTTTGCGGATTGTAGTGAACAATACTACGCAATTGAACCACTTGTTCCTGCGCTAGTTCTTTCCCATCTAATAATACTTCCCCAGAATAGTCATTGTTTTCTCCTGCTAGAAAATGTAATAATGTCGATTTTCCACTTCCACTATCCCCTACTAGAGCATATTTCTTTCCTTTCTCAATCGTAAAGGAGGTAGGTTTAACAATTTTCTTTCCGTTGACCGCTACTTCTACAGATCTCAATTCTAAAGAGTTCTTCAGTTCCAGTTCTTCTTGTAGCAATTCATCAGGAAGGATGGATTCATATTTCTCAAAATATACTTGAACAGACTTATACTGTACTAAATTTTGTGCGATTAGGCTGACTTTACCAAAAAGCATTCCTGTAAATGAACCAATACTTCCCATAACCCCAATCGATACAATTCCATTAACCACAAGATATCCGACTAAAATGGCACTCAATGATTGACCTAAACTATTCACTGCTCCTGAAGCAATTCCAGATAGCATGAATGCGCGAATTAAACGAACCACCGAATCTTTAACGGCACCCGATTCAAATTGGACGCGATTTTTAAAGGTATCCATTTTATTTAATGCATAGAATACGGAATATCCCTCTAGTAAATTCTGTACATTTGAAGAAAATTTTTCTTGCGTTGCAGAATAACTTTCCAGCACTTTCTTCGTATGTGGTTCGAATAATTTTGGAATCACAAGAAGTCCGCTAATTAATACCACTAAGAACAATAGAATAGACCAGTGATAAGTAAGGATAACCCCTATTGATAACAGCACCGTTAGCACACTTTCTGTTATCGTGAAGAACATTGGAAGTCCCAATGACGAGATTCTCTCCATATCATTTGTCATCCAAGATACATACTCCGGAAATTCACGTTTGGTGATTTCCATATAATTCGCCTTACGAAGCTTTTCTGCAATTTCTTCCCTTAATTCAGTATTGACTAATTGAATGAACTTTTCTTGTTGAACAGAAAATAAGAAATTTGAATACGATAATATTCCATTCATAGCAAACCGGATTGCCAACGCTCCTACAAATTGCCAAGCATTTAAAGCGACTAACCCGTCAATGGCATATGCAATAATCGCAATATTCGCTACGGTTAAAAGACTCTTGATGATTACTAATACGAGAAGAATCATTACTTTGGATGGATGTTGTAGTAACTTCTGCTTCATAATGATTTCTCCTTCCCTAAGTAAATCACTTCATCAAATAAATCGCGATGTTCTTCAAAAAAATGATGTGTCACAATCACAAGAGTTAGGTTAGGATTTTGAAGGAGTTGAGCCTCTATATTCCGAGCACTTTCCAAATCTAAATTCGCGGTACTTTCATCGAGTAATAATACCTTATCTGATTCAAGTAACGTTCTAGCAAGCGCTAATCGTTGTCGTTGTCCTCCTGATAACTTAGTCCCATGTTCACTAACAACTTCCTGAGCATTTGTAAATTGATCCAACCCCATTTGACTAGATTCTTCCGCAAATGGACGGTCTTCCCATAACGTAATATTATCTTTGACTGTAGCGTTAAAAATATGGTTTTTCTGAGGATTGTATGCCGTAATATTGCGAAGCTGTACAATTTGTTCCTTAGAAAGAGGCTTCCCATCGAGTATCACTTCACCCGTAAATTCGTGATTTCGACCGGCTAAGAAATTCAATAACGTTGATTTCCCAGTACCACTATCTCCTAACAACGCATATTTCTTCCCTTTTTCGATAGTGAACGTCACAGGATGGACAATGACATGCCCATTTACGCTGACCGTTACATCTCGTAATGATAAAGACTGTTGCAGAGAGCTGTTGTCTTGTTGTAAATTTGAATCTTCTTCTAAGCTATTAAATTTATCAAAATAAACATGTATCGATTTTAATTGAACTAATTGTTGAACGACTTGTTCTAACGATGCAAAGCAATTAAATGTAAGAGAACCTGCTGCAGTAAATGCCCCCACTGAAATCATCCCAGCAAACACCATGATTCCGGCTACGACATCTACTGAGATTTTTCCAACGAAATTCAGTAATGAAATGCATAATTGTACAAAAGAAAATTTCTTTCGATAACTGACTTTAACTTCTGATAATGCATCTGAAGCAATTTTAATTCGTTTCACAAATTGCCCCACTGCATTCGAGGTATAAAACACTTCGAATCCTTTAAATAAGTTTTGAACGGTTGTAGTAAATTCTTCATTGGCGGCTGATAGATCTGATGTGGCTTTCTTCGTTTGTTTTTGAAACCACTTTGGCGTGAGAATAAGCATAACTGCTACCAAAACAGTCATAACTGCTAATCCCCAATGGAATAATGAGAGTGAAATCAATGCAAAAATCAGCATCATTCCACTTCCGATGCTATTGAATAACACGGCAAAACCATTGTCTTCTAATTGCTCTAAATCACTTGTAAACCATGAAACATACGCAGATACATTTTTTTCTGTCACTGTTGAATAATTCGCATGACCGATTCTATCTGCAATTTCTCCTCGGATTTCAATACTAATTTTTTGTATGAGCTTATTCAGCTGCACATTATATCCATATAACGATGCCAAATAAACTCCACTGAAAGCTATCCCTGCTAACTTCCATGTTAAAAATGTAGAAAAATCTCCCTTTACCAAGGCATTAAACGCTGGCGCATTTATCGAAATACTAATAATAGAGGATGCATTTTCCAAAAAAGATAATAACACCACAACAAGAGATGCTACTTTATGCCTGAGCAGATACTGTTTCATTGATTCGTTCTCCCATTTTTCAATGTCTAAAAAATTATAAGATAACCCCATTATACTCCCGTCACAAAATAGGAACAATACAAAAAACGTGGAGATTTCGTACTTTCTCCACGTTTTTTCGATTAAAATATTGCATTTTAGCTTTCCGCATACGCCTTTGCTTGAACGATTCGTTTTTCTAGTTCTAAGAAGTCGATAAAGCGTGCTTGACGTGCGAATTCTTTCTCCCCAACCATTAAGAGAACGGCCGGTACTGTTAACACTTCATAGCGGCTAGCCACTTCTGGATGAAGAGTAGCGTCAATTTCTTCTACGGTAATGCCGTAGTCTCCGGCGATTTCCATGACTTGCGGACGAATCACATGGCACACACCGCATGTCGGAGTCGAAATATAGATGATTTTTACAGTTTCCATTTTCTCACCTCGCTTCTATCATACCCGATAGTGCAAAAATTCTTGCAAACTTTGCTCATGAGCCCTTTTTTAGTAGAAAACACTTAACAAACCGCGTCTTGATTGTGTATAATGGAAGAGTTAAGTCCAGATGAAAATCAGAAAGTGAGTGAAACAATGGGACGTAAATGGGCAAATATTGTCGAAAAGAAAACAAAATTAGATGCTAACAATAGTAAAATCTACGCTAAATTCGGGATTGAAATCTATGTAGCTGCAAAACAAGGGGAACCAGATCCTCATTCAAACCAAAAATTAAAATTCGTTATTGACCGTGCTAAAACTTATAATGTACCACGTCATATCATCGAACGTGCGATTGAAAAAGCTAAAGGTGGCGGCGATGGCGACTACCAAGAACTCCGTTACGAAGGTTTCGGACCAAACGGCTCTATGATTATCGTAGATGCCTTAACAAATAACGTAAACCGTACAGCAGCTGACGTACGTGCCGCTTACAGCAAAAACGGCGGTAACATGGGTGCGCCAGGTTCTGTAACTTACTTATTTGACCACACAGCCATCTTCGGTATCGCAAATAAAGATGCTGACGAATTATTAGAACAATTAATGGAAGCAGACGTTGACGTTCGTGACGTTGTTCAAGAAGACGACCAAGCGATTGTTTACGCTGAACCAAACGACTTCCACACTGTTCGTAAAGCATTAGAAGATTTAGGAATCACTGAATTCACAGTGAGCGAAATCGAAATGATTCCTCAATCAGAAGTGACACTTGAAGGCGACGACTTACGTTTATTCGAACGTATGATTAACGCTCTAGAAGACAACGAAGACGTTCAAAAAGTGTACCACAACGTAAACTTAGAAGACTAATAGTAGAAAAAGCAAAATGTAACATATAAGTTACATTTTGCTTTTTTGTTTTCTTTCAACCTGAGAGCGAATTTCCCATCATCTTTTTATCTCAAGGGGCACCTCACCCAGAAAGCACCCCATTAATTTTTCAGCAAAAAAGGACAAAACAGGATACGAAAAGCTCCATGGATTCTATAGTAGGAACAATAGCGTGTGCATTCAATGTGAATTACTGCCGCTTGGGAATTTATTTCCTAGCGGCAGTTTGAAGCTTGAAAGGAATTGAGACGTAAGGCTCAATCCGGTGCAGCTATTGTCACTACTATGAAGATATCCATAGGAGCTTGTAGTATCCTGTTTTTTGTCCGTCCTATTTATTTTGCACATACTGTTCTAGTCGGTAGCTTCCTGCAGTGAGGTAGACCCCTGCCATCGCAAGAATAACCCAGACTGATGGGAAGAGCGTTTGAAGGTCAATCGACTTGTACAACCAGTAAATCGGGCTGATATACGCCACAAGTCTGAGCCAGCTTCCTCCAAAATCACCAAACGCTGCTGGCATTCCAATCCCCGCCATCACCATGACAAACAGCACTCCAAACGTCGTCGCGTGTCCTGGTGATTTGAAAATTCTGAAGAAGAATAGGTTTAGGCAGAGACTGTAAATAATCGTCGCTGCTAATAGTCCCGTAAACACTCCCCAGTTCATTTCTGGAACGAGTCCTGTAAAGAACATCGCTGCCATCATAATCATATTGACGATAAACATAAAGATAAAGTACGCCAATAAGAACGAAAGTGTGATTTCCAAATTAGAACGTGGAGAGACGACTGAGCGTTTCAACACATGACTCTTCTTGAAATTAATCCAGTCCGAAGCAATCACTGACGCATTCATGATGACATAAAGGAGAGAAATGAGCATGACTACTCCACTCGCAACACTTGTCGTCGTTTCATCGATAGTAACCACCATTTGATTGTCAGTCTCTGGTAAGGTCTCTTCTTTGGTCAACACGCCTGTTTGTTGCAGCTTCGCGTTTAGCATGACTTCTTTTAACACCTTCGTCAACTGTGCATCAAGTAGAAAGTCTCTTGTGCCGCGCTGCGTATTCCAGATGCGAATCGTTGGCACTTGGCCTTCTTTAGCCTTTTGTAAATAGTTCGCAGGCACTTCGTAAATAACGGTCATTTCTCCTTTTTTCAAGGCTTCTTTGGCGCTATCTAAGTCGAAGTACACATTTTCTTCTCGAATATACGGCGCAATCAATTCTTCGTACTCTTCATTCCCCTCGTTGAATACAAAGGCAACGGTTTTTGCGACCGTACTTGGCGCTTTCGTATCCACCCTTCCTTGCGTGGTAAGCATGATTCCATTGATAAGGACCGGCATTCCAATCATCATAAAGAGAATTAGTGGCATTTTCAATAATCGTTTCAAATGAAAGATTGTCATTCTTATAAGATTCATTGACGCGCCTCCTTTCTCTTCAATGACCAGTTAAAGACTAGCCCTAACACTAAAATAATTGGTGCGGCAACCATAGCCATTCCTTTCATCGACACGCCATTCATCACATCGACAAATGGGGTGTAAGTAAATTGGCGGAACGGATTTCCGCTGAGGAAACTAAAGGTTGAACTAATACGATCTAGCGGGATGAGACCCGAAAAGAGCATGTAACCCAAGTTGATTCCAGTAGAAAAGGCTTGTAGGTTCTTCTCCGTCACGAAATTGCCGAGTAAGTTTCCAAGAACATTGAAGACTAAACTATAGAAAACGATAAGGACAAAGATGATACCGATGTTTCCTCCAAAAGTTGTTGGATCGAGGATTTTCCATAGGCCGATATACACGAAGGACAATAGCGTCGTCGCAATCATATTCACGGCTAAATCGAGTCTGTCTCGTTCACAAATGCTAAATGGCAATACGTTCAAGCGTTTGCGAAGACCGCTGAGTTCTCGTTGTACCCCAAATCGCATCGCACTTTCAAGGAATATGATGAATAAAAATCCAAGTCCCGTAATTGCGTAGTGTTGGTTCGCAGTCACTTGGGATTCAGCTTCTACTTGGTCTGTCTCAAAAGCTCCCGATGCAATTTCCTGTTGTAAGGATGCAAGCATCCCTGCTGCTTGTTCAGGTGTAATGGATGCATTTTTACTCTCTGCGACTTCATGCATCACCGAACTTGCTTCTAATAATTGCGAAGTCATTGTTTTCAAGAGCGATTCATACACCGCAAGTGACAGGCTCGATGTTCGCCCTGATTTCTCGATGGTAATCGGAGTTGCTTGCGAACGCGTTTGAATCGACTCTGTAAAATCCGCTGGAATCGTCTCAATAATTTTGTTACCTAAAAAGCT
>ERZ772972.767-NODE-767-length-11768-cov-16.697942_pt1 | contig 11768 bp, 14 predicted proteins | sample MGYA00580673_ERZ772972 | MGnify/ENA primary metagenome ERZ772972 (study PRJEB29015, sample SAMEA2738051) | human oral metagenome | biome: human oral; feature: human-associated habitat; material: saliva | place: China | collected 2229 ... | reverse complement strand
TAGCTGAAATCTTGGAAGAAGAAATCGGTGTGGATACAGTCCAAAAAATCGGACGTATCTTGATTTTGTATAAACAATCAAGCAAGAAAGAAAATCGTAAGATTTCTAAAAAAGTTAAAGAAATCTAAAAATATACTCCCAAACTGTTTTTACAGAAGACTAAAGGAGATTAGCCTATGGCAATCGAATTATTAACTCCCTTTACAAAAGTGGAGTTAGAGCCAGAAATCAAGGATAAAAAACGTAAGCAAGTTGGAATCTTAGGGGGAAATTTTAACCCTGTTCACAATGCCCACCTTATCGTCGCAGACCAAGTGCGCCAACAGTTGGGATTGGATCAAGTTCTGCTTATGCCTGAATACCAACCACCTCACGTAGACAAAAAAGAAACCATTTCTGAACACCACCGTCTCAAGATGCTTGAATTGGCAATTGACGGAATCGAAGGTTTAGCTATTGAGACCATCGAGCTGGAGCGTAAGGGTATTTCCTACACCTACGACACCATGAAGATTTTGACAGAGAAGAATCCAGATACAGATTACTATTTCATTATCGGTGCCGATATGGTGGACTATCTGCCTAAGTGGTATAGAATTGATGAACTGGTAGACCTAGTTCAGTTTGTAGGAGTTCAACGCCCACGCTACAAGGCAGGGACTTCTTATCCAGTCATCTGGGTGGATGTGCCTCTCATGGATATTTCATCCAGTATGGTGCGTGATTTCATTGCTCAAGGACGCACCCCTAACTTTCTCCTACCTAAGCCTGTACTAGACTATATTGAGAAAGAAGGGCTTTACTGATGGCATACCAAGACTATATCAACTGTTCGCGTGAAGAATTGTTGGAAAAAATGGCAGAGCTCCTACCTGAAAAACGTCTAACCCATTGTCTGGGTGTAGAGCGTGTAGCCATAGAATTGGCTCAGCGCTTTGGTGTGGATGTTGAGAAGGCTGGATTAGCTGGTCTCCTTCATGACTATGCTAAAAAGCTATCAGATCAAGAATTTTTAGACTTGATAGATCGTTATCAGCTAGACCCTGACCTTAAGCATTGGGGCAATAATGTCTGGCATGGCATGGTCGGTATCTACAAGATTCAGGAAGATTTGGATTTGAAAGATCCTGAAATTTTGCGTGCAATAGAAATCCATACAGTTGGAGCTGGTCAAATGACGGACCTTGATAAGGTTATCTACGTCGCAGACTACATCGAGCACAATCGTGCTTTTCCAGGGGTGGACCAGGCGCGTGAGATTGCAAGTTTGTCACTCAATAAGGCAGTAGCCTACGAAACAGCTCGTACTGTAGAGCATTTGGCTCACCAGGGATTTCCTATCTATCCCCAAACCCTTGAAACCTATAACGCCTATGTGCACTATTTGAAAGAGGACTAAATGAACGAAAAAGAATTACTAGAACTAGTCGTGAAAGCGGCTGATGAGAAACGTGCGGAGGATATCCTCGCACTTGACGTACAAGAATTGACCAGTGTGACAGATTACTTTGTTATCACGAATTCAATGAATAGCCGTCAATTGGACGCTATCGCTGAAAATATCCGTGAAAAAGTTGCTGAAGCAGGCTTTAAAGGCAGCCAGGTCGAAGGCGATGCAGCTGGAGGCTGGGTCTTGCTAGACCTCGGTGGAGTTGTTGTGCATATCTTCTCAGAAGAAATGCGTGCCCACTATAACATCGAAAAACTATGGCATGAGGCTGTTTCAGTAGATATTTCAGGAGCTTTAGCATAGGAGATGAACTCAGTTGTAGTAAACTGGGTTTATTTGATTATTTTAGAAGAAAATTGTTAGAAAGGTAAGGGCGTCGTGTTTGGTAATGTTGAAACTGAACACGAGCTAAAAACTGTGAGAAAAAGATTAGCTTCCTTTGTATCTGATGATACAGCAGAAAGATACCTATTTTCTCTTTGTTTTAAACGCTCTTTGTATCTTAATAATGGCAACATACGAGACTTTTGCGGCTGTTTACGATGCTGTGATGGATGATAGTTTATACGATAAGTGGACGGATTTTTCTCTGCGTCATTTGCCCAAGACTAAGGAGAGAAAGAAACTCTTGGAGCTAGCTTGTGGTACAGGAATCCAGTCCGTTCGCTTTTCTCAAGCAGGTTTTGATGTAACTGGACTGGACTTGAGCGCGGATATGTTGAAAATTGCTGAGAAGAGAGCTGCTTCAGCCAAGCAAAAGATTGATTTTATGGAAGGCAATATGTTGGACTTGTCCAAGGCAGGTCAATACGACTTTGTCACGTGTTACTCGGACTCAATCTGTTACATGCAGGATGAGGTGGAAGTAGGGGATGTCTTTAAAGAAGTCTATAATGCTCTCAATGAGGACGGGGTCTTTATCTTTGATGTGCATTCGACTTACCAGACAGATGAGGTCTTTCCTGGCTATTCCTATCATGAAAATGCAGAAGACTTTGCCATGCTCTGGGATACCTACGAGGATGCAGCACCACATTCTATCGTGCATGAGTTGACCTTTTTTATCAAGGAAGCGGACGGTTCCTTTAGTCGTCACGACGAAGTCCATGAGGAGCGTACATACGAAGTCTTGACCTATGATATTTTGCTAGAACAGGCTGGTTTTAAGTCCTTCAAGCTTTATGCTGACTTTGAGGATAAGGAGCCTACAGAAACCAGTACTCGTTGGTTTTTTGTGGCACAGAAGTAAATTAAATATTGTTAATCTTATGCTTAGGAGGTAAGGAAAAATGAGTATACCAGTACCATTTGGTGATATTATTGAAAAAGAAGTAATTACCAATATACCCAAAATTTATCAAAAGTTAAAGCAAATTTATAAGGACTTACAGTTTAAAACAGAAGAGGAGTTAGGTGTTGTTTATCAGAACTATTTAAAATTTACTTATGATAAATATTCTAAAGTTAAAACATTGCTTTATAAAAACGAAGGTAAGTTTATATATGATTTCTATGAACATGTTTATTTGAGTAGCGCTGATTTAGAAAAACTAGAAACTGATAATACTGAGCAGATTTTTAATAAGTCGTCTAATATTATTTTGACAGGAACTGGTGGGATTGGTAAATCTATGCTTGTAAAACATATTTTTATCAACCAAATACAACAAGCTACATCAATTCCAATCTTTATTGAGTTAAAATCTCTTAATGATTTTGAGTTTTTGGACAACAGGTTAATTGATTTTATTTATCAGGAGATTCGAAACCATCATTTAGAATTAGAAAAGCAATATTTTGAGGTGACTTTAAACGCTGGAAGATATACAATAATTTTTGACGGATTAGATGAAGTGAATCCGTCAAAACGTTCGTGGTTAGATAGAGAGATTAAAGAGTTTGTAACTTTATACAATGAAAATCGGTATGTTTTATCTTCAAGACCGTCTGAGGAATTTATAGGATGGAATCAATTTATTGAGTATGAAATTAGTAAAATGGATAAGGTGCAGGCACTAGCTTTAATCAATAAACTGAAGTATGATGAAAAAGTAAAAAAACGTTTTTATAAAGAATTAAAAGGCCATTTATATGATACTCATAAATCTTTTGCCTCTATCCCACTCCTGTTAACGATTATGTTAATGACTTATGAAGCTGGGGCTTCTATTCCAAATAATTTAACTGATTTTTACAATCAGGCCTTTTATACATTGTACCAAAGACATGATGCATCTAAATCAGGATACAAAAGAGAACTAAAAGCAAAATTAACCCCTGAGGAATTTCGAAATATATTAGCCTACATTGGTTTAAAAACATTCTTTGATGGAAAAGTAGATTTCGATAGAACTACACTTGATGATATAATTACTAAATATTGTTTAAAAAATAACTTTGAATTAAAGACGAATGATATAGTTTATGATGCGACTCACAGTGCTTGCATGATGCTTCAAGAAGGTGTTAGTTTAAAATTCTCTCATCGTTCTTTCCAAGAATACTTTGCTGCAGTAGGTATTAATCAACTAGATGATAAACTTCAAAGACAGATATTAGTTAAGTGGTCTGAAGCAGATAGAAATAATATTAGATCCCACAGAACTTTTATGAATGCACTTTTCACGATACAGAAAGAAAGAACTTTCAAAAATTTATGTATTCCAATTATAGAAAGTATGGATGAAAAGTATAGGAGAATGGGAGATATCACAGAGAAAATTAGTACATGTTTTAAATACTTTATCTGTAGCAAAGACAATAGAGAAAATAAACCAGAATTAAGATTTTTACTAACAAATGAAGTTTACTTCTACTTTAGTTTGCAATTTTTAATATTTGATAATATAGGCGTAAATATTTTGTCAATAAGTGATTTTGAAAGTATAAAAAAATTAGAGGCTAGTATAGTATCTAATTGGAAGATAGATGAAAGAAAAAATTATAACATGTTGACAGATGATGAAAAATGTTTAATAAATAAGTGGGTAAATGGCTGGTATTTTAGTAGACACAATTATTTAAAAGAATGGTCAATTAAATTCATTGAGGAAACAACCACTCAAAAACGGAGTCTACAGAATATAATAGATTCAATTTGATACTAAAAAAGGGGCACCAAATGACTATTACAGGTATTATCGCGGAGTTCAATCCCTTTCATAACGGCCACAAATACCTGCTAGAACAGGCAGCGGGGCTGAAAATTGTAGCCATGTCTGGAAATTTCATACAGAGAGGCGAGCCTGCTATTGTAGATAAGTGGACACGGGCTCAAATGGCACTAGAGAATGGAGCGGACTTAGTTGTAGAATTGCCCTTTTTAGTCAGTGTTCAAGCAGCAGATTTTTTCGGTCAAGGTGCTGTTGAACTCTTGACTCGTTTGGGCATAGATACCCTTTCCTTTGGGACAGAGGAAGTACTAGATTACCAAAAAATTGCTAACTTATATGCAGAGCGTGGTCAAGAGATGGAGGATTTTGTGGACAATCTACCTGATTCACTCTCCTACCCTCAGAAAACCCAAGCCATGTGGAAGGAATTTGCGGGTCTTGATTTTTCGGGTGATACGCCCAATCATGTCTTAGCTCTTGCCTACGCCAAGGCAGTTGCTGGGAGAGATATCAAACTTCATCCAATCAAGCGTCAGGGGGCAGGCTATCATTCGGTGGACAAGGATGTGGACTTTGCTTCGGCGACAGCCATCCGTCAGCACCAAACAGACCAAGATTTCTTAGAACGCTTTATGCCTTCTGTTAATCTCTTTGAAAATGCTAGTAAGGTGAGCTGGGAAGATTATTTTCCACTTTTACGCTACCAAATCTTGTCAAATCCAGATTTAAGTACTATTTATCAGGTCAATCAAGAAATGGCTGTGCGGATCAAGGATGCTATAAAGACAGCTCAGTCTGTGGAAGAATTAGTCGAGTTAGTGGCTACCAAACGCTACACTAAAGCGCGTGTGCGACGCCTCTTGACTTATATCTTGGTACAAGCCAGAGAAACTGACTTGCCAGAAGGTATTCACGTCCTTGGTTTTACCGAAAAAGGCAGACAACACCTCAAGTCTCTGAAAGAGCAGGTCCATCTAGTCAGCCGAATTGGTAAAGAACCTTGGGATGCCATGACCCAAAAAGCAGACCAGATTTACCGACTAGGAAATCCAAGCATCGCAGAACAGAATTTCGGCAGAGTCCCGATTAGAATAGAAACAAACTAAGTCTACTGAAAGGTGGACTTTTTTAGAAGATTTTCGAATAAATAGATAGAAAAGAAAATCTTGTACAAGTTCCTGACAATTTCTTTCTTTTCATGTATAATAATGGAAAAGAGGTAAAACGAGGTATGGTTATGGAAGCAGTTCTTTACTCAACATTCCGAAATCATTTAAAAGACTACATGAAGAAGGTAAACGATGAGTTTGAGCCATTGACAGTGGTCAACAAAAATCCTGACGAGGACATTGTAGTCCTTTCAAAGAGTGAGTGGGATAGTATTCAAGAAACCTTGAGAATTGCTCAAAATAAGGAACTTTCTGATAAGGTTTTGCGAGGAATGGCTCAAGTTCGTGCTGGGAGCACTCAGGTGCATGTGATTGAGGAGTGATGGATGCTGCTCAAGTTTACAGAAGATGCCTGGGCAGATTATTGCTATTGGCAAAACCAAGATAAGAAAACATTAAAAAGAATCAACAAACTAATCAAGGATATTCAACGTGATCCATTTACAGGAATTGGTAAACCAGAACCGCTCAAATATGATTACCAAGGAGCTTGGTCACGTCGCATTGATGCAGAGAATCGCATCATCTATATGATGGATGGTGATAGCGTCGCTTTCTTATCCTTTAAGGATCATTACTAAGTCTACTGAGAGGTAGGCTTTTTCTAATTTGTTTGTTGTAGAATAGATTTTATATAAGTTATACTTCATCATACTTCATAAAAGTTGATTCCATCAAGTTTTTATCATTCCTTCATTAAATAGAGTAAATTAAACTTCAGTCAATGGTAGACAAATTAGAGTACAAATTTCAAGATTGATGAGTTCAGCAGGCAAGTAGAAAGTACCGTTTAGGTACTTTTTAATTTTCCTGACTTAATTCCAATATTTCTATCACCTTTTGAACAATTTCCCTATGCTGTGGGTACTTTTGAACTTTTAATAGAAGCTCTGTCATCTCTGTATCTTGTACCACCGAATAAGGTAAGAAAAAATCGCTTAGTGGAATATCTAAAGCATCTACAATCTTGATAAAGGTTTCTAAAGATATGTTCCTATGCCCATTCTCTATTTGACTAATATAAGGAACGCTTAAATTTGTTCTTTCTGCTAATTCTTGTTGTGTAATCTTCTTTGAAACTCGTAAATCTCGGATTTGATTACTTATAGTTTCTAGTATATCATTCATCCTATTGACCTCTGTGTTAAATCTACTATCTATCTTATAGATTAAACAATCTGGTTTACACTTTCTATAGTTAAAATTTGTATAAAAACTTATTCTATAGTTTAACTTTGTGTGATATAATTATAACTATAGGGAAATAATATTTAATTTATTTAATTAAAGTTAAAACCCAGGAGGTCATATAAATGATTAAAAAATTCAAGGAAATGAGCAAAGAACAAAAAATTATAGGTAGCTTTGTACTATTGCTTATACTCATTATGCTCTTCACACTATTAACTAGCGGTAGTACCGAGCACTCACAAGTTCAAACCAAGGCTAATGATTCTATCAAACAGTCTTCACAAGTTAAACAGACTAGTTCATCTTCCTCTACTTCATCATCCAGTAGTGAAACTAGCTCTAAAATAGAGAAATGGTCTCCAACTGGACATATAGCTGTAGACGCTTATCTAAATACCCCACAAATTAAAATCATACTGCGAGCCAAAGCAGTTAGAGAGATAGCATACAAACTCTCTAACACAGATAAACTCTACGAAGTTGAAGCTGAGGTAATTGGAATTGAAGAAAAAGATGAATACCGTGAGTACAACATAACAGGTAAGAAACTTCTTATCCGTACACCTGAATCACTAGCTGTGAAAATGAATGAACTTATGGTCTATACAGGAAGCACAGTATCTGTAGAAAAATACGATTCAATCGGTAAAGGCTCGTTGGTAATCGGTGAAGTGAGAAAAACAGAGAAAGCACAAGAAGAGGAAAAAGCAAGTATTGAAGCCTCCAAATCAAAAGAGGAAGAAAGGAAAGCATCTTCACAAGAAAAAGAGGAAGAACAAGCTTCATCTCACACTACAACTACCCCTACACAATCGTCTACAACTGCTCCACAATCAAATTTAAGACCCTTCAAAAACTGCACGGAAGCTCGAAAAGCAGGACGTGTAAATATACCTGCTAGTGACCCACAATACGGTCCATGGTTAGATAGAGACAAAGACGGATACGGATGTGATGAATAGTAAAAAAGTCCTTATTCTACTGTCACTACTACTTATTATCATTGTCACATTCACAGCATACTTAACCACTCTGTCACAAACAGACTACCAGATAGCCATAAACAGACTCCAAAAGATAAGTTTAGAGGATGTAGAACGGAAAATACAACATCAAGAAAGTTTTTACCTATACACAGGGAGAGAAAGTTGTCCATACTGCCAAGAATTTGCTCCAAAGCTAGCAAAAGCAGTAGATAAAACTAAGAGAACAGTGTATTACTTGGATAATGAGCATATAGATAAGTCTAGTTGGAATAACTTCAAAACAACCGTAGGATTCAAAACAATACCCAATCTCACTTACTTCACAAATGGTACCGCATATGACAGATTACCAAGAGCAAGTCAAGCTAGTGTTGAAGTGATTGAATCATTTATAAAAAAAGAATAAATTAGGATAGTAAACATGAACAAGATTTTTAAATACATCACAGGATTTACATTGATATTTTCTCTTTTGTTTTTATTTTATGCTTGTATGGAATCAAGCAATCACAAGCAACAATATGCTAAAGATACGGAACGTGTTACTAAGCTAGTTGAAACACTAGAAAATAACACAACAAATATTAAACAAAATATAACGTTAGAGGAAGCTGAGAAGCTTATTTCTGATGATAGTGAATTGTCATCTGTTAAAAAAGAAATTAAATACCTAGAAGACACATACAAAAACGATTACGAGTACAAGTTTAGTAGTTTGTCTAACCGTGTAAACGAAGTGGAATTGAAACTTAATAAACAAATTGAAAAGATTAAAGAAGAAAAAGAGCGAGAAGAACAGGAAAAACAGAAAAAATTGAAAGAAGAAGCAGAGAAAAAATTGAAAGAAGAAGCAGAGAAAAAATTGAAAGAAGAATCAGAGAAAAAATCTAAAGAATCTGAGAAAAAGTCTAATGAAGAAAACAGAAAAGTAGATTTAGATGCTTTCTATAATGCAATTCAAGAGGGTGTAGACAAAGTAAATATACAATTAGGAGAACATATGCTTGAAATGGAAAGAACATCTGTAACACCCGGTATCAAAATAATTCTTACGGAAAATAATGCTTCGTTCTCAAATAAGGAGCTCAGAGCAGTTATCAGCGCACTCAACAAATCTTTGTATAAGATTGCTAAATCCCATGGAGTAAACAGTCCTAGATTCTATTACATTCTCAGTGGAGAAGAAGTCGCTGTGAATCGCTATGTGATGGCACCTGATGAAGTTAAGCTTTCTGGAATATTAAAATAGGAGAGTACCAATGAACATAGGAAAAATTATTAGAATAACCGAAGATACTATTTATGTAGGATACGAAGATGGAAGTTTAAAGGAAATCAATATCGAGAATTGTGACTTTGAACCTGTAATTGGTGATTATGTAGAAGTTTATGAAGGCATTGTCATAAAAGTTGACACCAACAAAAGAAAAATGGGGAAAAAAGGCCAATCTAAAAAAATAGGAATTATAGTCACTCTACTACTACTGTTTGTAATTATTGTTATAAGTTTTATAAATACTAAAGAACAAATTTCAAACAATCAAACAACTTCAAGTTCAACATCAAAACAAATTTCATCATCCAAAGAAAACAACTCCACTTCTTCATCTTCTTCAAAGGAAAGTAATTCCACGTCTTCAAAGGAAAGTAGCTCTAGTTCATCATCCCCAGTACCATCAGAACCTAAGATTACTGTGGACAAGGATAAAGCCAATTACGGTGAAGTAGATTATAACAGTTGGAATCATGATGAAATAGCCGTAGATACTAAAGTAAGGGTATATGGTAAAGTTTTACAAGCTATAGAAGATGGGAAAAACTATACACTGCGTGTAGCTATAAATGATGATTATGATAAAATTATCTTAGTTTTGATTCCTTCTGAATTTAACAATAGAGTTATAGCCGAAGATGACCACATAACATTGTATGGACTGGTAAAAGGGAGACAAAGTTATGAAACGGTCTTCAAAGCTACAAAAACACTACCTCTTATGGTTGCCTATATGTACGAAAATTAATGCTACATGAAAAAGAATACACATAACCAAATTATTCACGTTTCAGATACACATGTTATCATTCGACTCCACACAAATGAGACTCTAAATATTCCTATCAATGAGTTAACGTTTCATCCTAAAGTAAACGATATTGTTGAAGTTTACCAGAATCAGAATCACGTAGTAGTTTGTCCTCTACCACAGAACAACAATCTTTTGATTCTTATAACATCAAGTGCATTTATAATTCTTGCCATTATAGGAGCTACATTTTTGTTCTTTAGACATCCCGATAGGAATATAGAAACAGTAGATAGTCAATCTTCACAACAAAGTTCCTCTACTACTTCTAGCTCCTCTACATCATCCAGCACATCTACCACAAGCACCAGCTCAACTGAAGAAAGTATAATAGATACGACAGCCGAAGAGCTTCGAGACATGGAGAATGATGGTAGGTTAAAAACTGGTCAACTATACCGCTTCACAGCAGAACTAACACGCCAAAAGTTTTGGGAATCATACGTAGGACATTTTAAAGCTCTAGATACATACCATACTATTTGGGTAAAAGCTAGTAATGCTCCTATGACTGGTGTACAAGTACAAATTAAGAAATCTATGATTGAGGGATGGCAAGAAGGAGCCACCGTTACTTTCACAGTAAAAATCATGGAAGATTCTGAAAAATTTCAATTCTGGGTTGCTACTGATGCCACACTTATCACGATTCCCACAGAAGACAAGCACACAGAAAATACAACACAAGAAATTGATACACAGGCTATTCTACACGGAGATTACTCAAGTATAGCTGGTACTTGGAGGAATGAAACAGGATACGAATTAGTATTTAATAAGAATGGTTTAGTAAAAGGAGGACAGATAAGTAGAACAGGGATTTCAAACGAAGGAGTTATAGGACTTGATGTCAGAACAGGACCTACAGGATACGGAATAGAAATTTATCCTCCTGGTATAAGTATCCCCTTTAAACGTTTTGAAAATAATCGTTTAATATCGGATGAAGATAAATCTGATAAAACAAAAATTAGAATTATAGCTGGACAAAGTGCTCCAACTAGCTCAGAACAAGTTTTTTATAAAACAGACTAAATTACAATTGACTCTACTTATAAAATATACCTTAACATCTGAAAATCCCTACAATTACTCATTGCAGGGATTTTGTATATCCTTTATATCACATGAATCTCTTTCAGACAATTCCACATTACTAACATATTTTTGATATAGAGAGTTAATCGCTGAATAGCAAAATTCACATACAGCCATTACTATTCTATTTTTTAATCGACCTTTAGAAATCCCATTATCACGCGCATTACTAATCACAAACATAAAAAGATAAATTGATACAGTTGTACAGTAAAAACTGATAGCCGAATCAAGACAACACTACAAAATATAAAATTCTATAATGTAAAACCTCTTTAAATAGCTATTTTTATTCTCTAACTTATCTCATAAGCATACGCCTTTATGCCGTGAAAGCAAATTGACAGTAAGTAGGCACAAAGTACGCTAAGAACGTCTCAGACGAAAGACTTTAGTTTTTCGGATGGACAGTTCATTTGTAAAAAAACTTTAAAAATTTGGTTAGTAACAATAGCCTAGTTTATCAGGTAAAATAAGGATTTTAATCCCCGAAATAATCAAAACAACTTCAAATTAAGGTTTGTTTAAATTCCTTTTTTATGGTAGAATGTAAAAGAATGTAAATCATTCAGATAAACAAATAAATTGAGGTAAAAACATGGAAATCATGACAATTGCGATTGTTGTTTTTGCCGTCATCATTGGTTTAGTCATTGGATATGTCAGCATCTCAGTCA
>ERZ772972.766-NODE-766-length-11773-cov-8.199949_pt1 | contig 11773 bp, 9 predicted proteins | sample MGYA00580673_ERZ772972 | MGnify/ENA primary metagenome ERZ772972 (study PRJEB29015, sample SAMEA2738051) | human oral metagenome | biome: human oral; feature: human-associated habitat; material: saliva | place: China | collected 2229 ... | reverse complement strand
CATAGGATGGGGCCATGATCAACACGCGACGCATTCTTGCCGTGACCTCCCTGTCGGCCCTCGTCCTGGGCATTGCCGCCTGCTCCCCGAAGGGTAACCAGCCCGAGGCGGGGTCTACGGCCTCGTCCAATTCGTCGAGCGCCTCTCCACAGAGCGGCATGCCGGCCCAGAGCGGCGCCGGCCCCCAGAGCGGCGTGCCCGACGAGGGCAACCAGGCCCCCGAGGTGAACGTCTCCGACAACGATCAGCGTTGCGACCTGACGAACCTGCAGCCCGCCATCGACTCCCAGCAGGAGGCGGGCGGCACCACCTACGTGGAAATTGGCTTCACGAACGAGGGGCCCTCGTGCTGGATTGGCGGCTTCCCGCAGATCATCTTCTCCGGCGGCGGCTCCGTCATCTCCACCGCCGTGCGCGATGGTGAGGACCCCGGCAACGTCTACACGATTGCTCAGGGAGGCCGCGTGGGCGTGACCCTGACGGCAGAATCGACGGACGGCGTCGACGGATGTAACCCCGCCGATTCGGAGCTGGTTGACATCATGCCCGAGGCGGGCACCGGCGCGACGAGCCTGCAGCTGACCCTGCGCGTGTGCCAGGAGATGCCCTCGGTGTCGGTGAGCCCCTTCGAGCCGCGTTCCTGATTCCGTAGACGCGACGCTGCCGGGTGCCCGTAAGGGTGCCCGGCAGTCTTTTGTATGACCGCCGACGGAAGCGAATATGAGATTTGGGCGTGTGCTGATAGGCTGAACCAGCTGGAAGAAGTCGCGCACCTGCAGCGTCACACCGAGGCGACCGCGTCGGTGCGCGTGACCCCTTCTTCACTGGTCGACGCGTGACCTGTGCGCGCCGACTGCGCACACTGAGATCTTTAAGGAGACACTCCCATGGGTATGCGTTCCACGACGCAGTCGTTCCAGTTCAACGTGCCGTTCGATCAGCTGTTCCCGGCAGCAAACCAGGCTGTGCAGGCGGTCAAGAAGGCGACGCTGACGCGCTCCGACCCGAACGGTCGCATGATCACCTTCGATACCCCGATGGGCATGATGTCCTGGGGTGAGAACCTCATCGTTGGTTTTATCCCCAACGAGGAAGGCGTCATCGCCGAGGTCACCTGCACGACGAAGGGCCTGCCGAACCTCATGCAGGACAGCCTCAACCGCAAGCAGATCGGTGCCTACATCGCTGCCCTGTCGAACCTGGTGCAGTCTCCCGCCGTTGAGGTCGCCCGTTCCTGACGGCGCGTACTCGCACGGCTCGGCCCCGGCCTCGTAAATGTACGAGGCCGGGGCCGAGTCTTGCGTGCGGGTAACGAACGAGAATTGTTGCTTCATTTGGCAGCCGTGGTTATTCGGTAGATGTATCCTGTTTCGCATATTGCTTCTATCAACGTCGAACTGGGAGTAATGCGATGGCGCGTGGCTACAGGGCAATTGTGGAACTGGATGGCAAGGAAGGTGCTCTCCAAACCGCCGACCGTCTCTTTCATGAGTGGGTGCACAAGAAATATCCAAGCAAGGGTTCTCAGCCGCGCGTGGAGTGTGTTGCGGAGGGAATCTATCGATTCGGAGAACTCACCTCCAGGCGGGGAGAGAGTGCAAATATTGTTGCAACAAAGCTGACGGAGACGTCGGAGGATAAGCACTACGAGCGACAGCTCTTGGAAATGGTTGAACGCAAAGACAGCGGTGAACAGTGGACGACGCGCATCTTTGCCATGCATGCGACAAAGGAATCGCGCTATCGAGATGTTCTGTGGGTCGAGGTCACTCCTCCGCGCGAGAGCGAGTGGGATGCCAAGCCCCCGGGACTGGTACAAGATCTCATCACGGAGGGACACTGTCACGACCGAGGCATGCCGCTGTCTGAATCGCTCCAGACCATTTCCGACGATCAGCAGGTCGAGCAGCTGATCGGCTGGATACGTGACGAGCGTCGGCGCGCATCCGTTGTCGTGGCCGCTCCGCTCACGGATGGGAGCGATTCGGGGGCTCTCGAAGCGGAGTCCCGATGGAAAGACATCCTCCGCTCCCTGACGAAGGATTCTCTCGGGTGCGCGTCTTACTTTCTTCTCACTCCCGACGCCTACCACGAGTTCCATGACCGGATCGGGCAGGGGTGTGGGATGCCGAAGGGGAGCCTTCGTACCTACCTCCCTGGTTTCAATCCGGACGAGCCAACCGATAAGTTTCGACATAGGGTGCTCACCGTAGGCACGCTGCTCCGGGGCTACGACGAGAAGAGGAAGCAATTCCGTCCGGAACTGTCGGCGATCATTGCCCGAACACCCTGCGAATACCTGTGGGAAAACGGACTCGATAAGGAGCTCCGCCGCGCGCAGGCACCCCTGGATAAGAAGCGCCTGACGGTGCCTACGTTTCATCCGCTGCGTGAGGCAACGCTGTCGGTGGAACTGCTCGACGAGAAGGTTCGCAAGCGTGTCGCCGAGTCGCTATCTGCAGTCTCTCGTCAGGAGGAGACACAGGTCGTGGAGCGCGGCAAGGCGGAGCAAGTCCAGGCGGAGGACGCCTCGCCCCAGCAGCGTGCGCCTGAGACGAGTAGTAGGGCCGTGGTTCGCGAGTCGACTACGCAACCCGCAGAGTCGCGACATTTGGCGTGGTATGAGCCACTGCGTCGATTGATTCGCCGGTTCTTACCCGCCTTCAACCCACGCTCACACACCGAGCTTGAGAGCGGTGTCGCCGCACTTTCCAGCGGCTTGGACGCCATGAACGATGCTCACGCGCAGCTCGCGCAGGAGCGAGAAGATCTTGAAAATGAGCTCCAAGTCGCGCTCGAGCTGCTGGAGGAAGCATCCGATCACAGCCAGAAGATTCAGGAACTAAAGGAAGAGAAGAAAGCACTCGTCGATCAACTACTTGAAGTTCAGCAGGAGAGGGAGAGACTCAGTAAGAGAAATCGTTCCCTTGAATGGAAAGCGAGGCAACAAGAATCGAGTGAAGGTGCGACCGAACCGGATGATTCGTGGCTGGCTGATGCGCCCAAGAGTATGTCGGAGTTGTTCGACCGCATGACGCAGCAAGGGTATGAGACGGTCACGCGTTATGTTGAATTAAGCGCGCCGGATTCGATGGTGGACGATATTCTCGCGATTGACGACCTGGCTGAAAATCACTATGCGCCCGAGTTCTGGAACTACATTTTGGTTCTGCGTGACTATTTGCGTGCGCGGGAAGCTGGAGACTTTACAGATGGAGATATTGACCTCTACCTGTCGTCTCCCCCGGATGGGTACTTTAGGTGTGGTCCCGGCCATCACAGGCGCAACGAAGGGCACAGAGTGAAAACGGATCGAAAGATGCGGCGCGAGCGTATGCTACCGGTTCCCACCGAGGTAGATTCGCGCGGTTATATTGAGATGTGGGCACATTTTGCCCCACCGTCATGTAACCGAAAGGCTCCGCGTATGTACTACTACGCGGACACGAAGACGACACATAAGGTGTACATCGGGTACATCGGATATCACCCGACGAACACAAAGACAAACTGAGCGCCTGATGTGACTCGGCCCCGGCCTCGTACGAGGCCGGGGCCGAGTCTTATGCAGTCCGCGTGGGCGCCGCATCCTCCCCAGCTGTGCCCGTGCCGGGGAGGATGGGCCGTTACTGCCCGGATGCTTCGGTGAGCGTCCAGCGCTGAGACTTGGAGGTGTCGGAGCACTGCGAGATGACCGCCTGCGTGGCACCTTGCGTCGTGTTGCCTGGGATCGTCAGGCACAGGCCGGATGCGCGGTTGACGAGCTGTCCGGACTCGTTGAGATCCCACTTCTGGGATTCCAGAGCCGGGTAGCAGGTCCACATGTGCGCGACGGTGCCCTCCTCGGTGTAGCCGCCCAGGACGTCGACGCAGCGGTCGCCGATGCGTAGGTGCCCGTCCCCCTCGTAGATGACGGTCTGCGCGGCGCTGTTCCCGGCGCAGTTGCTGTTCCACACGGGGGTGCCGTTGGATCCCTTCGGATCCTGGGAGGTCAGGCACTGGCCGAGGCCGTTGCGCAGCTGGCCGACGATCGTCGCGGGCACGAGTCCCGCCTCGTCCGCGTCAGTTGCGGCGGCGTTGTCGGACGTGTTCACTGCCTGGGGCGCGAGGGCTGCGCGGTCCGCGTCGGTGGTGGGGGAGAAGACGACCATGTCCCACGAGGCTAGGCGACCCACGTTGAAGGTGATTGTCGTGCGGCCCTGCTCGTCGGTGCCCGTCGTGAAGTCGAGGGGCGTCGGGCGGCCGCCGTCGTCGTCAGGGCTGACGGCGAAGATAGAACCGGGGATCGCCTCCCCGTCCTCCAGGTGGTAGGTGACGGACGTGTTGTCGAAGGGCAGGATCGGCTTGGCGGCATTACGCCAGTACTCGTCGTTGCCCTCACTGTCGTTGGTGCGCAGGTTGATCAGGTGCAGGGCCGTGCCCGCGTTGGATGTCATCGTGTTCGTCCAGATCGTGTTCGCGGCCCCGTCCGTCGAGGTCGGCAAGCCCACGCCGTTCGTCGAAACCTCGACCTGGTGTTCCTTGCGCGTCAGGTTGTCGCCGAAGAGCAGGTTCTCGTAGGCGGTGGAGATGTTGTAGTAGTTCTTCATCCACGCCTGGAGGTCTGGGGACAGTCCTCGGCCGGATTCAGCGAAGAACTGATTGTCCAGCATGCGCCCATAGTCGCCGAGCTCCAGGTGGTGCGCGCCGTTCGCCGCGAACGCCGCGTCCGCGAGCTTGACGGAGTCCGTGTTGAACTCGCGGAACGTAATGCAGTCGATGTTGACGGGCGCGTACTTCTCGTACTTGTCGATCGGGAAGGAAATCGTGTGGGTGCCCGGGGTGAGCTCCACGTTGATGGAGATGTCTTCGCGCCAGTCGGAGGCACTCTCCGTCTTGTTGAAGGTGACGTACTTCAGGAGCTTCTGCTGCCCCTTCTTGCCCATGTCAATCATCACCTGGTGGTTGGCGCCATCCGCCTGCGGGCTCGAGTAACGCGGCGAGAAGGTGAAGGTGCCTCCCTGGCCTGCGTCAACGGTGAAGGTGACGGCGTCGCCGTCCTTGGAAATGCCCGAGGCGTAGGAGCCGCCCGACGCGGTGGGATCACCAGAGGTGATGGTGACGTCGCCGCTCACGCGCGCCTGGTCGGACTCGGCCTCGATGCGCACGCCGTTGTCGGCAGTGATTTCGGGGTGCCTGTACTCCTTGGCCGCTGCGTCCCAGTAGCGGGTTGTTGGATCGTAGTCGTTCGCGTAGGCGGTGACCACCATCGGCTTCTTCGTGCCCGTGGCGCGCACGCCCTGCAGGTAGCTGGCGACCTGCGCGTTCGTCTCGTTGTTGTCCCACAGCTCCGTGTACAGGTATGTGGATGAGCCGGGAATGACCTTGTCGTTTCCGGCGCCGTCCGGCAGGTTGATGCCCACCGCGCCCTTTGTCTTCTCGGCGGTCTCGTTGACGAGCGCCGACAGGCCCTCGGTCAGGTTGAGCATGTTGCCGGAAGCGTCCTTCTTGACGGTCTGGCCGAGCGTGTCGATGTGCGTGCCGGTGAACTTGAATTCATCCTTCTGGTTCACGTATTGGCCGGTGATGTAGTCGCGCCAGCCCTTGTTGTTGACGTTCATCATCGTCATGTGGTTCTGGGGTTCGGGCGTGTTGGGGGGCAACTGGACCCACCACTGGCTGCCGAAGTCGCGTTGCCAGTATGAGCCGTTGTCCTCGCGCAGGATCCAGTCTTCTTTGATGGCGCTTGTGTCGTAGCCGTCGTTGACCGCGTATGCCATGGAGTATGCCAGCGAGGCTGCACCAACCTCGTCAGCCTTGGTCACGTAGGTGTTGATGGTCGCAGCGGAGGCGTAGGTGTCTCGGTACCACAGCGGCCACTTATTCTTGAGGTCGCCTTTGGCGACGGGCTGCTCGTGGCGGTACTGCCAGTCATAGAACTGGAAGGCGTTGAGGTGGTAGTCCTGGCTGAGCTTCGTCACGTAGTCGGACGGGGCGTGGAAGAGGTAGGGCTCGTAGGTGGCGTTGTCGGCCAAGGCGTCGGGGGCAGTGGGCTTGAAGTGGGAGAGGTAGCCCATGCGCGGGAAGCGCGTCCAGCTGGTGGAGGCGTCGATGGCGGTTTCCGCGTGCGTGCCGTCCCCGCCGGTCGCGGTGACGAGGTACCCCTGGTTGTTCTCGCTCGGCGTCGTGTAAGCCCAGGTGGCCTTGCCGTTCGTCACGGTCGCGTCGCCCGAGTCGATTTCGACGCCGAGGTGGCTGACGGAGAAGTGGACGGTTCCCCCGGTCGAGGCCTCGGCCGTGATCGTCGCCTGCTTACCCGGTTCGTGCGTGGACTTGTCCGTGTAGGCGCGGGTGACGTGCGCCGTGCCCGTGGCGGTGGCCGGTGTGCTGCTCGGCAGGGGCAGAGCGGTGGCGACGACCGCGGTGCCCAGCACGATGGCCGCGGGGATGGTCAGGGGATATCGTGTCTCCATGACGTGTGTGTCCTCGAAGTCGTTGACGGGACTGCCCGGTGGGGGAGTCATGCGCGTGAAAATGCGCCCATTCAACGGTAAAGCGATTTTTCAGTAAATTAACCGACAATATGGTCATGCTGAGCGAAAATGTCCCGCAGTGCGGACAAGTAAATTCGTGGATCGGTTGAATTTGCAAGTATTTGCCAGGTGTTGTGCAGCTCGTGAGCTGCTGCTTTGGTTGCTTGGCTGCAGGTGGGCCTGTCGTTGTTTTATGAAAGTGTCTAACAGGGGTGCGGTGGGGGAGTATCCTGAAAAGTTGGGTTTTGCGAGTCCGTTTCGCTCGCTCTGTTCTCATTGACGAGGCCGGGGCCGGAGTGGGTGGAAATCGGGTGTGTTATCGGCCCTTAGCAGGTCGCTTATGCAGTAAGCTAGGCCACATGAATCGCCCGCGTGCAGTGGCGAGCGAATGTCGAGCAAGGGATCAGCGAGGAGTGTCGTAGCTCCTCGCCCAGAAAAGAGGGCATAGTGGCGGCAGTGATCGAGCGAGCCGAGCTGCATAAGACGATCTGGCGTATCGCCAACGACTTGTAATGCCTGTTTGGTGAAGTCTGTGAGAGTCTGGCGACCGTGTGCTCTTCGAGCATAGGTAAGTCGGGGGTGAAATCTAGGTGTCTCTCGAAGTTTCTGGTCACCTTACGTCCGTCGTGCTGGACAGTGCGCTGATCTTGTTCACACATGTGAATCGCTCGAACTTACTTAGAGCAAAGTGACAGCATGGTTGCGCCATCCGCGGGGGTGTTTCGACTAGGCGTCATTCGTTCGAAGGGAATGAAGGATTAGCAATGAAAATTTGTTGTGTTGAGGGCTGTGTTCAAGTAGGAGCGTATGCAACCCGGACGCGGCCGACGTGGTGCCTTGAACACCTTAATCAACTATATTCTCAGGGTGGTCTCATCTTACTTGATGAATTTACTAAACCGTCTGCTTACTTGATGACTCGGTGCATGCGTTGTGGGTTTGAAGGGCACTACCGTTTTGAATATGTTCTTGATCGATTGCAAGCCGGTGAATTCACTTGTCGAGCTTGTTATTGGCGTGCGTGGGCAGAAGAGGCGCGTTCCCTGTCTGGCGGTGGTGCTCAAGCCGTAGATATCTCCATCGTCAAGAAGAATGCGGAATCTCATGGCTACACATATCTTGGGCCGCTGACAAATCCAAGTTTGGAAAATGATCCACATGCTACGAGGTGTAATTTCTGCGGCAGGGTTGAAGCGCAGCGAAACGGTGATATCGGTTGGGGGTGTCCCTGTCGGAGAAATCAGAAGACTGCAACGGTAGGAACTAGAAAAAATAGAAGTGCTAATCTCCTAAAGAACTCTAGTAATCGCGCTGTTGAATGGTGGGATCATGAACGTAATGAACAAGAGCTATGGAATACGGCTACCTTGAAAGCTAGGCGAGTGGCGTGGTGGATCTGCCCGGAAGGACATTCATTCGAAGCTCGCGTCGCAGATGTTACACGTGACTATTTCTCGTGCCCTGAATGTCAGAAAATACTGTCGGCTGCGTGGGAGGAAAAGAGGGCCTCTTATTCAGGTAAGACCATTGCCGATGTGCCCGAGCTTTTGCTGGCTTGGGATGATGATCTCCCTCCTGAGAATGTCCTAGTTGACGAAAGTCATTGGGGTTCGGGTTATAGATTCCGTTGTCCTTTTGGTCACCGCAATACGTGCCAACCACTTAGCTACCTGTTTGGAGGTTGTTCTGCTTGCAAGGCGCTTGAGACCCGGAAAGCTAATGCAAAGGCGGCCGAGGGTGATCCCTCTGTAAGTAGGTTGACACCTGAGATCAGTAGTCAATGGCATCCAACTAAGAATGGTAAGTTGCGGCTTGCTGAGATCTCGCCAGAGTCTCGCCGTATGGTCTGGTGGCAAGATCCTGTCTGTCGACATGAGTTCCAGGCAACTCCCCGAGAGCGTGATAAATATGAACGTTGGCGCTGTCCGGTGTGCCATACTATTCTCGATTCATTGGCATATCACTACCCAGAAATTGCTGATGAATGGTCCCCGGATAATTCTTTTTCACCGTGGGAAATTCGTCCGAATGCGTCTCGGTTGGGCGAGCCTCCCCTATGGGTCTGCAAGAATAATGCAGCGCACGTGTGGCGTGCTATGCCATCGGCGAGAGTTAATGGAGCGCAGTGTCCGGAATGTGTCGAAACGGGAAAGTCACAGATTGAGGTTGAGTACTATTCAGCGGCCCTTGTGCACTGGGGAAATGCAAAATCTGGCTCCCGTATTCACTCTGCAAAATTCCAAACTCATGCCTCTTGGACTGTTGATATTTACGTGGATCTTCCATCGGGAAAGCCTCTTGTCATCGAATATGACGGCTCATATTGGCATCGGGAAAAGATGGACGTTGATCGAATCAAAAGTCTGGATCTACTTGCAGAAGGGTTTACTGTTGTAAGGGTTCGTGAAGCGCCGCTACCCTCGTTGCAGGTCATGCATCCGAACTATCACGAAGTCACTGTGTATTCAGGTAGCCAAGACCCTGTGCAAGATATATCTCTTATTGATGAGATGATTACTTCTTGAGTAGTGCACATGTTTTCTTCCGCCTCAAAGTGTCAGGGGGCATGTGCCATCGGCTGCCGTGTTTGCGCGGGTGGTCGTCGGGGCAACTGCATCTGCGTCTTTGATATCGCTCAGGTTCTCGCCGTCGCCGGACTCAACGGTGCTGCCAGGGGTGCTGGGTGTGGCTGTTTTTTGTGAGCCCAACGCGTGGATGACCTCGCGCAGACCCCACGCGCACAAGGCCGCGACGACGTGCGAGGGGAGCCACTCAGCCACGGCGATCCAAGCAGACCCACTGTCAAATACAACAACCAGTAACAGTCCGAATAGCCATAGGACAGCCCCATCGAAGATGATGGCACCCGCGATCACTGCGGCCTTCCATGCAACGGGCTGATCGAGGAACTTTCGCGATACGGATGCCATCACCTGGGCGAAAGTGAAGAAGCCCATGATGCCACAAAAAAATAAAAAGGTGACGCCCGGCAGTAACGGAAAAGAACACACCAACAGAGCGACCGCGTAGAACAGCATGAAACGGACGATGAACGTAACAATCCCTCGCGGGTCTCGCCTATCTGTCATGCCCTCATCCTAACGGGGTCCTGAAGTGTGGAGGTAAACGCCTCAGTGCACCGCTGTTACATCGTCACACCGCGTGCGCCCTACTCCCGGTTCCAGACCCGTCATGCTCTGGGCCCCGGCCTCGTGAGAGCGAGGTCGGGGCCAGTTTGCGCCTTTTGTCTAGCGGCAGAGGAGTAGCCGAAACCGCTCCTGGGGAAACGGACTACTGCTCGTCGGTGTCGGTGTCGGCTTCAGTGACCGCGGTGGTGGTCGTAGGGGTGTCTGCCTCTGTGTCTTCGGAATCGCTGTTCTCACTGTCGTCAGGCTCAATGGTGCTGTCAGGGGCGCTGGGCGTGGCAGTTCGCTGAGGATCCGGCGAGTGGAAGATCTCGCGGAGCCCCCACGCGAAGAAGGCAGCGAAGAAGTGGAAGGGCATCCATGAAGTCACGAGCCACCAGTCGGACCCGCTGCCGGCAATGCCCGCCGCCAGCCGTCCGAACCACCACAGGATGGGTACGTCGATGAGGACAGTAACCGCGATCACGATAGCCTTCCACAACCCGGCGTGGTCGAGAAAATCCCGGGAGATGGACGCCAACACCTGGAAGAAGGTGAAGAAGCCCATGAGACAGAAAAAAGCCAACAGAACGAGGCTGGATGACAAGGAGAGTACGAGTAAGACCAGGAGGCCCAATTGGAGCGCCAGGTAACGAACGATGAACGTGATAATCCCTCGCGGGTCCCGCATATCAATCATGCCCCCATCCTAACGGGGCCCTCAGGCGCGAGGTCCAGCCCCTCATGACCCTTGGTCACGGCGATACTAGCCCGCTCTGCTTCCTCCCCCGGCCTCGTTTATCAATGAACGAACATGGTCAGCGGGCTCGATCTAAGGCTCCTACACTGTTTTTCACACGCCACAAAAGAGGACGGCCGCTCAATGCAGCGCAGGCTCAGATGAGTGTGTTGTTGAGCGGGAAAGTGAGGAGGAACGATGTCGTCCACCGAGCAATACCTGGATTTCGTGCTCGACCTGCTGGGCGAGCTGGACGACGTGGCGCACCGCAAGATGATGGGCGGATACGTCCTCTACTACCTGGGCAAGGTCATCGGCGGCATCTACCGCGGCGACCGCTTCCTGCTCAAGGTCACGCCCGCCTCCGAACGGCTTCTTCCCGAGGCCCCGCGCGCCATCCCTTACGAGGGAGCGAAGGAGATGCTCCTCGTCGAGATCGAGGACCGCGACGCACTGTGCGACGTGGTCTCGGCCATGTGGGAGGAGCTACCGGCACCCAAGAAGAGGAACAAGAAGTAGACGCGGCCCCGGCCTCGTATTGGATGAGGCCAGGGCTGGGCTGCATGTTCCGCCTGAAGGCGGGGGAACAGAAGCTCAGAGGGAGGAGACGAACTCCGCGAGGCGCTTCGCGTGCTCGCGCGAACGCTCCACCATGTCGGCGCGCGCCGCCTCATCCGTGCGATTCGCGTACGACACCCCGTACAGGGGAAGGCTCCCCGCAAACTCCATGCCCGTCAGCGCACACGTCGCCTTCGCGGGCGTCAGTAAGTCGTTGAAATCGACGGAATCTGGCGCGTAGTAAGCCTCCGACGCCCCCGCCGTTACCGACACGACCAGCTTCTTACCGCGCAGAGCCGTACCCGAAGACCCGTGGCTGAAACCGCGCACAAACACGTCCTCCATCCACTTCTGCAGCAGCGCCGGCCAGCCGTACCACCACAGCGGATACTGCAACACGATGACGTCCGCGGCGCGAAGCTTTTCCTGTTCCGCCTCAACGTCGAACGTGTACTCCGGATAGAGGTCATCGAGATGATCGATCTCGGCGCCAGGAAGCAGGACCGCAAGCTCCTCCAGGATCGTCTTATTCGCAACCGAATCATCGCCGGTGCGCGGGTGTCCCGACACAATCAGAACGTTGGACATCGTATTTCCTTTCGTTGATGCGAGGAGTCTACGCCCGCCCGCGGGCCCATGAACAGGGCATGGATGCCCGTTTCGCGCGGGGTGAAGCCCAGACCCCGAACACAAAACGACACGGGACTACAGTAGAAGTATGGCCAACACCGACTCCCAGCCACTCACCCTGCGCCGCATCCTCCTCGTCATCGTGACAGGCGTAGGCGCTGGATTCCTCTCCGGACTCTTCGGGGTGGGAGGCGGCCTCGTCATCGTGC